>Ga0315282_10002077_pt1 | contig 37328 bp, 30 predicted proteins | sample YL17G07_20_MG_FD_203693 | JGI IMG/M metagenome (GOLD analysis project Ga0315282, IMG submission 203693) | Sediment microbial communities from Yellowstone Lake, YNP, Wyoming, USA - YL17G07_20 | ecosystem: Environmental > Aquatic > Freshwater > Lake > Sediment | place: USA: Wyoming | collected... | reverse complement strand
TTCTTACAAAAGAGAATAGATCAACTTTTTCTGCTCAATCCGTCAGATTATCAATTGAATACAGGTTACGGTTAAGTATCATTTCTAACTAAAATAGGTATAACTCATTTAATCAAATTCCCCCTTCCCCCCTTTAGCTAAAGGGGGAATTCGCCTAAACTCCCCTCTTGAGAGGGGTCCGGGGGTGTGTTTCCTATTAGGTAAGTTTTTTAATTACGAATCCTTAGATTCGATAGGATAAGCAGTTATTATGTTTCGAGTTAAACCAGATGCACAAAGAAAGATCGCTATCATCGGCGGTGGCGGATGGGGAACAGCCCTTGCTGTATTGCTTGGGAATGAGATACTAGAGGGACGAAAACGACTTGATGTTGGTTTATGGATCAGGAGAGAGGAATTTGCAGAAAAGATCAGGCAGGAACGGGTAAACCAAGAGTATCTTCCAGACGTAAAAATTCCTCCTAACATCAATATTAGTTCGTCAATCAGTGATATTGTTAGCAATGCTGAACTTGCTGTCATCGTAGTGCCTTCACAATATCTCAGAAGTGTTATACGGCAGATAAAGCCTTATTTTCGTAGCGAAACTATCGTTTGTAGTGCATCAAAGGGCATTGAACTTGGAACATTCAAGAGAATGAGCGAGGTTATATACGAAGAAACAGGTATTCCAAGACGAAATATCGCTGTCCTCTCAGGTCCAAGCCACGCAGAGGAAGTGGGAGTTGGCAAAGCTACTACTGTTGTTTCTGCATCACTATCTGACGCTACGGCGAAATATGTTCAGGAGATTCTAAGCACACAAACCTTTCGTATATACACATCAAAGGATGTCAAAGGGGTTGAGTATGGCGGGGCTTTGAAGAACATCATAGCAATAGGTGCAGGTGTCTGTGATGGTCTGCAAAAAATTGGTTGTGAAGGGAAAAATGTGGGCATAGGCGACAATGCAAAAGCGTCCTTGCTCACTCGTGGAATAGAAGAAATGGCAAGGCTTGGGGTCTCATTAGGATCAAGGAAAATGACTTTCTATGGACTATCCGGCTGGGGAGATCTGCTGGTCACTTCATACAGCGGATATGGACGAAACCGTCTCGTAGGTGAGTGTCTTGCTTTAGGTATGACACTTGATGAAATTAAAAAAGAAAAACTGCACGGAATGGTGCCTGAAGGTGTTGAGACGACTAAAGCAATATATGAACTCTGCAAAACTATCAACGTCGAAATGCCAATCGCCGAGCAGATATATCTTATCCTCTACAAGAGTAAGGATATTAGTTCCGCAATACGTGATCTCATGACCAGAAGCCTGAAACCCGAACATGGGTATTACATAAAGGGTATACCCAAGAGAGTGAAATTAGCATTGAGAAAGTAGTATATTTTTTGCTTAAATACGAGCTTTTCACTTATGGCGAGAAATAGACTCTTCGCTTCGCTCGGAGTGACAAGAATCGTCATTCTGAACGCAGTGAAGAATCTCTTTCCATCGGCATTTATTGCTAACTGAAAAACTCATATTTAAATCAATTTTCTAACCAAAAATCACTGTTGCAAGTAGTAAAGAGTTATTGTAAAATTTACTATGATATAAGTGTCAATATAATTCTTAACCAATTCATAATAGGGGGTAGAAAAGTGACAAATGAACCAGATAAAGAATCAAAAAAGTTATCTACCATTGAAGTAACAGTAAAGTTAACTCCCACTAAAGACAAGACAGAAATGTCAAAAGATGAAATTAGTGAAGAAGTCAAAAAGATAAAGATATTTGCTTTCATTGTAGTTATTTGGCTAGTTTTGCTAATAATTGCTCCCATTGGATTTGGTGCTGTTCTATTGGGTGATGATAATATGAATCCTGATTCCATGAAAGGAATTTTGCTCTGTATAATAGTGGGTACTCTCGGAAGTAGCATCTCGGCATTAGTATCGGCGGCAGACCGGATCTCTAAGGGATGGGAATTTCCTAATGGATATAAATATCCAGAACCCGAACCTTCTGATAAATTCGTTGCTAGAATGATCCCGTTTTTCCTGATACGCCCATTCTTAGGTTCTGCTATGGGATTAATTGTCTATGTTGGTATTAAAAGTGGCTATCTTATTGCGGTTAAAAACGCAGATGGTAAAGCATTCAGCTTAGAAGCTCTTATATTTTTTTGCATTTCTTGGAGGTTTCCTTGCCAAAACTCTTATGGAGAAGATGCGAACTATGTTTGACGCTTTATTTGGAAAAAAATAGTAAGATCCGTATTTATCCGTGTTGTTCACGGATTCGCTTTCTGATAAATTACAGGATTATGGAGGAACATCTATGGCTGATCTATCAGCGATCTCAGAATATGTTGTAAATGGTCAAGCAGACAAAGTGCAAGAATCGGTAAAAAAAGCCATTGACAATGGTGTTGATGCGCTTACCATACTAAATGATGGGCTTGTCAAGGGTATGGATGTGATAGGTGAGAAGTTCAAGAATTACGAAGTCTATTTACCCGGACTAATCATTGCCGCAAGAGCAATGAAAACAGGACTCATGATCTTAAAACCGATGCTTTCAACATCTGACACAAAATCATCCGTCAATATCGTCATCGGCACAGTTCAGGGCGATACACACGACATCGGTAAAAACATCGTCTCTGCAATGCTTGAAGGCGCAGGATTTCAGGTCAAGGACCTGGGGTTTGACGTTTCGCCAGAGAGCTTTGTTACTGAAATAAAAGAAAGTGGATCGCAGGTCGTTGGTATGTCCTCTCTCGTTACAACTAACATGCTGTCAATGAAGGAAACCATCGAGGCGATAGTAGAAGCAGGTCTCAGGGATCAAGTAAAGATAATCATTGGCGGTGCTCCTGTAACCCAGGAATATGCCAACAAAATAGGCGCAGACGGCTATGCTGATGATGCAGTCGGTGCTGTGGAACTTGTAAGAAATCTATTTAAGTGAGAGATATAAATAATACAAAACACGGAGTCACGGAGACACAGAGGGAACTTAGAAAGTATGAAGGATGAGTGATGAAGGATGAAACTGTAATATTTGTTTCTTCTTTTTCATCCTTCCGTATTCATCCTTTTTCTCCGTGCCTCAGTGTCTCCGTGTTTATCCATTCTAATTATACCACTCATTTAATGTTATCCATTGGAAAGGAGAACTAAATATGGCGATGACGAAACGAGAAAACTGCTTTGCTCTTATGAATCACGATAACCCCGAATGGATACTATATAATATATCATATACACCTGACCTGCATAGGAGGGTTCAGGAACAGTTAAAAGTTCCTGATTCACTACATCAACACGCTTTCCCTGGTGGGGGCATAAGCGCGCCTTATGAACAAAAAGAGGTTAAGCGTGATTTCTCAAAATATTTTGCAGACATGAAACTTCCTCAAGGTGCTTATATAGACGGTTGGGGTATTGGTCATATACCTAGCTCAAAATACCATTTTGACAAATATATCTTCCCTATGAGAAACTTCACTGATCCGAAAGAAGTCGAGGAATATCCATTTCCTGACGATCCACCTTATGATGATGAAGCATATCTACAAGGGTTGAAGAAATCCGCTGACGATGTTAAGTCTAAGGATTTGATCGCAGTTTCTCATGCTGGCTCAATATTCGAGACGGCATGGTATCTGAGAGGTATGGACAACCTTCTCGCCGACTTTGTGCTTAATGAGGATTTAGCCGCCGTTCTGCTTGATACACTAACAGAGAGAAGCATCAAGCAGGCGAGAGCGGCAGGGATCGCTGGTGTAGAATTTCTTGGTACAGGCGATGACGTTGGTATGCAACACCGCATGATTATGTCGCCTGACGAATGGCGAAAATGGCTAAAACCAAGATTCGCAAAAGTTCTTGCCGCCGCAAAGGAACACAAGCCTGACATGCACGTAAAATATCACAGCGATGGTTTCATTGAGCCAATAATCCCTGACTTAATTGAGATCGGCGTCACAATATTAAATCCTGTCCAGCCAGAGTGTATGGACCCTGTCAAACTCAAAAAGCAATATGGTGACAGATTAGCATTTGATGGCACGATGGGTATTCAGACGACTATGCCATTCGGAACGCCAGAAGAAGTAGAGCATGAGACTAGGCGTATGATCGAGACCGTAGGCAAAGGCGGAGGATTAATAATAGCCCCAACGCACGTCCTAGAGCCAGAAGTTCCTATCGAGAACATCAAGGCGTTCCTCGAAGCCGTTGATAAATACGGTCACTACGTGTAGTAGTTCTATCGGGAAACAATATATCCATTGTCATTCCAGCGAAGGCTAGAATTCAGTTCTTATTTATAAAGCTTTTTCTGGATTCCTGTTCCCGTTTTCACAAGGACAAGCTCTGCGCAGGAATGACATTTTGTCGAATTTTTATATGAATACTTTAATACTTTAATTGTGAACCATGCCCAAAATTCACATTATTTATCCCAGCGCCTATCAGGTTGCCAAAAACCAAGTTTGGGTGTATTCCACTCGTCTGTTGGTTCAAAAAGACCCGGGGAACGCAGATTTGCTTTAATCCCTTCATAATTAAGCTCTATGCCTAATCCCGGCTTTTCAGGAACTTTCACGTAACCGTCCTCCATTAGTGGTTCATGTAAACCCGTCACCAAGTCTTTCCAGAATGGAAGGTCTAAAGCATGGTTTTCAAGAGCAACGAAACTAGAGATTGATGCGGCACAATGCAGATTTGCCATAAATGCAATGGGTGAGCCAGCAAAATGCAGCGCTGTTGGTAATCCATAGCGTTCTGCATAATCTGTGATCCTTTTTGTCTCTGCCATTCCACCAGAAGTTAGCAGATCGGGATGTATGATGTCTATGGCACGCTTTTCTATCATCTCCCGCCATCCGTCCCATAGATATATATCTTCACCGTTCAGAGTCGGTACGTTGATGGCACGAGTAACTTGCAAATTGCCTTCTACATCCCACCAGGGAAGTATATCTTCCATCCATGACAGAGCATAAGGTTCCAGAGCATTACCAAGACGAATGGCATCTTTAACTGTAATTGGGCCAAAATGGTCAACTGCAAGGGCTACGTCCCAACCAACTGCTTCACGAACAGCCGACACGATCTCTGCAAAACGAGCAATTCCTTTGTCTGTTAGTTGGGTTCCAATGGTTCCTCTTGCTCCCCACCAGTGTCCATGCTCATACTTCGTTGGCTTTCCAGAGATGCCATCTTCAACGTAGCTGTGTAGAACGTGCATCCCCACATCAAACTTAATAACGGTCAACCCCATTTTCTTTCGGTCAAGTACACGTTCAGCATAGCCTTCCGGGGTACGCTTCTCAGGTGCAGGTGTATCAGCGTAGATTCGGACTCTATCACGATATTTTCCACCGAGAAACTGATAGCACGGTACACCGTAAACTTTGCCGATTATATCCCACAACGCAAGTTCAATCCCAGAGACACCACCGCCTTCACGTCCCCAATTACCGAATCGCTTAATGTTATTGAAGATCATGTCTATGTTACAGGGATTTTGTCCCAAAAGCATACTTTTGAATTGTAGTGCATTTTCTTTGTGTCCGGCATCCCGAACTTCACCAATGCCGTAAATGCCTTGATTAGTATCTATGCGGATGATGGGATAATCGTAGTTACTGCATACGACTGCTATACGCATGTCTGTAATTTTGAGATCAGAAGGACTTGAATTCGTGTTTACGGAATCCTGAACGAGTTGATTTAAAGTTTTTTTCTGGGACATTGTTATCGCTCCTTTTGTTTCTCATACCATCAAGAAAATGTTATATCTCTTCCAGTTAGAAATGAGACTTATTCTTTTCGTCATTCTGAACAAAGTGAAGAATCTTCTTTGGTTTAGAAAAAGCTTAAAAGTCTCTATTCTTACTAACGATTTTTATAGATACCAGTTTATTACCTTTCCGAATTACAGAATAGTTTATCTTACCTTTATTATAGCATATTTTTATGATTTACTCACTACGAGTTCAAAATCTATTGACTTTTCTAATAATTTTCTTTAATATCTAAATGTAAAAGATGGAATGACCATTTTATATGAGAATTAAACAATTTTGAAAATATAGAAAGGGGTGAATTAAATGCCAGTTATCATTTTAGAGGGTGGAAAAATTGATGACCCGGAAAAGAAGCGAAAATTGATAACGAAACTTACTGATGCCGCATGCGAAGCGTATGGAACTATACCAAAACAGGCTTTTATCGTTATAATCAAAGAAAATTCGGCAGAGAATATTGGTTCAGGCGGTGAATGTCTTGCTGATCGTATGAAGAAGTAGTTTCTAATTATGATGAGTGAATAAGCCGTTCAAATGCTGAACGGCTTTTTATTATTATTACTTTGTCAATTATAGATTCTACCTGATCTGGTAGCCGAAGGCTTATGAAAATTAAATAAATAATCGGGGAACTGGCTCCAACTCCTCTCTTGAGAGGGGTTGGGGGTGTGTTAATTTCACTTTATTGCATTACACGATTAATTATTTAATGCTCATTATGTCTGGATTAAAGCTGTATCTGGAATTGAGAAGTCCCAAAGCACAAAGCAGATGTCATTATAATATAACATTGGGGCATCAGGAAGCAATTCAGTCCATTCCCTTGGTTTGCCATCTACAATAGTCCTTGCGGAACCGTAACTCCAGCGATTGCCGTTGTATCTTCTTGCAAGCATTGTGCGCCCATGCTGATTTACAAAAGCCTCTACCATAGTTCCTTCTGCGTTATTGCTAGGTTCCAGAACACGCAGACAGCGATGCACTGCTTCACCAATATGCACCTCATAGACTCCTGCGCCATTGGAATTTACATCGGGTGGAGTGGAAATAGGATCCCCATCTGTAAAATGCTCATCATCTAAAATACGCCATTTTCCAACATCAACTACCTTTATTGGCACGCCCGGATCATAATTCCAATTTGCATCAAAGTCATTGTCCTTCCACGTAGTAAGCCACGTATTATCCCTCTCTATATACTGAAATGCGTAGGTTCTCAAATACCCTCGATCTATCTTGGCATAGTTGATACTTTCAGCAATTAGGTTTCCATCTATATCATATTCAAATCCATGCAATTCTAAACATTCAACGTCATGAACTTTAGCTTTGCGTATAATCTTACGCTCTCGACGTTCCCAGAATTCAGGTCCCGGGTATTGATAAGCTGTCATGCAAACTCCCTGACCAATCTCAACATTTCCTCCCTGACCAAGCTCAACGTTTGTAAACCAGAACCAGTGATATTCTCTGTGTTCCACCTCAAATGATGGCTCATCCAGTCTTTTTATTGAAATTTCGGGCGGGTGAATCGAATACTTTGACATGGTTTTCTCCTTTCGCTTCTAAGAGTTTTCGCCCATAAGCTGTTGGCAATAAAATTATCGTCTCTGGCAATTTCGTAGTTCCTTTATCTTTTCTGATTTTTAATCCTTCTGAGTTTAGTGTTGGAATAGAATTTGCGTTGAATGATTTAAAATCCCCCCTTCCCCCCTTTTCAAGGGGGAGAGTCATTCCCCCTTTTGAAAGGGGGATAAAGGGGGATTTTAAGGACATGCAATTTTCACTTCCACGCCCAATTCTGAAGAATTCAATTTCTTTTGTGATCTGATTCCATAACTCATCTGGCACATCAGGATCAACTAAACGCTTTATTTGTTCTTGAAGGTACGACAACGATTTCCAAACTGCACGGCAATCAGAGCATTGATCTAAGTGTTCCTGTAGTTCTTGTTTCTCAAAACTAGAAATTTCGTTATCCATCCACGCCGATATAAGTTCACGATAAATATTGCACTTCATTGGTTTTTTCCTTCGTTTATATAAGGCTGAAGCGATTCACGCAATAACTGCCTAGCCCGCGAAACTCTCATACGGACAGCTTCAATACTGATTCCAAGTATTTTTTCCACTTCTGCATAAGGTAAGTGTTCTACAGCAGTGAGTATAAAAGCCATCCGCAGCGATTCTGGTAGTATAGAGATCGATCGCTCAATATGCTGTTCTAATTCTTGTATTTCAAGATAAACGTCTGCCTGTTCTGATTTGTCAGTCTGAAGATGGTTAAGCGATTCATAAGGTTTTGACTTACGCATTGCGCTGGTTACAGTATTAATGGCAATCTGGTATATCCACGTTTCAAACGAACATTCACTGCGAAAGTTTGATATACCTTTATAAACTCGTATAAAGACTTCCTGCGTGAGATCAAGTGTTTCCTCTGGATCATTGCAGTACCTGTAGATCAGCCTGTATATCTTCTTGTGATAGGCTTCGTATATCTGTCGGAATGCTTCTTGATCTCCACGCTGGCACGCATAAATAGTCGAAATATCAATAGTTTGCATCTTAATACTCCCGAATAATCTGAAATATTAGACGCATTGTAAGCGGAAATGTAACAAATTAAAGTTATACTAAAAATCTGTTGACTTTTCTGATAATGTTTTGTAAAATCTGAACATAAGATAATATTATTTAATCACGAATGACACGAATCGAACGAATTTCACGAACTACCTAGAAAATAGGTCCGCTAATAACGCTAATAACTGCGAATATAATACCAATTTGATTCTTTTAATGTGCATAATAATATTTCAACTTGACTGGATTCCAGCTTTCACTGGAATGACATTGTGCTGAACTTGTCATTCCTGCGCAGAGCCTGTCCTCGTAAAAACGGGGACAGGAATCCAGAGAAAAGTTTAATGTATTTTTAAAGTTGCTTAAAAAGATTCGTGAAAATTAGCGTAAATTAGTGGATAAAAGAGATTTTCATAATTCGTGATAAAAAAGGAACATAAACATAGATGAAAGTAGACGAATTTATCAGAGAAATAGAAAATACTAGGGGTTACGAATACCAGATTGTCCACGTTCAGGATATACCCACTAGAGAAGCTCAATATGGTGAGTTGAGTTCACCATTAGAACCACACCTGCAAGCAACTCTTAAATCTCAGGGTATCGAGAAACTATATACTCACCAGGTTACGGCAATAGAGTCTATCCGTGGGGGCAAAAATATTGTGATTGTTACGTCAACAGCGAGTGGAAAAACTCTCTGCTATAATATACCCGTCTTAGAGGCATTGATAAAGGATGAAAACACAAGGGCGTTATATCTATATCCCACAAAGGCGCTTGCACAGGATCAACTCAAAAAAATAAAGCAGTTCAAAGAGCTTGATGAGTCCTTTGATTTTGACATAGGCACTTACGATGGCGATACTCCTACTAATACTAGAAAAAAACTTCGTGACAGTGGCAGAATAATTCTCAGCAATCCAGATATGCTTCATGCAAGTATAATACCTAATCACAGTAGATGGAGTAACTTCTTCATGAACCTGAAATTTATCGTGATTGATGAGATACACAGTTACAGGGGTATATTCGGCTCAAACGTTGCTAATCTAATGAAGCGCCTGAACAGAATATGCGCCCATTATGGCTCATCACCGCAATATATATGCTGTTCTGCAACTATAAGTAACCCGAAAGAATTAGCTGAAAGTATTACAAATCGTGAAATGGCGCTTGTTGATAACGATGGTTCACCCAAAGGTCCAAAAAAGTTTGTGCTATGGAATCCACCTTACCTTGACGAAGGAAAAACTGAGCGAAGAAGCCCGAACTCCGAAGCTACTCGCCTTATGACTGAACTAATAAAGGACTACGTACAGACCATCACTTTCGTACAAACTCGTGTCCTTGCTGAACTCATATATCGCTACTGTCAGGAAAAACTACAAAATACCAGATTTGCGACAAAAATTAAAGCCTATCGAAGCGGATATTTGCCAGAAGATCGCAGAGAGATTGAAAGACAATTATTCTCAGGCGAGTTGCTAGGGGTTATAAGTACCAGTGCATTGGAACTTGGAATTGACATAGGTGGGCTTGATGCCTGCATAATAGTCGGATATCCGGGAACGATCTCAAGCACATGGCAGCGCGCGGGTAGAGCGGGAAGAAGTAGAGACGAATCGCTTGTTATACTAATTGGGCATAATAATCCGATAGATCAATACCTGATGAAGCATACGGATTACTTCTTTTCACAGCCTATTGAGAACGTTGTCATAAGCGTTGACAATCCGCATATAATGGTCGGTCATCTTCGCTGCGCGGTACATGAACTGCCTATGAATATTCAGGATGAACAGATATTTGGAGAAGAGGCGCCTGCGATACTTGATCTACTTCAGGAAGACCAGCAGGTGAAATTCGTTGGCGACAGATGGTACTGGACAGGTAAAGGCTATCCTGCATCAGATTTCGGTCTTAGAAGCATGGCAGAGAATAATTACGAAATCATAGACTTTACAGACAGCGAAAAAGGAAGAACTATCGGGATGCTTGATGAATTCAGCGCATTTATGCTAGTCCATGATCAAGCAATATACATGCAGGAAGCGGAGACCTATTTTGTTGAACAGCTTGATCTGAAACACAAAATCGCTAGAGTCAAAAAGGTGAATTATGACTACTATACCCAATCTGTGACGGAACAGAAAATTAGAGTGGATGAGACAGAAAAAGAGAAAATAGTATTCCAGAGCAAAGTCCGTTTTGGTCAGGTGACAGTCACATCCATTACAATAATGTTCCGTAAGATAAAGCTGGACAGTTCCGACAGCATCGGCTTTGGCAATCTCAATCTGCCGCCGCAGGAACTTGAGACAACAGCATTTTGGATAGTGCCACCGCCCCAAGCCCTTGCTCACGTTAAGGAATATAACAGGGTTGCAAGCGAGGGCCTGATGGGTATAGGCAATGCACTTGCAGGAGTTATTCCGCTCTACGTCATTTGTGACTACATGGATATTGGACCCGTGGTTGACTCATCTAATACAGGTGTTCCGACTATATTTATATACGACAAATATCCCGGCGGTCTTGGCTTTGCAGAAAAAAGCTATGAGTTACTTGAGCAGATATTGGAAAGCTGTTGGGAATTGATCAGCAGTTGCTCATGTGAATACGGTTGTCCGTCATGCGTGGGTTCAGTGACACGCTCATGGTCATATCATGATGCTGATACGGAAAAGGAACGGATTCCAGATAAAGAGGCGGCACTGATTTTGCTTCACGATATGCTTGGGAAAGAGCCTTATGTCCCAAAACCAACAATGGTAATACATCAGGGAACAGCGCCAATTTCTGAGGAAGCCGCACCAATAAATAAGCCAGCGACAAGAGAGATAAAGCCTTTGCCAGAGAATGTGGAAGCAAAGATTCGTAAGCGTATCCAATCGCTCAAGAGGGATAAAAAATGACAGATTATGATCAAAAAAGAAAGCAAATGGTTGAAGATCAGATAATAACTCGTGGTGTAACTGATGAAAGGGTACTTTCTGCTATGCTAAAAGTGCTAAGACATCTTTTTGTGGGTGAGAGCTTTAAACACGAGGCATATAACGACTATCCGATTCAGATAGGTGAAGGTCAAACAATATCTCAACCCTACATGGTCGCACTAATGACAGAGCTTATGCGTCTTGAAGGCGATGAAAAAGTCCTTGAGATCGGCACAGGATCGGGTTATCAGACAGCGATACTCGCCGAACTCGCAGGAGAGGTTTACACTGTTGAGATAGTCGAAAGCCTTTCGATAGTGGCAAAAAGAGTGCTTGATGATCTTGGCTATAAGAATATTAAGTTCAAGATCGGTGACGGATACTTAGGTTGGGAGGAGTATGCGCCCTATAATGCAATCATAGTGACTTGCGGACCCTATGAAATTCCACCACCGTTGATTGGCCAACTTGCAGAGGGTGGACTCTTAGTGATACCAGTCGGTACAGGATACCAGACATTGACAATACTAGAGAAAATCGGCGGAGAATTGAAAAAGACCGAATCCATAGATTGCAGATTTGTCCCAATGACAAGGAAATTTGGCAGAGGTTAAGGCTAATATGGTCAGCGAAGAAATACTAAAAGAAGTCACAAGAAGACTGGTGGAAGGCTTTCACCCAGACAAGATCATCCTTTTCGGCTCTCAGGCACGAGGAACCGCTGATGATCGCAGTGACGTGGATATTCTGGTTATATGTCCTGTCAATGACAATCGTCGTAATCTAATTTTAGATATGTATAACGCACTTGAAGGGATGAGACTAGCAACAGATATTCTCATTTTAACACCAGAAGAATTTGAGCTTGATCGTTATATACCAGGGACAATTGCGCGACCTGCATGGTTGGAAGGTAAAACATTGTATGAGCGAAATTGATGACAGAATCAGACAAAAAGTTAGAGAATGGGTATCTTATGCTGATGACGATCTAGAGTTTGCCTATCACGGATTGAAGCTACAAACTGGAAAAACATATAAGATCGTGGCTTTCCATGCTCAACAATCCACAGAAAAGTATCTAAAAGCATATCTAGTTTATCGAAAAATTGATTTTCCTTATACTCATAATATTGCAAAAATATTGGCTTTGTGTGAGGAAACAGCAGAATGGACAAAAGAGATTGAGGATGCAAAAAGCCTTACACCTTATGCCAGTACTTTACGATACCCCGGTGTGGATATGAATGCAACAAAAGAAGAAGCGACACATGCAGTTGAAATCGCTGACCATGTACGTGAAGTTGTAAGAAACGCATTAATTGCAGAAGGCTTAAAGCTAGAATGAAAAAAGATGATTTAATAATAAAAAATATACTGATAACAGGCAACCCCGGTGTTGGAAAGACGACACTGATAAAAAATATTATTTCAAAGTGCAATATTTCTGCCAAAGGATTCTATACATCCGAAGTGCGTGACTCTGACGGCAAAAGATGGGGATTTAAGATTATATCACTCGATGGAGAAGAGGGCATAATGGCATCTGTTGAGATCGTCAGCAAATACAGGGTCAGCAGGTATGGAGTTGACGTTGATGCCATTGACCGTGTTGGTGTGACAGCAGTTAAAGAAGCTATTAATAACAGTGATTTTATCGTTATTGATGAGATCGGTCGCATGGAGTTGTTCTCAAAGAAATTTCAGGGCGTAGCGATGGAAGCCCTTGATTCTCCCAAGATAGTGTTTGGAACCATCACAGCAAAGGATACCGCATTTACAAAGAAGATAAAAGAAAGACAGGATACAAAGATAATAACACTGACAAGACCGAATTTTATCGAGATAGAGACTTATCTTGAAAGATTAATCTCTAAAATGTCAAAAGGTGGCAATGCTTGATCAAATCAGTATAGTCTATAGGTAAAGGAAGGTGGTGAAACTAGGTTGATGAGTCAATAAACTGGCGTGCAATTTGCAATAGCAAAGGAGTTTGTTATTATGAAACGACATTTTATATGGGTATTGGCAGTATTGGTGTTTGGTTGTTTTTTTATGATTTATTCAATCAGCCTAGCGGCAGATGAGGAGTGGACAAAGAAAGCAGACATGCCTACGGCTAGAGATGTTTTATCTACCAGCGTGGTGAATGACAAGATTTATGCTATTGGAGGAGAGAATGGACCAGATTTATCAACCGTGGAGGAATATGATCCAGTAAAGGATACCTGGACAAAGAAAGCTGATATGCCAACTGCACGGCAGGCATTGAATACCAGCACAGTGAATGGTAAGATTTATGCTGTAGGAGGGATAACTCAAAATCCCTGGGTAACTTTATCAACCGTGGAGGAATATGATCCAGTAAAGGATAGCTGGACGAAGAAAGCTGATATGCCAACCAAAAGATTTGCGCTCTCCACCTGTGTGATAAATGGGAAGATCTATGCTATTGGTGGTGTTAGTTGGAACGGTCAAGATTGGATACCTTTTTCGTCTGTGGAGGAGTATGACCCAGTTACAGATACATGGACAAAGAAAACGGACATGCCAGCGGCAAGAGGTGTTTTATCATCCAGTGTGGTGAATGGACAGATTTATGTTATTGGTGGTGCTATAAAGATTGCTTCGGCTTTTTCGAAGGTAGAGATATATGACCCAATCATGGATAGGTGGAAAGCTGGAACGGATATGCCAACAGCAAGACGATATTTATCTACCAGTGCAGTGAATGGGAAGATTTATGCCATTGGAGGCTCAACAGCAGTTGATGCGTGTTTAAATGCAGTAGAAGAATATACGCCGGAAGGTTGGCCGTTCAAGCAACAATCTGTTTTTCCACAGGAGAAGCTTGCCACATCGTGGGGTGAAATCAAAAGCAAGCAATAGATTCAAACAAACAAGTCTAAAAACTATTTAATTGATATTTCTTTTTCATTCGTGCCTACGGCACTTGATATTTTTTGTGATTCTTTAACCCACTAAAGTTGTGGGCTATTTTCAGGAGTGTCTACGACACTCATTTTATTTGAATTAATTTATACGATAGACATATAGGATGTCCCGTAGGGACAAACGAATCTAGCCCAGCGATTCATCGCTGGGTAACAAAGACACAACCAATAATAAGTCCTGTAAGGACGAATGAGTAAAAAGGCACAAAACAATGTCTCATTCCTATGTTAGTTGTTATATTCATTACGTTTTCAGTACAAAAGATCGCATAAAGACTATCAATCCCGAAGTGAAAGAACGATTATGGGCATATATGGGTGGTATCGCAAAAGAGAATAATATGAAAGCACTTATTATTGGAGGTACATCTAATCATATTCATATTTTGCTTGAAATTCCTTCGACTATAAGCATCGCCAGAGCTATACAACTGATAAAAGGTGGTTCATCTAAATGGGTTAGCGATACTTTTCCGATGTTAAAAAACTTCTCATGGCAGGAAGGATATGGCGCATTTAGTATTAGTGTTTCGGGAATTCAGGATACAATAGCGTATATACAAAATCAGGAAAAACATCATCAGGTTCGGACTTATGAAGATGAATATTTGGCATTTTTGAAAAAACATGGGATTAATTATGATGAGAAGCACGTTTGGGGTTGAAATTCAGTCGTCCCTAACGGGACTTCATTATTTCTTTTATATCTATACCCAACGATAAATCGCTGGGCTAGATTCGTTTTGTCCCTACGGGGCACCTCCAGTAATTCTTATCAGTCGGTGTAAAGTAAGTATTGGAGATATGATTGATAATAACCCACAACTTTAGTAGATTGTAATCGTTAAAAAATGCTAAAAGGACATAGTTTTTCAGTAGGATGTAACCGATGAATAAAACATTATATTCAATTTCCATGGTATCTATCATTTCACTTATATTTTTGGTATATGGATGTGATCTTGATATTGATCTTCCTGGATTTGGTGATTATTCTAATTATTCAACGCCTACAACAGGAACTATTGCTGGTATTGTCACCTTTGTTGGAACTTCACCAGATCGTATAGGTGAGATTAGAGTGTCTATATTTGATAAACTAGATGAGAACAGAAACCCTATTGGAAAGCCTTGTCATCAATCTAAACCTTTTATACAGTTTACAGGTAAAGTAAAATATGAACTAGAGGGAATATCGTTTGGTACATACGAAGTAACAGCAGTAACTTATAAAAAACCAGATTCACTTTCAGATACACCTTTGATAATAATGGGAATATACGGCTGTTCTCCATCAGGAGATGTGCAACCTGATCCTTTCACTATAGGTCCTGAAACAGTTTATTATCTAGGTGGTATAGATATTACAGCAGATTATAATGCAATAAAAAATGATAATTAGAAACAATTCAATCAGCATCTTCATAAAATGAAAAAAGACCCGATAGGCGAGATATTCGTAACTCATATATGGAATAGCGGTCATTTTGTAAAGAACAACCTGAAAGCCAAAGATGGACGAAAGATCGAGGTGCTACACCCGGGACAATGGAATAACGATGCCGGCGCAGATTTTCACAACGCAAGTATTAAAATTGATGGCAGAATATACACAGGTGACGTGGAAGTACATACGAAAGTCTCAGAATGGAGAATTCATCATCACGATAGAAACCCAAGATACAATAACACCATACTTCACGTATCTCTATGGGATGGCGGTATAAACCTGCTTGCTAAAAAACAGAACGGTGAGTTTATACCCAATCTGATATTATGTGATTATCTTGATGGTTCCATAGGCAAGCTGTTAAGAACTATCAATGATGGTAAAAATCCCTGTCTTTGCTCTAGCAAAGTATCAAATATGAGTCCTGAATCGCTGTGTGCTATTATTGACAATGCAAGTTTAAATCGCCTGAAAGCAAAATCAAAAGCCTTTGAAGAGCAATTTGAAAGCAAAAGCGAAGATCAGGTGTTATACGAAGGCATAATGGAGGCGCTGGGATACTCGAAGAATAAAAGGCAATTTCGTGATTTAGCACAAAAAGCGCCCATTGAGTCACTATTGGGTAAAACACCGGAGATGATTCAGGTGATATTATTTGGTGTTGCAGGACTTTTACCTAAAAACAGAAAATTCAATAAAGAAACAAAAGAATATCTGAATATGATATTCCCGCTGTGGGATCAATCTGCATCTCAATTCCACGATAAACAAATGTCTGCTGGAGAATGGGAATTCTTTAGACTCAGACCTGATAACTATCCTACTAGAAGGATAGCTGGAATTAGCTATATACTATCAGGTTGCGATATATCAGTTGAATCGCCTTTAATGGCAATGTTTCTTTCTATACTTTCTGATACATACGATTCTACATCAACGAAAGCACTATCTCAAAAATTAAGAGCAATACTGATGCCCCGTGTTTCTGGATACTGGGCTAAATATTATACGTTCGGTGGCAAACGATTTAAAGATAACCAATTTGTTATCGGAAGATATAGAACAGACGATATAATTATTAACGTTGTTCTTCCTGCTACATTAGCGTATTCCCAGAAATTGCAGGACATCATAACGAAAGTATACAACGGATATCCAGCTTTACAGGATAACAAGATCACCCGATATTTTGCTGGTCGGGTTTTGAGAGAAAAATATCACTCGATAATAAATTCCGCTTCACGTCAGCAAGGGCTTATACATATCTATAAATGGTTCTGCGAAGTTCAGAATTGCGATAACTGTCCGTTTATGGAGTAAGGTTTATGAACCTTTTACTTGCTTATATTACTATTTTCTGGATTATATTGGTTTCAAAATTAGTGCGCATTGATAGGTCAGAAACTATAAGGAAATACCATATACACAATATATTTATCTGCCTTATAATTTCTGCATTACATACTATAGTGACGAGAGGGGGAGTTATGATGCAAACGATAAAATATAAATCTCTTTTAGATGCGGTTGAAAGTTTTGTAAAAAATGCTCTGAACGTTCAGGTTACAGATGAGTCAAATCCTGATTATGGTGGTTTTCGATGTCCTGATCATATTGTGTGTGAACCATGGAGCGCAGTCAATGCCTTCACTACGATGATGATTTTATTTATTAACAAAAATTCTCAATATTATCATTCCCCGATCTTGTTGCAAAGAACGAAGATGGCGCTTCAATTCATAATAAAGTCACAAAATAACGATGGAACAATGAACGTATATTTCTCTGGTGAAATGAAAACAACTACAAATTTAGCCTGCGTAGTAAATACCCTTATGAAGTCGTATAGACTGCTCTCACGAGATAACTCTGAAGGAGAATTGTTGAGTAATCTCGAATCTTACCTCAAAAAAAGCGTGGAAATACTCAAGTCTATTTCTGTATCTATTCCAACGCAAAGGTTGACAATCGCATCAGTATTAGTTGACTTTGACAAGCTTTTCCTTGATCGTCTGGCAGTTGACAAAGCAGATAGCTACCTTGCTGATAGGGTTAACATCAATCACGACGGGATGTATGGCGATAGAAGCCTTACTTATAGCATGTTGTCAAATGCAATGTTACTCAATGTTGCCAAAAAGACGAATAGACCATATTTGATTGAATACGTAAGACGGAATCTCAATTTTATACTATATAACCTTCGCTCAAATGGTGAACTTGCCGTTGATTATTTTCCGGGTAATGAACCAGAGAGTGTGTCTCTTTCGGGATATTCGGTATGGAAAGAGATGTCTATATTAGACCATAATGGTTATTACGCCACTGCTGGAGATATGGTGCTTGATGCTTTCATAAACAGCATGAAAGATGGTTATGCACATCGTCATACAGATCGTACCGATCAGAACCATGATTATCGGGATTATTCCAGATTTTTCTTTACTTCCAACATTGGTGAATTTTTGCACGTAGAGGACGAGTTGAATAACGATAACATACACAGGTTGCCTTTGCCAAGTAATTATGAGAAAGCTTTTTCTGCATCTAACATTGTGCGCGTCAGGAACGGCAAGATGAATGCAACAATTATGGGGAATAATAGTGGTATATTCTCTTTAGAGAACGGTCAGGCAGTGATTGATTACTTCAGTATCAAGTATAGATATCACGGCTATCATGATTTTAGCCCGAAAAAGCTGGAAACAACAGCTAGTTCCTATATATTAAGGGATTGGTTCATACAATCACAATCGGGTCAAAGCTCTATTGATCCATCTCAAGCGACTCTGACTATATTGACGGAATTTGCTTATAAGCGTGACCATTTCGTAATGGATGTATCGGCTACTGGTGAAAAAGGAGTTCCATTTTTACTGGAATTTGGCATCCGTAGAAACGGAAAATTGTTATTTAATGGTAAAGAATACGATACGTTTGATGCTAATCTAATCTCTACGGATGATGGCGAAGTCACAATAAGGACAGGAGACGATTTCATAACGATTCGCGGCGGACAGGTTCAACATAGGATTTATCGTCGTGAAGATGTGTGGACGAAAAATATGCAAACGGTCAGGCTTATGATAACGCCGATCTCACCATTCTCTAATAAGATTCAGATATTCTGGGGGTAATTGTAGGATATTGGTAGCGCTACAGGGAATCGAACCCTGGTTTGATGGCTGAGAACCACCCGTCCTGACCCCTAGACGATAGCGCCACAAAAAAATGGCTGCCGGGGAAGGATTCGAACCCTCAACAACATGATCCAGAGTCATGCGTCCTACCATTAGACGACCCGGCAGTATACAATGGAAAAACTCCTGATTGCATATCCAATTATATCCAAAAAATTTGCTCTTGTCAAGACGTAATTCGTTTTACAAGGTTTCTGTTGATCTGTGTTTGATTTTACTGTAAAATATTGCATATCGGAGTTTGTATTTTGAAAAGACGACAATCTGTCGTCATCGCTTTCAAACCTTTGGATTCCGATGCTTTAAGGAGGAGAGACATGAACCCAAAATCCAGTTTCAGTCACCAGGGCGTACTGAGTGTTTTTGAGGATGCAAAGTCCTTATGTGTTGAAGGCGAAACGTTCAGATATGGCTTTTCTAAAAATACAGGGCTTATCAACAGTCTTAAAATCCTCGATAATGACTTTCTTCAAGGTACTGGCTCTGAGATCCCGGACATATACGTTTCAGACTCCAAACTTCCTGAGGAAGCTCTTTATACCGCAAGGTACGAAAACGAGGCGGAATGTGAGATCTTGTCTGCAAATCCTCACGAGGTCCACATAAGGACACATGGAATTTATCGCAGTATGACAGGAAAGGCTTTCCCAATTAGATACAGGATCACGTATGAGATCGAGAGTGACGGCACTATATTCGTAATAGTAGATAATAAAACTACTGATTCCTGTGTGATTAGCTGGCTTTGTACATCCAGAGGTTTATTAAATTCTTCTCTTTGTAACTATTACTCACATCTTGCCGATCAAAGTACAACCGAAACAACAGGGAATTATACTTTCAAAGAGATACCATCACAAAAATTGGATGATACCTTACTATTTGATGGCCAACTTATTCCCTGGTGCTGGTTTGGGAACGATACCTCTGGAGTCGAAATATCTGTATGGGATATCGGATACCAAAGATATGGTACTAATTTATTGTCAGATAAACAAGATGAACAGTTCCTTGAAGCAGGAATAAACATTTCAGCTATTGCCAGAAAAGACGGGGTAATGTGGGAGATCATGTCTTTCAAAGATACCGCTATGAGAGTTAATTCGGGATGGGAGCATACGAGTTATTTCGCTCTTTCTATAATGCCTCCAAAGAATTATGATCCTGCTTTGTCTGATCTTCGTATCTACAATAATGATCCACGTCAATTTAATGGTACTTACCCATCGGATAAAGATATCGAGGAAATAGCAAATAAAGGCTTTAGTCTAATAAACCTTGCTATTAATGGACCCGGAAAGTTTGTGCCTGATGATGAATCCAGAGTAAAGCAAATCATCTCCAAATGCCATGAATGCGGCATGAAGGTAGTACCCTATATATCAATGATGGAGATGAGTCGTGAACTGGATGCCTTTGACGCCCATGAAATTGAATGGCAGGTAGAACCTGTGAGCAACAACGAAAACTCAACTGCCATTATGTGTCCGGGTGCGGAAGGATGGAGGGAGTATTGGGAGGAGCAGTTAGACAGAATCATAAAAGAATATGACTTTGACGGATTTTACTTTGATCTGCGCCATGACAGGCTTGCATGTCGAAACTCGTTACATGGTTGCCAGAAGAGATATATGAGACCCACGTTCTTATGGGTTCGTGAAATGCTAAGGCTTGCATGGTTGAAGGCAAAATCAAAAAAACCTGATTCACTAATTGTCATGAATACCAATTTGCTTCCAATGTCTATGATATGTTCGTGGATTGACGTTAGATACACAGAAAATCCAGTGGTATAATAATATTCTTTTTTTATACACTTTTTGGCATTTTTCATCCTTCATATTAGTGCTTCTATCGCTAAGTTTGCTATGGTAACGTACCGTAGTTGAACGTGCCATAAGGCAAAGGAACTGTGCCTCTATGGAATAACAACCTAGTGGTCAACCAGATTAGTTTTTTGACTTATAAAATATAATTGTAGGTTGGGTCGAAGCATGAGACCCAACTTTGATAATATTATGTTGGGTTTCGTTCCTCAACCCAACCTACTTTTAATGTTTAACGATAATAGAAAGCTTTTTAAATCCCCCCTTCCCCCCTTTTTCAAAGGGGGAATTATTCTCCCCTTTAACTAAAGGGGAGTTAGAGGGGATTTGATTCCTTTCCTTTAATTAATAACTAATTTGGTTTACCACTAGATATGGCGATAGAATAAATTAGTACCTAAAAAAAATTTTTGAGTTCCATATTAACTTTTTGATGTTTGTGGGAACTTATATAATGAAAAGTGGGTACATAAGGGAGGAAGGAAATGCCTTTTTTATTTATAGAAAATGAAAAACCGTCCCGCAGTAAAAGTTCTCATACCATACCTTGCAGGCATTATCCTCGCAGATAAACTCGACGTCAATATTTTATTTGTATTGATTCTGTCTGTGATCTGCCTATTTGCCATTATTTATTCATACAAAGAAAGATGGTTAACCCTTTCCAGTGTGCTTCTTGCCGTATGTTTATTATTTTTGGGCTTCCTTCGATATGAAATCAGCATGACCCCACCCCGTAATCTTGATCATGTATTATACCAACAAGTAAAAGTCTATGGAATGGTCAAAGAAAGTCAGAAGGATCGGAGCGGCGGATCATCTTTGCTTGTTGATGGTGAGGCATTTCTGATTAAAGATCCGTCTATTTCCATGAAGGGAAAAATAAACGTTAAATCATGGGAAGATAACGCTTTTGCAGATGAATATGGATATGGCGATATTGTGGAACTAAGTGGAAAACTTAGTCAACCACGACCTGCCCGCAATATCGGTGCATTTGATTATCAAAAGTATCTTCAGCGTCAGGATATTTTCGTTACGATGACTGTCAATGATGTCTCGGAAGTGCATAATTTAGGATTAGGGGGATTTTTTTACCTGAGATGGATTCGCAATCTTCGAGATAGAATAGAATACGTAATCAGTGAAATAACTAATGATTCGGATGTGGAAAGTATTTTAAAAGGCATTGTTCTTGGTGAGAACGGGGAAATGTCGCCTGAACTTTATAATGCTTTTCGTAAAACCAGTACAACGCATATACTTGTCGTATCAGGAGTGAATTTTAGTATCCTAGCGGTATGGACATATTGGCTGTTTAACCTCCTCAGGAAGGGCGTCCTCCGTACAGGTATAAAAAAACGTTTTTTAGAGAATGATTTAATATTATACCTTCCTGTATTTATTATAATAGTCGTATATGCTTTCATCGCCGGTATGGAATTTTCTGTTTTACGTGCATTTATATTCATATCATTGTTTATTGTAGCAACCATTTTAAGTCGTGATGGAGACTTATTTAATATTCTCGGTATAGCCGCTCTCTGTACTCTAATAATTTCTCCTGGGGCTTTTTGGAATACTGGCTTTCAGTTGACATTTGCCACAGTAGCTTTCATAACTTATTTCGTACCATACTGGGAAAAGCTACTTACAAAGGTCAAAGGAAAATACTTACACCAACGAGCTTTATATAGAATGTTTCAAGGTATCGCTGTTTCTATATCAGCACAGTTTGGCGCAGGATTAATTATTGCATATACATTTGGAACATTTTCCATATCAGGAATAATCGTTAATCCAATTGTTGCACCGCTTGTCTTTATTATTACGCCTGTCGGCTTTGCATCTTGTCTTATAGGTTTGGTCTATTTGCCAATAGCTAGTTTGATCGGATATTTAAACAACATTTTCATCTCTATGTTAAGAGACATAGTTTTCTGGTTTGCAGGAGTCTCTCCGCTTGTTTATGTGAAGGGATTTTCATTTATACACATAATAGTCATAACAAGCTTCGTGATCTTCGCTGTGAACCTACCATCATTTTTACGAAAAAGACGTATATTTAGCGTTAATCTTGGTTTTCAGACTGATCTTGATTCTGGCAACATATCTCAAAGCATGAGATGGGAGTTTGAAAATTACAGAATATCCCTTTCACAAAATGCTAAAGCTCTGATTCAGAAATTGGGTAAAAAATGGCTTATAACCGATAATCCCTCAGAGAGTTGGCGAGATCATGGTCAAACTTATATCATCACTAAAGAAAGTGGAATCTTAAATGTGTATAAGAATAGGCAATCCGCTTTGATATACGGTCTTGCAGTTTTAGCAGTATTTTGCTGGTCTGCGGCTATGAACTATGATGGTCATGTAGCTAAAATCACGTATCTGGACGTAGGTGAAGGGGATTCAATATATGCAGAAATGCCAGATAATTATAATGTTTTAATAGACGGCGGGAGCTATCAAAAGAAATACGACTTTGGAGAACGGGTAGTCGCACCTTTTCTAAGACGAGAAGGAGTCGGTAATCTCGATCTTATGGTATCTACTCACCCGGACAACGATCATACAGGCGGACTTACATATATTCTGGACAATTTTCACGTCAAGAAAGTACTGACGGGCAGTTATGGACTAACATCACCAACATATAAAGAATTCGCCAATAGGCTTAATGGAATTGAATACAGTGACGCAAGACCTGAAAATATATATAACAATGGCAATACAAGAATTGATGTTCTCAGCGATCAATATCGTGGAATACTCAAGAATGATGATTTACGAATGAATAACAATTCTGTCGTATTAAAGCTAACCTACAAAGAAGCGTCATTCCTATTCACAGGCGATATTGCAAAAGATGCTGAACGACAGCTTATAAACTCAGGTCGTGACGTCAAAGCTACTGTCATTAAAGTACCGCATCACGGCAGTAGTTCGTCTAGCAGTTACGATTTCATTCGTGCCGTACAACCTGCTGTTGCCGTCTTTTCTGTTGGATACAGGAATTTTTATCATCATCCATCACCATATATCGTTGCAAGATACGATAGATCAGGCGTAAAAGTCTACCGAACGGATAAGCAGGGAGCGATAACCATCATCACCGATGGCCGCTATGGCTGGATAAAAACGATGTCACAGTAAATATTATATTAGTGTAAAGCATTTATCGTTAGAATTGTACAGTGGTTTTCTTAAAAAAGAAAACGATAAGTCTGTCTATCAAAGCCAATACCCAAAAGGCTCCAAAACGTTCCGATAACGAATTCACCCAATACCATTCCTAGAAAGAACGGTATCATAGTTCTATGCCAGCGTATACCACCGTATTTGAGGATGATCCATTTGAGTAACCATCCTACAAATATAGAGCCGATCATTGGATTGATCGCCCAGCTTCCTGAAATGGCGTATCCAACAGGATGCAAGTTCCACCATAAAAAGCGCATCCGCATCCCTGCCAGCAATAACGTAAGTCCAAATCCTACCATAGTAAATACAAGCGCAGGAGTATCTTGAGGTGTAGAATAATTCAACCAGCGTTCCAGTCTGCTAAAAGATTCATATCCGAACCAATATTCGCCAGCATCTTTATAGCTAATTGAAAGGAATGCCCAGAAAGAAGCTAACGCCCCCAATACAGAAGAAATCAGCATGAGTGTAGCGAATGGGCGTAAGGGTATATGAGTTGTCTCTGCGAGTTTGAATCCTTCTAATTGGTGAGGCATAGCGTGAGATCGGTGTGCGCGGTTGAGAAAATAGAGATAGCTGAACCCAACAAGATTAGCCGTACCGAGACGACGTACACCAAACATACGGGGAAGCATCTCGTCAGGTCCAATGAAGTGGAGATCGTGAACAGGGGAGCCTAGTTCCGCGCGAAGCCTTGTGATCGCTATGGAAATAGCAAACCAGATGGCAAAAAATAAAACAATGACCCAGAGTGACATTCCCATTTTCAGGCAGAAAGCTATGATGAAAACAAGCCCAAAAATTAAACCAATCATTGCAAAACGATAAGAGATAGGTTCATCTATAAGATCACGCTGTTTTTCTGATGCAAAGACCTTTTTCCAGACTTGTTTCAGGTGTTCCCGAGACATCCATAGGGCAATGACACAAAGCCCAATATATGCCCCGTGTGACTGTTCTGCTTCGTAGGGAAATCGAGGTAACGCACTCCAGCCCATGACACCGCCAAGTATGCGCTCTAAACGCCAGATCAGCCAGAATGCCCAACACGAAAAGGAAAGATCAAGCGGTATAAAGAACGACAATCCAACCCCAAACGGAAAAACAGCAACAGGACTCCATCCGATAGCGTTAAATGGCCGCTCGGTAAATATCTGTTGCAGATCATAGAGTTTACCGCCAAGACTTGGGACAGATGGAATTAGGAAATTGATTCCATTAATGATGTCAATGATTGCCCCTATGCCGAAACCTATCCACATCAGCTTTTTGCGAAAAAACTTACCGTCAGGTTGTGTCATTTCAAGGGGTAGTTGGATTATCGGATAACTGAGGCGTTCTGCTTCGACCCATCGTTTTCGCAGAATAACGTTGATGCAGAGCATCACGAGGTGAATCGCAACGATAAAGGCACTCCACCACAACACAACCGGTAACCACGCTTTTATAATTGGTAGAGTATAGAACGTTGATATTCCTTCATAATAGCCTTTGAGTACCTGCTTATCACTTATAGTAAGCCACTGAGGCACGTAACGCTGGAAAAGGTCTGCCCAATCATTTTCAGGTGTAGCAAACCAACTAGCATGACCGGGCAACTGAATCAACACAAGCATTCGATCAACGCCAGCGATCCCGGAACCTATCGAAACACAGGTATAGATTGCTATTATCTCAGCCCGATTCAGGAGAGGAGTCTTGCCCCTTAATTGAAATAAAAAGCTGATACCCATGACGACCAGAATCGTAAAAATTGCGTTGAAATACAACGAAATCTGCGTTGGACACGTACCTGCCCGTAAGGTAGAAACAACGACCCACCAGCAATTAAGCGGTACAAGAAAAAGTATCAAGCTTATGGCAAAAAGACGAATATTAGATTTAGCAGACGCCACCTGTTTCATATTAAATAAATCAAAGCCGCTTGAGATAGGACAGCAACTCCAATTGAAAGGGCTTTTGGACTTATATCAAAGTTGGCACGATGTACTGGCGATGTGATTCCTTTTTCCTTGTCTGTTATACCAAGACTAAATATTGCCCCTGGTACTTTTCCTGCAAAATATGAGAAATCTTCACTTCCCATGCTTGGCTCCATATCCAGAACTTTCTCATTTCCAAGAACAGCAACACCCGCTTTTTTTATCAATTCGGTCATGCTAATATCATTGCTTAGTAGAGGGAAATTAGCATCGCAATTAAACTCGCACTCAACGCCCATTGTTTGAGCAACCCCACTCACAATACTGTTTATCCTTTCCAGAGTCTTAGCAGAAACTTCATCATCAAGCGTCCTGATCGTGCCTTCCATACGTACTTCAGAAGGGATTATATTGAACGCACTACCACCATTTATCTTGCATATTGACAATACTATCGGTTTCAATGGATTGATGGAACGGCTAGCGATGGTCTGCAAAGCATTTATAATCTGAGCAGAAGCTACTATCGGGTCGGCTGTAAGATGTGGCATTGCACCATGTCCGCCTTTCGCTTTAACTATGATCTCAAATCTGTAAGCAGAAGCCATAGCAGGACCAGCTTTTATACCGATTGTACCCATATCCAGACCAGACCAAACGTGCAAGCCTATTATGGCATCTACTTTCTCCATTACTCCTTCTTCAACCATTAACTTCGCACCCTGACCGATCTCTTCTGCTGGTTGGAATATGAATTTAACATTGCCTTTGAGCTTGTCCCTCATTTTGCTAAGAATCATTGCCGTGCCAATAGCCATAGTAATGTGAGTATCATGCCCGCAGGCGTGCATTACTCCGTCATTTTGTGATTTATAAGGAACATCATTTTCCTCTTTTATTGGAAGGGCATCCATATCCGCCCTTATCGCAAAAGTCTTACCTGTCTCTTTTCCACAAAGCAGGCCTACGACCCCGGTTTTTGCGATGCCCGTATTCACTTCGTCAAGCTCTAATTCTTGAAGTATCTCTGCTATCTTCCGCGACGTCTGCACTTCGTGGAATGAAAGCTCTGGATACTTGTGAAAATATTCTCTGATCTCGATTAATTTATTTTCAATCTTTTCTACTTCTTCAATTATCATCATAATTTCTAATCCACCTTTCATTGCTTAATTTGAATCTTTTTTTACCATTATGATTACTTTTGTAATTATAACATTTTTGGTAGATTGATTTCTATAATTATTAATATCAACTCTCCTTATTGAAAAGCCGTTGTAGATATGAGATAATATTTATTGGAATTCCCTCTAATACCAGTTTTATCTTTTTATTGTGCATTAATGTAGGTTGGGTTGAGGAACGAAACCCAACAAAATATTAGTATAGTCGGGTTTCATTGCTTCAACCCGACCTACTGATATTTCCCAACCGTCAAATTATGCACAATGATAAAATCAAAATGGTATAAGCAGTTTATAATTTTCAGCAAAGAAAAGCCTTATTGATATTATGCCAATGGAGGTTAAGCGATGAATAGTAGATCAGTGGTCCGTTTGTGGCGAGACGGCGCACCCGGCGCCATAGGAGATGAAGACAAGGATATACCAACCCTGACCTTATATTTTCCAGAATCAGCGAAAGCTACTGGCGCCGCTATCGTAGTCTGCCCGGGCGGGGGTTATCACGGACTCGCACCGCATGAGGGGGAGCATTATGCTTTGTGGCTTAACGAGCAGGGGATCGCTGGTATAGTGCTGAAATATCGGCTTGCATCTGGTGGATACCATCACCCGATTATTTTTGGCGATGTAACCCGTGCTATACGATATGTTCGTGCCATGTCTGATGAATGGAAACTAGATCCAAACAGAATCGGCGTTATGGGGTCATCTGCCGGTGGACATTTATCTTCGTGTATATTAACGCTTTACGATAATGGTCAACCGAATGCAAGTGACCCAATTGAAAGGCAAAGCTCTCGTCCCAATCTTGGAATTTTATGTTATCCAGTCATAAGCATGTCACTAGAGATAGGCCACGCTGGTTGTCGGGAGGCTTTGATCGGCAGTAGTCCATCACCCGATCTGGTCAAGTTGCTTTCTACCGAACTTCAGGTTAAACCAGATACTCCACCATGCTTTGTGTGGCATACCTTTGAGGATGGCGGAGTAAAAGCAGAGAACAGCATTGAGTTTGCACTAGCGTTGAAGAAAGTCAATGTTCCATTTGAACTACATGTCTACGAAAAGGGCGGTCATGGATTAGGACTTGGCAGTGGCGAATATAATCCTGCTAAATGGCTACCATGGACTTATGAATGCTCCCGCTGGTTGAAAGAACAAGACTTCGGTCGGTAAAGAATTTTGGAGTGCTGAAGCTTGCCTCAGTATTGCGCAGGCAAGCCTATGCACTCCATATTTATTCATCTCCGTCATATTCATCGGCATTAGTTTTGTAACCGGAGCAAGCAAGATAAAATCCATGCTTAATTCTCTAATATCATTTCGATCGATTCTGGATTTACTTAACCGAAACTTCCAGACCTTCTGGATCGAAGATGACATTTACGCTAGCACTGAGATTTTTCGAGTCACGCACAAAACTAAAATAATCCTGTAGCCTATCAGCACAGTTGACGCTGTTGTGGGCAAGTACGACACTGCCTTTAGGCATTTTGTCATAAGCGGTCTGCAATATTTCAAGATATATACCCTTACCTCTACCTTTATCGCCATCTGCGTCAAGGTACAAAAGGTTTATCTCGCCATCAAAATTCGCTACAGTATCAACAGCATCTTCAGCAACGACACGGGCAACACCTGTTGGGTCAATCTTCCTGACGTTGCGTTCAGCCCTTTCCGCTTCTTGAGGCTTTATCTCAACTCCAATGAGATTCTTTGCCGTATAAACTGCACCGGGTCCAACTCCTGCGCCAGCGTTAGATATAAACGTATTTCCACAAAAAACCCCTGCGGCGATCATGTTCGCTGGCTGTTTAATGGCATTGATAGCATAGATCAGCCTTTGCATGCGATGTGTTATCGCAGTCCACGGTATCTCGAAAAGTTCAGCCACAGCCTTACGATGAGCCATCAATTTCTCATTATCATAATTCGTATGCGGGAGAACACCAACTTCCTTCAAAACTTCGAGTGCTTCCCCCACAGTCTTGATCTCTTTTTCTAAAGGTTCAAGAACTTTATGTGGGTCATTCATTGCCATTCTGTAATCTTTCCAATCATCGCTTCTATATTCTCGTGCCATATTCAATTAATTTAGCATACTAAAAGCAAAATACCTTTAATATCTAATCTCCTTTCAAAAATAAATTTACTTAATACCTTTACCTGCATAAGACAGAGTTGATTTTTGTGGTCTACCAACTATCAGTTTATTATCCTGAATAAATCCTTCCTCACGATCATTAAGCTCTTGAATAAGCTTATCCTGCCAATACTTTATCTTCTGTGGATTTTCACGGGAAATATCATACATTTCATAAGGGTCATTTGCAATATCAAAAAGCATTTCTTTACCTGTCTGGCTATACCAAACGTATTTTTCACGACCGTCAGTTACCCAATGGTTTGATTGATCTCCGGCGGTGTGTTCACCGTGTATATATTCACGCCATTGCTGATTCTCACCACTCCATAACGAAAGCAGGCTGGTTCCGTCCAGAGATGACGGCGTATCTATACCAGCGATCTCACAGAATGTCGGAAAGATATCGCGTAATTCAACAGGCGCTGAAATACTTTGTCCTCGCCTATATACTTCTGACGAGTATTTTGGCGGGAGTCTTAGTATAAAAGGAACTCTTGCCGACCCATCGAATGGCATTGACTTTGCCAGATGGTTATGATCATACAGCATATCACCATGATCAGACGTAAAAAGTACGGCAGTATTATCCAGAACTCCGTATTCATGAAGAGCCATTATCATACGATTGATCTGATTATCAATGTGTGTTATTTGAGCATAATAGGCACGTCTGGCATGGTCTATCTGTTCTTTGCCACGAGGCACAGGGCTGTCAATACCACGATGTGTTAATATGCCTCTTTCCACCCAGTTCCCGATAGGGATTGGTGGAAGTTCCTTTTGCATGTAAAGATCGAGATAGTACCTCGGAGGGTCCAATGGCGGGTGAGGACGATGATATGAGAGCATCAAAAAGAAAGGCTTGGTCGGGTCCCGTCGGCGTAGAAAATCAATGCCCTGAGTAGTCACCCAACTCGTAGGATGAAGCATGTCATCATAAACCCACGGTCGAACCACGTAGCCATTACATCCAATTCCAGTATCAACGTAGTCAGCATAAGATGCGCCTAGCTTCTCCCGCAACCATGGTATATAGTCGTCAATGATTCCGAATTCTCGTTGTTCACTCCGTGCAAAGTGTAGGTATCCATCGTGCAGGACAACGTTGTGAAATCCCATCAGGTTACGGGAGGGATAAACGTGCATTTTTCCCACGCATTGAGTATGATACCCCGCAGAAGATAAAGTGCCAGCAAGCGTAGTAGGATACTGCCAGATCACTCCGTCCCTATATCCAACAAAACCGTTGTGTCGTGGCGCAAATCCTGTAAAGATTGACGCTCGTGCCGCAATACAGGACGGACAGGCGGAATATGCCTGTGTAAAAATAACCCCTTGTTCTGCTATGACATCCAGATGGGGCGTTTCAACAACGGTATGTCCGGTAGCGCTGAGACAATCCCCTCGCCACTGATCTACACAGACAAAAAGGATGTTAGTGCGTTCATTATTTTCAGCCATCATACGCTCCTTAATATTCATTCATCATTCTTTTTCCAGTATCTCTGGTATCGTATCCTCCTAGAGACTTAACACGCTCACGGAATCTATCCCTCATTATAGTGTCCAGAATTAGCTTTATCCCCGGAAGTGACAAAAACTCCTCCGGGATAGCAAGATCATATCTTTCCTCAGCTATGGGTATGAAATCGAGGTTTAACGCCTTCGCAGATGCAAAAATACCAAGTCCTGCGTCTGCAATTCCAGTTGCAACGGCGGACGCAACCGCCAGATGTGTGTAAACTTCCCTATCATACCCAATTATCCTATCGTGAGTCAAGCCTAATTTCTTCAACTCATGGTCTAATAATATCCTCGTTCCTGATCCCCTTTGGCGATTGCAGTATGCAAGCCCTTTATCCACAAGGTCAGCCAGCCCGTTTATACCTTTGGGATTCCCTTTCGCCACGATCAAGCCCTGTTGTCTGTGAACGAGATTTATAAGGGCAATCTTTCTATCAGACAGGAGTTTTTTAATATAAGAAACGTTATAATCTCCTGTTTCCTCATCTAATAGGTGCGTACCTGCTAAATGAGCCTCATTTTTCTTCAAAGCCATAAGCCCGCCAAGGCTTCCAACGTGAGCAGAAGATACGGTGATCTGAGGATAGTCAGCCTTGATCTCATCTGCAAGCACGTCAAGGGTAATGTCGTGACTGCCGATTATTAGGACAGAATTCTGTATCTCCTGCAATGACCTTATGAGTTCCACGTCAGTAAGTTCACCGGGAACAAGCCCTTCTGAGTTAGCGGGAACTCTCATTATACCATCCGCCCGAACCAGTGAATTGAGTACGCTTGCTCCTCTAGCCAACGGCACAGCGATAAAATCCCCCCTTCCCCCCTTTTCAAGGGGGAAATAAAAGGGGGTTAAAATAAGTTTAACACGTACAAACTCCTCATCACCAAGCTTAGATGCAAGTTTTCGTGACACCGAAGCTTTGACTCTCTGCGGCAGGATATTTGATATGTTGAGCATCCTACACAAAAGAGGTTTCAAAAAACTCTCTGAAGCAACTGCCATTGACACAGGATAGCCCGGTAGTCCTATGATCGGCGTACCATTGACAATGCCCAGAGCAGTTGGTTTACCCGGTGATATAGATATGCCGTGAACTAGCAATTCGCCTAGTTCCTCGATAGCAGGAGGTATAAAATCCTCACGACCTGCTGATGATCCTGCACTTGTCAGAATGATGTGACTTTCGGCAGACGCCCTGATGATCGCTGATTTAATCTTCTCGTAATCATCCTCAACTATTGGACATCTTATAGGCTTGCCGCCCCATTCCGTAACCATCGCCTCAAGCATGTAAGAGTTTGAGTCAATTATTTTACCCTGACCAGGTTCACTGCTAGGCTCTATGATCTCGTCGCCTGTTGGTATAATAGAGACTATCGGCTTTTTCTTAACAACAACTGGCAAGACCCCACCAGACAGTATTGCGGCGATGTCAATGGGACGGATCCGATGTCCTCTAGTTAATATTAGTTCAGTCGCAACAATATCCTCGCCCGCCATGCGTACGTGCTGCCATGGTATAGCAGGCGCAGTTATCTCAATCGTGTTCTCATCAATCTCAACAACGTTCTCGATCATTATGACAGCATTTAATTCTGCTGGTATAGGGTCGCCGGTATCCAGTATGCAGAATTGATCTTTATCAAGACGGACAGGATTTGACGTAGACGCCTCGAAAGTATCTTCTGCTTTTACTGCAACACCATCCATCGCAGAGCAATGATAGTGAGGAGATGATATTTTTGCGAAAATGGGTTCAGCAGTTATTCTGCCAAGAGATTCCTGTGTTAATATCTCTTCTGTTTCGTTAAACACCTTGATTTCATTATGTTCCAGAAATATCCTCTGTGCATCTTCCAATGATAATTTTCTAAGATAACGTCTTCTTTGCATTTTACTATATCAATTCCTTAAATTATGTCCTTAAATTATACATTAGTGTTTCACCGCCTTAATTCTAGGATGCGCTGCGCCAATTGCTCACGAGTTGCTATCAACTTATCGGGGTTTTTCTCCCAGGAGAACCATGTCTGCATAATCTTACGAACTTGCTCATCCACAAATCCCTTATCGCCCAAATCCGACAGAATCTTGAAATACTCGTAATCCTCCATTCCCTCTCGAATATTCTTGAGTCTGATAGATGTAACAGGCCCATCAATACCTGCATCTGTCCCTGGATAAAGGAGTGAGCCATCGCCGTTGTAGTGTCTGTATATCGTCAGTTGATCCAGCCATGGGTCCTTCAGTTGCTCCCAAAACACGACACTCCAATATAATAATCCTGTCATCTGATATCGCCAGCTTCCCCACATCGGAATGCGATAGTTAAGCACAGGAAAATCTAGTTGCCAGAAAGGGGAAGGCTGTTCGCCCTGACAAAGCGCTGTATAACTCCATAGCTCATCGCCAGCGTTCAAGCGTTCCTGGGCATTTGCTTCGTCATGAAGCGGCCAGAGCGGCACCCAAATGTCAACATCTCCATAGAAATCACCCCAATTCGGATCCTGAGTCTTTGTCTGCTCTGTGCAAAGGAACTTCAGCTTTGGGTTCGCTTCATGTAGTAGTTTCGCAAAAGCACGTACCTGATCATAAGCTTCGGCATCATTGGGTTCATCAATCATGTAAGTATATGCCATATCTGCCCATCTATTCACGCTGAGATAATTGTACAGACTACGCAGATAACGTATTGCCTTATCCCGATCCGCACCTAATGGGTCAGAATATGGGTAACCCGTGCCGAATCGGATCTGAAAGCTATTCACGTGCATCTTCTCTATGAATTCTTTCAACATTGGGTGAGTTTCCTCTGTTGATATAGAGCCATCAGGGTTTGGCTTAGGATGAAGATAACCGGGGATCATCGGACAGATGCGGTTGTCAGCCATTGCCTGACAATATCTCATCTCGATCTGCTGAAACTCCTGCGAGCCAGCATTTACGTTGTGCCACTTCGCCGTCCTTTCATATCCCCCGAAGTCCGCTTTCATACTGGGGACATCAGGCAATGTGAAATTCCATACCGTCAGATTAATTGGAACTGTAAAGGCTTCTTTACCATCCACAATAACGGTTAGCTCACCCTTATAGTCTCCGGGGATTGTGTCTTTCGGAACAAACACATCAACCCATATTGCCTCATTAATCCCTTTCCACATATCAAATGGAACAGCTACAAAACGGGCGTCTTTTACTCGTTCCCCTGTGATCGGGTTCACAAAAGGTATCAGAGCATCGGGATACCAACCGGGCGGGCTATCGTTGCGATAGCTTGGAGTGCGAACATAAATAAATTGTTCACGATATAAGGCGATATTTTCTTTTCCGATCTGATGTCCATTAGCATCAGACAAATTTGAGGCGACAAGATCAACGTTCTTCATATCCTCCTGCGACTGAAGTATCACCTGAAAAGGTTCGTATTCGTTCTTAGCTGATTTGATAATTGCTGTTTTATTCTCTCCTGGCGGAGTATCAGGCTTAACACGCGTAGTGCCGTGTGTAACCCAATAGGACAATTCTGACGCAAAACAATACGAAGATGCTAGAAAAGCCATCAAGACAAAAAGAATAGCGATCAGTAGGTTGATAGGCATTATAAACCCTCCTTATGAAAGAGAATACGGATGAATATTGATACTGGATACTGTTTTCTCGTCATGTATCCTGTATATTTTTTCTATTATCCGTGAAAATTCGTGTTAATCCATAACTAACTCATTTCAACAATATTCTACTAAACTTTTACTATGCAATCAACAAAAATCTACCCTTTCTTTATAATAATCAGCCATTGACTTAAAACATCCATGAGTCTACAATATCATAAGAAGCAAATATTTGTATGAGATGTGGTTATTGTATGCTATGCCCGAATGGTGTGGACATTTCAATGTAAAAAATGTGAGTCTAAATGTTCACAAAAGATCCCTATAAATAAACAGTTAAAAGAAACTCACAAAGCACTAACCTAAAAGGGAAAGGGGATATAAGATGAAGATAAAAAACATTTTTATCACAGGCGGCAGTGGTAAGATAGGGCGTTCGCTTTTACCAGAGCTTGTTGTTGCAGGCTATCATATAATGGCTCTTGAGTTTGATGACCCTATCGAATGTAAAGGCGTAAAAACGATTAAAGGAGATATTAGAGACCCCCAGCTTGCGAAAAAAGCTCTTCAAGATGTGGATGCAGTCATTCACCTATCAAACTGCAAGGAAAACAGGGAACTGTTTATGGAGACAAATATTCATGGAACATTCTACCTGCTTGATGAAGCCAAAAACTGCGGGCATATAAAGCAGTTTATTCAGGCAGGTTCGGATGCAAGGGCGGGCATATATCACTATCCACACCCATTTCCTATTGATGAAACGTCTCCACATAGAGCTTATCCAGGGTATTATGCGTTTTCCAAAGTGCTTGAAGAAGTTATGTGTGAGCAGTATATGATCCAATATCAACTGCCGACCACCATTCTTCGTTTCTCCTGGGTTCAGGATGAAGACGATTTTCTTACTCACATTACCTTAAAGGAGCCAAATTTTGGGGTTCCTATATGGAGTGAGTTGGCTAGGACTCCAGAGCAGAAGCGTTATTTTGAAAAAAATATGGACGGTGTAGCAATGCTTGTTCATCCGGGAGGCAAACCGGGGATCCGTCACGTAGTCGGCATAAAAGATGTCGTTCAGTCAATTCTACTTGCCGTAGGGAACGCTTCCTCTATTGGGCATGCGTTCACTATTGCCGCCCCATCTTCTTTTAGTTATGGTGTTGCGGCTGACTATATATCGAAGCGACTGGGTCTTCCCATAGTTGAGCTTGAATACGATGGATTCTATGATTTCACTCATAGCGTAGCTAAGGCACGGTCAATTCTTGGATACAATCCTCAATATGACATCATAAAAATCATTGATGACGCCATAGAATTCAGGAAGTCGGGAAAAACTCGTCATCCACTTAAATACATAGGTTAAATGATAAATTCTGATTGGAAATGCACCTTATGGTGCAATATCTCAAAATTCCTTGACTGATTAGGGCATTTTCATATTATTCCCTTTGTAAATCCTTATGAATAAAGGCTGTTGGCTTTATAAAATGACTTGGCATATAAATTGCTCTGGAAAGCCTGCAAGGAGGGATTGATATGAAACGTATTATGCTTATTTTCATGTTAGTTCTATTGCAGGCAACCTTTGTACTATCACAGATACCTGATCAGCCATTTCAGACTTTGAAAGTAGGACTTTCCATTAAGCAGATAGCTTATTCTCCCGATGGTAATCTTTTAGCCACCGCCTGCGGAGACGGGCTTTATTTGTGTGATACCCGAACATGGGATGAACCGCGCTTACTTATAAAAGGCAATATTTTATCGGCAGCTTTTAGTCCAGACGGAAAAATGTTAGCGGCTGGGGTTGGTTGGCAAATTGGTTTGCCGGATGATTGGCAGGAGACTATTTACTTATGGGATCTGCAGAATGAAAAACAGACAGAATTAAAAAGACGTGCAGATATTGCTCAATCAGTCCGATCAGTCTGCTTTAGTCCGGATAGCCAGATGCTTGTTTCGGGTGATGTTGAGGGTGTTTCGTTTTGGGATGTTGAGCGCAAAGTGGTAATTGGTCAACTACCATTGGGAGATTCTTGGCCAGTTTACTCCCTTGCATATAGGCATGATGGGAATATGCTTGCCGCTGGAACTTACAACACTGTCTATTTGGTGGACCCAAAGGAGCAAAAAATACTTTCAATCGTTAATGAGCGAGATGAGATATACCCAGAAGCGTGGATATTATGCGTTGGATTCAGTCCTGATGGGACGATTTTAGCATCCGGTAGCGGGAACAATGTTGTTAATCTATGGGATGTATCCAACCTGAAAAGAATTGAGGAATTAGTTCATGGTGGAGACGTTCATTTTGTCAGTTTTACTCCGGATGGCAGACAGATAGTATATGGCGGGTGGAATAGGGTCATTCATATCCATGATATGATTACCAAAGAAACTATATATTGGGAATGTACTTACCCTATTTCGTCGGGAGCGTTGAGTCCTGATGGAAAAACATTGGCAATCGCTGGTACTGATTGGGTAGTTTCGTTTTGGAGAATGACCAAGCCTACTACTGATGTTAGATTGCTGAATAAAAAGCCTGTTTTGTGGGGTATGCTGAAGTCTGGTAGGTTAGATTGACAAACCCAACATAATACTAGAATTATTGAGTCTTGCTCCTCGACCCCAAGCATAAATTTGTCGTCCGCAGAAATAAATATCAGTAGGTCGGGTTGAAGCAATGAAACCCAACTATACTAATATTATGTTGGATTTCGTTCCTCAATCCAACCTACAAAATAAATAAACCTTTAACTTTTAGCGTCCTTTATGCCTTTGAGTCTTGGTGTCTTTTCCTGAAAGATAGCGCGGACGAAAAGTTTATGCTTGGTCCTCGACCCAATTATCAACTATAATTAAAATGATGTATAAACGTTATTATACCTATTTTAGTTAGAAATGATACTTAACCGTAACCTGTATTCAATTGATAATCTGACGGATTGAGCAGAAAAAGTTGATCTATTCTCTTTTG
>Ga0315282_10002076_pt1 | contig 37363 bp, 27 predicted proteins | sample YL17G07_20_MG_FD_203693 | JGI IMG/M metagenome (GOLD analysis project Ga0315282, IMG submission 203693) | Sediment microbial communities from Yellowstone Lake, YNP, Wyoming, USA - YL17G07_20 | ecosystem: Environmental > Aquatic > Freshwater > Lake > Sediment | place: USA: Wyoming | collected... | reverse complement strand
AAGAAATGTCGAGCAATGTGGAATTATCTATTATGTCCAATCGATCAGACAGGTTAATGGTGACATAAGATCTCCCATTCAGCTCCGTCACAGCCCAAGGGCTATCGGCCCCAGGCAATGGGATGTTTTTTATTTCAATTCGATTTAGTAAGTCTACCACGACCAAGGATTCTTCCCCGGTTATTCCGACGCCCGAATCGGCGGAATTGACGATATATGCATACCCGTCGGCAATTGCGATCCAATTGAGCGTACTGCCCAGCACGTTTTTGGAATCGCCCATGCCTAAAATATCAAAAGCGGAATAATGAGCGATTCTGTCCACGGCAGCCAATACGCCCCAAGTTGTATCTACTACGAACGCATCCGGCCCGACCCTGAACTTGGCCTTAGTTAAAATGCCGTTATAAACTGCTCTCAACTTTGTCAAACCTGGAGATATGCCTGTAACCATTCCATTTGAATTTACCGTAGCTACAGCGTGATCTTCAGTCTCCCAAACTACTCCAGACGGGTTCCAAACAGGTGAGCCCGAAGTCGGTTCCCAATAAGTGCTGAACGGCTCCGAAGCGCCTGCGGGCACGGTCTGGCCTATCGGATAAATTGTCAGAGAGCCTTTGGACGATGCATCGTCGTCCAAGCCGGAATCGTCGCCCGCCCCAGAGTCATCATCGCCCTGGCTAGGTTCTCCAGAGGAATTATTGGACGATGGACAACCAATCGCGGCGATCACGGCAATTAACATCAACAAAATCCATCCGAGCATCAATCGATTCATTGGGGTCCTCCTTTCATAGGTAACGATTTTTCATTTGCTTTGCCAAAGCACTATGCTCGGCAAAGAGAGGACCTGAGGACAGTCGATAGGAATGAAAATGGAAGCTCATGTTTTTTGCACCTGCGCCTCTCTCCATCGAAGGGCCTCAGGACTATGCCGGGACAGGCAGGTTTCCTGGCTCGAGGGTGATTGCATCCGTTTCTCGCCTTCCCAGGCATGGCTCATCGGCTTTCGCCAAAACCAAAAACCCAGTGGCATGTTGAGAAACAGACTCCCCTCTTACAGTGGCGGGACCGCGCCGGATTCTCACCGACTTCCCTGACGGAATAACCCGTCTCATAATCGATCCCATCCCGGAACATCTGAAATCGCGGTTAATTAATCACAATCGACGGAAGGGTGTCAAGTCGGCAAATGGCTTCATTCAATAAATGCTCTTATCGCGGCAATTCACGAACATAAGAGGCTTTTTACATAAAATGAAATTGAGCGCCGATTGCCTAATAATACTTGACTGCCATCCGCTTTAAACGCAATATCTAATCTCATAACACCGATTAAAAGGAGCATTCCAATGGTGCGCAAAACCTCGTGGTTATGGATCACCATTTTTTCCACTTTACTTTTCTGTTTCATATTGATCGCCGGCGGCTGCGGAGGAAACGGCGGCGGCGGCGATGATGATACGGGCCAACCTCCGGTCGATGATGACTCTGTGGATGACGATTCCGCTACGGATGACGATAGCGCAATCGATGATGATACGGTCGATGATGATACATCCGACGACGATACTTTAGGCGAGCCCGGATCGGCGTTTTTCAGTTATACGCTCTTCGACGGGAGTTTTTCATTACAATATGCTTCTTACAAAACCGATGCATGGGTCACCGAGGATGTAGACTCGCTCGAATCAACGGGAATATATAATTCCATTGCAATAGATTCAGACGGGCATGCCCACATCAGCTATTTCGATCTGACCACCTTTGAGCTGAAATACGCCAACAATATCACCGGTTCTTGGGCGACGGAGTCCGTTTTGTTATCGGCGGCGGGGCCTACAGAGATCAAGGTGGATTCAGAGAGTCATGTTCACATCGGCTTTGCAGCAGACGCCGGCCCTGAGTACGCAACCAATGCTTCCGGAACCTGGAAGTCCACAAGATTTGCGACCTCAGGCTCTCATGCATCTCTTGCCGTCGATTCCGAAGGCAAGGGTCATATGAGTTATGTCGATAAAAATGTCCTGTATTACGCAACGAACAAATCATATGTCTGGGTTACAAAAGAAGCCGATTCGAAAGACAAAATATTCGGCAAAACTTCCATCGCCGTGGATTCCAATGACGATGTGTATATCGCGTACACTTTTATCAATGCAGATTCCGGCCTTCAAGGAATTAAATTTGCTGCGAACAATTCCGGAAGCTGGGAAACTGAAAAAATCGTGGAAGAAAACGGCGAATATCCGTCATTGGCCTTCAATAAAGCGGGAAAAGCGCATTTGTGCTTTTACGATTCCGAAAATCAGGTCATCAAATATGCTACGAACCAATCCGGCGAATGGAAAATCTATAATCTGATATCGGCAGGAAATGTCGAATATAACCTGGGCCTTGCCGTTGACGACGGCGGTTATATTCACATCGTATATCAGGATGTGGATAACCAAGATCTTATTTATGCGACAAATACTTCGGGAGCTTGGGCGGCTTCGACCATTGTTTCAGAAGGCCAGGTGGGTTTGTACGCAGCCGTTGCGGCACATTAGAATTTAATTTCAATAAAATTTAATTAAACGGTTTGTAAGATCTAAGATTTGCGCGGCCATGCCGCAGCCAGAATAACGCCGCAAGAGGCTGCGATAAAATTGACGAACACATCATTGGAATCATAATACCGCCCCGGAACTATCCCCTGAATGGATTCATCCAGAAAGCCTGCATTCAGGCAGATTAAACCACTCAACGCCGCTTGTTCGAAATCGGAAAATCTATGGCCCATCGCACGATATGCCAGAATTCCGACCAGGCCGTATTCCATCAGATGTACCCGTTCCACGGGCGCTGCGGACAGCAAAGCTATGGTCAATCCCCATGCGATACCTGCGCCGGCAAGGGCTATATATGGCTTCATAGTTCGGACCTTTTTTAAAAAAATCAGCCAAAATAATGCGAACACCACAGCCGGAATCGCAATCGCGGGCATAGCCCAGGCGATGAGATAGCCGTATCCGGCGGCATTAATGGCTCTTATTACTGACCGAACTATTCCAAGAGTCGAATAAATGGCGATCAACAATAAAACAAAGAGCGCCCAATCCAGCATCTCCCGGCGCGATGAAGAAGATATTTTGCTCAACTGGCCCATTCACCCAGCCTTCGAACAGATTCGTCGTGGCCCATGGTGATCAAAGTGTCGCCTGCCATGATGGTCTCATCAGATTCCGGATTGAACACCATCATGCCGTCTTCTTTTCGGATGCCGATAATAATAAGCCCCAACTTGGATTTGATTTCCGATTCCAGCAGAGTCTTGCCTTCCAATCTCGACCCCTTGTTCACGATTACGCCTTCCATCACAAGGCCCAATTCGCTGTTGATGGAGGTGATTTCCAAGAGGTCTACCACCGCCGGCCTCAGAATGGCGTTCGCCATTCGGGTCCCGACCGTGGAGTAGGGTGAAATGATACGGTTTGCGCCTGCCTGCACCAACTTACGCTCGGCATGCTCTTCCTGTGCTCTTGCGAGGATGAAAAGATCAGGATTCAGATCCTTGGCGACAAGGATGGCGAATACGGCATCCGCATCGGTGCTCAAACAAAGAATCAATCCTTTTGCGTGTTCGATGGACGCTGAGAGCAAAACATTTTCATCTCCGGAATCGCCGACAACATACAAATATTGTTCGCGCTCAAGCTCAGCCACCCTTTCCGGCCTTTTTTCGATTACCACCAGCGGCACATTTCGAGCGGTAAGTTCTCTGCAAACCAACGATCCCACCCGACCAAAACCGCAAACGATATAGTGATTTCTAAGCGCTGTAATCTTTCTCTCCATTTTTCGCCTTCCGTAAATTTGCCTGAATTGTCCTTCCACTACGACCTGAGTGAGCAATCCAAATGAAGTAAGAATGACCCCGACGCCGGACATGATCAAAATCAGCGTAAATATTTTTCCTGCCGGAGATAAATCAAACACTTCCCGATACCCCACAGTCGTAATCGTAATGACGGTCATGTAAAGGGAATCGAGAAACCCCGCATTTTCGATGATCATATATCCAGCGGTTCCAAATACTACAACAAAAACTCCTGCCACAATCACATAAGGCAACCGCCGCATCGTGCCCGGTAAAATTTTTTGCCTGGTCATAATGAAATAATGCCTAAACTTGGTGATTCATTCAACCGGATAATGCAATTGGAGTCATAAAGGCGCAATTTTGACATTCTAATCTCCATGATTTGCATGCTGTTAATAATAACAATTAAGACGGCTGTCTCCTCTTCGAAGCGCAAATGGTCACAAAGCGCAAGATGGTATTGCCTTCTCCCTGAAAGGGTGTAAGCCTATAGCCCAGGGTTTCAACCCTGGGTAAAAAAGGCAAAAACCACCAAGCCCTGAAAGGGCGACAGCGCGTTGTATGATAAAGAGGTTCCCACATGCCGCAATCATTATCTGGAATTTGTATTCATTTGATTTTCTCCACCAAAGACCGCCTTCCCCTAATTTCTGATGACATGAAAATTCGTCTTCATGAATACATCGGTGCAATCCTCTCCAGCCAAAAATGCCGCCCGATTCTACAGGGTGGCATAACCGACCATGTTCATTGCCTTTTTTGGTTGCATCCCACAATCGCCCTTTCAGAATTGGTTCGGCGCATCAAGGCCAATTCATCTTTGTGGATTCATGAAACCTTTCCAGACAAGGGTGATTTTCGATGGCAGGCCGGATACGGCGCATTTTCTGTAAGCGCATCCAATATTCGAAAAGTAAAAGAATATATTGTAAAGCAAGATGAGCACCACCGTAGAAGGAGCTTTAAAGATGAGTTTTTGGCGTTGTTGAAAAAATATGAGGTCACTTATAACGAGACATATATTTGGGATTAAGCTATCGCCCTTTCAGGGCTTGGCTTTTTAAATTTCTATTTTCCCAGGGTTGAAACCCTGGGCTGTCGGCTGCCGCCTCTTCGAGGCTCTAATGCAATTGCCATCACCCTGAAAGGGCGTGAGATAAACGCCGTAGCCTCTTCGAGGCTCAAATGGGCACAAAGCGCAAATGGTATTGCCTTCTCCCTGAAAGGGTGTAAGCCTATAGCACAGGGTTTCAACCCTGGGGTTAAAAAAAAGCATACGATGAAAATTTTCAAATGCCCCACTATACAATGAAGGTCTAATTTGACGAATATGCTTAGGATTTGGTAGGATTTTAAAAAATCTGATCATAAATGATTGATCATGACAAAAATATAAGGAGGACAAAATGGGCCGACGTATTGTCTTATCCCTTTGCGTGATAGCCGTATCAGTTGCGTTTTCTTGCAAATTTGCATTCGGCCTGACATGCGATGAAGCTGTCACTTTGATTTACGACAAATGCGGATTGGATTTCGACGGGCCGCAGGACGATAGTTTGGCCATGGCCAAAGCTATAGATTTTTGTAACAGTACGGAGACTTATAACCACATTATCACCAATTGCGTCGTCAATCCGTCTTATCCCGTTGTACCCCCAACGCCTCCTCCTCCTTTAAATTGCGGAGAAGTCGCCAAATGCATTGATACAAACATGGCGTGGACTCCATGTAATTTCGCTTCCGATTTTATTTACAATTTGTGCGGGGACAACCATAACAAAGTCACTGATGCGTCCACGAAAAACGTTTTGACCAAAACCCAATTCCGCGGTTTATGCGAGTACGCTTACTCAGCCGCTCTTGAGGCGAGTGACGATGATGAAACAGATGATGATGCGACAGATGACGATGCAGCAGACGATGATACAGCGGACGATGATGCGGCCGACGACGATGAGTCAGACGACGACACTCTGTCTGCGTATGATAAAGAAGGGATATATATTCATTGCATCATCGATTGCGCGTTTGAAGATAATTTTGAATATGACCAGAGTAACACAGGGCAAATCGTGCCGACCAGCGAATGCGGCACCCAGAAGACCTGCCTTGAGGAGTGCTATACAGAAGCCACATCCAGTAAAGCCGAAAATTTACTTCCTCCGGAACCATGGAAAAATATTGAGAATAAGAGCGGCGGGTCATCCTGCGGTTGCAGCATGTATTAATTTTAAAGTCCTTAACCACCATAAAGGAGCAGTGGAATGCCGATTAATATGAAGTTTTTAGGAAAAACATATCCTCCGGTAAAGTACGAGGTCGGCCTGGAGAAAATTAAAGAGTATGCCCAGGCTATCGGCGATATGAATCCTTATTACGTGGATGAAAATTTCGCCAAGTCTTCCAAATACGGATCCATCGTAGCGCCTCCGACCTTTGCCGTCGTGTATCAAAAGGATCTGGTCGGGCAAATGCTTTTTGATAGGGAATTGGATTTAAATATTCCCATGCTCGTGCACGGCGAACAGGAATTTGAATTTTTCGAAATGGTGAAACCGGGCGATGTGATTTACACCGATGGAAAGATTGTGGACATCCAAAACAAAGACGGCAAGGATTTTATTACTCTCCAAACGACCGCCAAACGCGACGGCAAAGTTGTTACAATCGGCCGTTACCTGTTTGTCATCAGGGGGTAAAAATTATGAGCTGCAAACTGCATCAGGCAAAAGTAGGCGATGAAGTATCGATGACCGTCAGCATCGGCAAATATCAGCCGATTTATTATGCAGGCGCATCAGGCGACTTCAACTGGATCCATATCGATCCGGAATTCGGAAAGATGGTGGGATTGGGCGGAAACATCCTGCAAGGCCTTTGCACCATGGCATTCGTGGCCCGCGCGCACACAGACTTGGCGGAAGATCCGGGGCGCCTGAAAAGGCTGAAGGTTCGTTTCAGCAAGCCCGTTTATCCAAACGACGACATTTCAGTGAAGGGCAAAATCACTAAAGCCGAGAACGATACATTGCGCACCGATGTGGTGGCCGTGAATCAAAACGGCATAGAAGTCATCACCATGGCGTGGGCGGAATTATCGCTGAAATAAAGCTTCTTCTTTTCATCAATTGAAATAGCGGCTTTGGCATCGGTCAAAGCCGTTATTTTTTTATACGCCGTAACCCAACAGCTTTTGCAAATTAGTCAACAGGGTTTTAAATTTTTGCAGCATGTCGAGCAGGGTTTCCGGCCAAGGCTTGCCTTCCCAGCACGAGGGATCAAACCCCATTTCCTGAAGAAGTTCCTTTATCGGCGTAGGCGGAAAAAACCCCGGAATATGAAAATCGCCTTCCAAGCGCAACCACTCCTGCTTGATAAGATCATCAGATTGATCGTCGGTTTCCGCCATAATGGAATTGATCATCGCAGTCAAATCATCGATCGATGCGATCAATCGTCCAAGAATTTGGGCCAATAAAAAGGCCTGGTGTTCATCCAAAAAGGGAAGCGTTTTTTCGGGTTCATTGATAAGCGCGGCGGCAAAAGAACCATTCAACCCGGGCATCTCATCGAGCAATTCAGCCAGCGGTTCTACAGCCTTGAAAAGATCAACAAGCGCCATCAGCAACCATGCCTCTCCCGCGTCGGCCTCAAACGGCCCGACGCCTGCGCTGCCATATTCGGCAATATAAAAACGCTCGATATATACCGAAAAATCAGGATCCGAGATGGCTGCGGCCAGCCTCCATTTGAATGTATCGCTTTTTTCCAATGAATTCTGAGCCAGATATTCCATAAACTCATTGATGTCAATCGATCCGAGTGAAAGGTCATCGATCTTTTTGACAATGCCAATAACCATTCGGACAATATCGATTAAAGACTCGCAAAAATTAGCGATGGATTCCTCAGGATTTTCCTCTAAAGCCTTGCTGAAATTATCCTTGGCTCTGTCGAAACTTCCCCTGGCCATATAAAAAAGACCGCAATCAACGGCTCCTTGCATCCCTTCGCAAGAAGCGGGATGTTCGACCCAAAATTCATTTGAATCGCCTGTAGATTCCCGGATATCGCGCGGCCGGTTCAGATGTTCCGCAGCGCACACGGCCAGAAGAAATGCTCCTATTCCATAAGAGACATTTTCAGCCTTAAGAACCTCTACATAATCTGCGGCATCGCCAGGAGAGGTCCCAAGGCTTGTGCCGAGTAAAAGAGTATCGTCGTTTATATCCTGAGCAATCTGGTCCATTGCTCCTTGAATTGCTGATTTAAGCAGACCCATGTCATCCAGCCACCCGCCTTGCATGCCAAGTGCAAGACCATAGGCCACAAGCGGACCTACGCTGGTTTCAAGATATGAGTCGGGAACATTCAACAAGGTGCGCCAGCGGCCCGAAGAATCCTGAAGTGCTTTGAACGCCGTCAGTTGTCGTTTGATATCCGGCAGATAATCCATTCGTTTGGGATCGTGAGCCGACAGATGAGATACCAAAAGGTTCATGGCCGAAAAAATCCAGCCGTTTCCTCTTCCCCAATAAATATCTTGCGTTGGCTTTACCTGGCCCGTGTCATCGTTATAGCTGTGTTTAAAAAGACCGTTCGGACCGCGCAAATGTTTTCTGAAGACATCGATCTGACGAAAAGCCTCCACAAAAGCTTGAGGCTCATGGAACATTTCCCCATATCGGATCAAAAAGGGCGTAACCATAAATAATGTATCAATCCAAATCTGATTTCCAGTCACCCATCCCATGTGATTAAGCCCGCCTTCAGAGGTCCGTGAAGCTTTCTTTGAGATGTACTCCCAGGTGCGCTGCGCCAATTCGATATATCGCGGATCATGATCGCCTAAGTCATACAACCTAAGAGCGACAAAGGCCGGAGGAACGTGGTCGGAGTAGGCGATGGTGATCCCCTGGTTCAGATGATGATCCAGCCAGGCAGCGGCATAATCGCGGTAGTCCTGATCTCCCGTATGGTCATATAGATCCACAAACCCCATCATCAATATGCCGGAGTCCCAACTATAACCCATTTGATGAGGAGCCCAATTCCTCATCCACGTATCAGCCAGATCCCGCGCCGATTGAATCGCTATCAGATCCGAATAGCCTTGATCGGCGGTATCATCGTCGCTTTCCGAAAAAGATGAGTTTGATTCATGCGAGTTTGTGCTGCAAGCGGATGCAATCAAGGCTAAAAGAAGCATCACGACAATAGCTGTCAATCTGAATGACCGAGAAAAATTACGCATGATTATTTCGCAAGTTTTTTGGTCAACATATTTGCGCACTGAAGCGCCGAGATGCCCTCGCCTTCCATGCCGAGACCGGGCAGCACCAGTTGGCCGGTGTAGAAAATGCGGTCGTGCGGAGTATGGTTGGGTAAAAATGCTACGCCGAACGGATCATCCGGATCTACGCGAGACAGCAAACCGACTCTTCGTTCGGCCTGATAAAGGGCGTAAGATTCCTCAACCGCCACAAAATCCAAGAAATTGTCCAGAAAAGGAATGAGTTCCGCCAAGGAAGCGTGAACTTTATCCGCCAATTCTTTTGCCGTGACCACGTTGATTTCATCGCCTTCCGGTTTAATGATAATTGTCGCCGTGAGGAGCCTTTTTCCTTCCGGCGCATATTCCGTAACGCCGCGCGGGCTCAAACGGATGCAGATAAGATTCCCGGAATAAAGATCTTGATTCGGATCATTCACGAGTATCAATTGATCTTCCATCCCTACCGGCACAACGTGATCGTGAATCCCGAAATAATAAGTAAATAAATGAGTTGACGGCTCGGTGATTTCCAGTTTCTTTTTAATAAAACTTTTAATGTACTTTTGCGCATGAGTGGCGAAGAACTCTTCGGGGTTGGAAGTAAGCAAAAGCATCTTGGTTTTAACCGGCTCTTTGATTTCGCTTACTGTTATTTCTATAAACTTCTTTAAATTGACTTCCTCAATCGCGTTCACTTGCTGGACCGAGCCCCGGTAGGACGTAATTCTCTCCATGCATAAACTTTCCAGCACCTTCATGCCGCCTTCGACGCGGAAAATCGCCTTATTGGTCCAACTCATGAGCGATGAAGCGTAAGTCAAAGAGTACTCATCCGGATGAACGGTCCCCAGGAACACCAGTTGCGACATGATCAACGTTCTCGCCAAGGGAGCCACATTGAACCGATCCAGAAAAGCGGAAAAATCTTCGGGCTTGCCTCCTTTCGGCAATATTTGCGAAAGCGCCCGGCTCACTCGCCATTTCTCTTTGAATGTAGTCGGCGGATATACCACTTCCTGGCTGATCAATTCTCGTATGACGTTTGAATGCCTATCCATCTCCCTGCATATTTCGGCCAATATTTTACCGTCTGCAGGGAACTCGCTGGAGTACAGATCAAAAAGCTCTTCTCGCTCTTGTGAGATATCCAATCTTATGCCCGGCAGAACTACTTGATAAGCAGGCTGAGCAAGCTCAAAGCGCTTGCGCTCCAGAAACGGCAGCCCCAGCTCTGTAAAAATCTCCGAAAAAATCTGCCCTTGACCGAATCCCACAAAGACACTCGGAAGTTTCCGCAGCGTATATCCATCGCGGGAAATCTCTTGACGCTCTTGTTTAATATCCAGAACCAACACATTGAAACCGCGCTTCACCATCAATGCGCCGGTAACCAATCCCGAAAGATCGTTGCCTAATATAGTTACGTCAAATAGTTTGCCGAGCATCTGATCACCGATAAATAATGGACGGCGAATTGGGTTGAGGCTTTCTTTGAATCTCGCCGATTACAAAGGCCTTTTCTTTCAATCCCTCCAACCGAATCATGATATTTTCGCATTCGCGTTCGGGGCAGATGATTACCAGCCCGACACCCATATTGAACGTTTTGAGCATATCTGCGTCTTCAATTCCACCTGAGTCCTGAATCACATCGAAAATCAGCGGGATCTCCCAACTCCCCACATCAAGGCAGATTTGGCATCGGTCCGGCAATATACGCGGAATATTTCCCGTGAGTCCGCCGCCGGTGATATGCGCTATTCCCGAAATAGGAAAGTCCCGAATTAAATTCAAGACTGTTTTTGCATAAATTCGCGTAGGAGTTAATAGCGTCTTTCCCAATTGTTCATTGGTTCCCGGAACCTTATCTTCGATAGTTAGGCCCATTTGATCAAAGAATATTTTTCGCACCAAAGAAAATCCATTTGAATGAATACCCGATGAAGCCACGCCGACGACTCGATCGCCCACCATGATCTGGGAGCCGTCGATCACCTTATCATCTTCGACCGCGCCGACAACAAATCCGGCCAAGTCGTATTCGCCCTCTGCATAGAAATCGGGCATTTCAGCCGTCTCGCCGCCGACAAGGCTGCAACCGGCTTCATTACATCCGGTTGTGATCCCCTTAATCACCTCAAAAGCGGTTTCGGATTTGAGTTTGCCGGTTGCAAAATAATCCAAGAAAAAAAGAGGCTCCGCTCCGCAAACAATAATATCGTTGACGCACATAGCGACCAGATCGATGCCCACCGTATCGTGCTTGCCCATCAAGAACGCAATCTTCAATTTGGTGCCCACGCCATCTGTCGAAGCGACCAGCATGGGTCTTCGCATTCCGAGTACCGGAAGAGAAAAAAGAGCTGAAAAACCCCCGATTTCCGTATGAACGCCGGGCCGAAACGTCGAGCGCACCATTGGCTTTATGCGGCGAATAAATTCATCTGAAGCGTCAATATCGACGCCTGCATCGCGATAGGTCGAAAACCGCTTCAAGGGAACCTCCGGTACATTCACAACAATAGAGCCGAGTGGCTGATTTTTTATAGGTAATCCGTCACTGAATGTCAATCAGCATCAGTACGAAAGAAACCCGTCTATTCGATGTGCAGATCAAACGGCATCAACAGCAACGGCGTTCCATCAAAAAGTTTGAGTAAAGACATATCCTCCAAAATTTGGCTTAGAGGCCATGATTGAGTTGCTCCCATCATAGCCAAAGCCTTTGTCCAGGGTATTTTCGGCTTAGGATACATATCCACCAATAAAGGCTCGAGAGCCGGCAGTTTTGCTTTGATTCTTGCGACCTCCAAAGCTCTTTCAAGAGATCCGAATTCATCGGCAAGTCCGAGTTTGACGGCCTGATCGCCGGTGAACACCTGACCCTGTCCGACCTCCTCGACCTTGTCTTGCTTTAATGAGCGGCCCTTGCCGACTCGCTCTTTAAATTGGCGATGAGTCTCAGCCAGAATTTTTTTAAGCCTATCCCTTTCTTTGTCGCTAAAAGGAGCAGATAAGCTGAATATACCGGCGGATTCGCCGCGCTGAATCGTCGACTTTCCGATACCCAATCGTCTGTACAATCCTTTTAGGGAAAATTTACCGGCAACCACGCCGATGCTGCCCGTGATCGTGCTTTGCTCGACCAGCAGGTGATCGCAAGCGGTTGCAATGTAATAACCTCCAGAAGCCGCTACGTCTCCCAATGATCCGATCACCGGTTTTTTCTTCGCGAGGGTGTGAACCTCACGCCAAATGCGGTCGCTGGCAAATGCAGAGCCTCCGGGGCTTGAAATGCGGAGTATCACGGCTTTGACGTTGATATCTCTACGAAGAGCCCTCAATAGCGGGACAACGCGATCTGCTACAATTCCGCTTCCGCCGCCGGAATCATCTCTATGATCGACAATGGATCCTCTCAGATTGACGATGCCTATTCTTCGCCGGTTGCCTGAGCGCGCAACCAATTCATTGAAACGCGTGATAATCCTTACATAGCGCCTTGCATTTATTCTCTTGAGTTTTTTACCGTTGATTTTCAGTTCGTCTATTATTTCATCCCGATATGCCAATCTATCGACAAGCTTATTTTCCAAGGCTTCGGACGGAACAAAAGGCCCGGCATCAACGAGCTTTGTCACCTCCTTGACATCCAATCCCCTTCTTTCGGCGACTGAAGAAACAGACCAATCGAACAAAGAATCGATCAAACTCTTCATCTGTTCCTTATGGCTGCGGCTTGGCGCCTTTCGCATGAACACCTCTGATGCCGACTTGTTCTCTCCCGCTGTTTCCAGGTCGGGTTCGATTGTGACCTTATCCAGCATTTCACGGAAAAAAGTCAGATCAACTGAAATGCCGGAAAACCCGATAAAACCGGTAGGTATGGCGACAACCTCATCCGCTCTGCAAGCCAACGTAAACTCTTTGGTGCCCGCAACGCCGAGTATTGCGATGACCTTTTTCCCTTTTTCACGAATGGCGTCAATGGCTCTTGCAAACGATTGAACCCGCGCCCAACCTGTTCTAAGTTGATTGATTTGAATCAAAACATGAGAAATTTTAGGGTCTAACGCCGCAGCCAAAAGAACTTTTTCAATTTCTGAAAATGAAAGATCCACCGGAAAAGGAATCCACCCTGTGAACGGCGCCCGTTCCGGAATCGAGCCCTCAAGGGATACTTCCAATAGCTGATACTGGGTTCTCGCAACCATCCTGCGAAAAATAAAAAAAAGAAATCGCGCCCATAGGCGATCGGCCTTCTCCAGTAGAGTGCGAATTAACGATTGATTTTTCTCCAACTTTTTTCTCCGGTATTTGTGAACAAAATTTGTACTCTAAAATTATGGCCAATTTTAAATGATGTCACGACTTATTAAGGAGCCTATTGTTTCAACAGATAGAATATGACATTTTTTAAGAGATTGACGCCATCTTGGGTCATCATGCTTACCCCGCCGGAAAAACCCCAATAAAAGAACTTCTTGTGCATCAGTATCAATGCCGCTCTTTGAGTCTCATCCCGCGCGTACGCCACGACTAAAATATTTTCTGGAGGTGCAATCGTGGAGTTCACCCTCAAATAGGAATCCGATCCATAAATCTGGACATCGCCATTCTCATCAAGTTGGACGGGATTCGGATCATTCCAAAATCCAAGATCTTTATCGACGGGGTGACAATACTCTTCTGAATCGTATGTGGACCCTGCAAACCAACCATAAGGCAACCCCATCGCATCGAAGAGTATCCCGCCGCCATAATAAAATCCCAGGATCGGAATCCCCGAATTAATGACCGCATCATAATCTAGGTAGTTATACCAGAACGTATTGGTGTCCGCTATCAACACGTCGTAATTGCTTAAATTAACATATCGGATTTGAGAATCGATGGAGAGATCCACCTTCACATCCATGCCGGTCAAAACCGCCATAATCTGATTTGGATTTGTCAGATCCGAATTATAGGCGATCAATACTTTCATTTGATTATCGGCGCCCGAATCGTCGTCAGAACCGGAATCATCGTCCGATGCAGCATCGTCATCAGAGCTTTGATCGTCGTCTCCGGTTTGGTTTCCAGGATTATTAAGATACGGATTGTTCGCCGCATTGGGATTCTCAGCAGACTGACAGGCAAATCCGCAAAAAAGAGCGATAAGGAAAAACATAAAGACATATGGAGTCAATCTGAACATTTCCATTTCCTCCTCCTATTTTTATTTTAGCACTTCGCAAAAGTTATTGCGCTAATTCGAAATAATGAATAACCAATATTCTTCTTTTTTAAAAAGATATTTTTTCTAATAAAGCCGAACTTGGAGAAATGTTACGGATGCTTTTTATTTTTTATTGCGATAAGAAAATGTCTTTTGACCCTGTGATAATAATATCGAATGTACACGAAAAACCTGTAATCTTTGCCTTTTATCGCAACCAATAGTTGCAAAAGAATAGAAATGAATTTGGGCATCCATTTAATACCTCCCCGGTCGGCAAAAAATCGGACAAAAGATTTTGGGAGGATGGGCAAAATCTCAAACAACCGTATATATCTTTCGTTGATTTTTGCTCGCATCGAATCGGTCATGGGTTGATGAAAGAAATCTCCGATATCCCCCCGCTCTATTTTTGCGTTGGTATCCGGGGAAATTTCGCCAAGCGATTCAGCCGTTTTAAGAATCGGAAGCGAAGGAAAATAAATCAAATAATGACATTTGATGCGGTTGAGCATGCGGCACTTGGAATACTCATAAGCAGCTAAAATATAATGTTCTTGCGTTTCACCGGGCAGCCCGAAAATATGATCCACATCATAATGCAATCCGAGCCGGTCAAACATATCCATTGCGGATCTGACCTGTTCGTTGGCTCCTTGGCGGCCAAGCAAATTCGAACGAATCCTTTCATCCCAAGTTTGGAGGCCAAATTCGACCGCATAACAGCCGGACCGGATCAACTCGTTAATAATCTCTTCATCCACAAGGCTAAATCGGCCGAAACATCGAAAACGCAGTTTTATCCGCCGGCGATACCCTTCCATCAATTCCGCAAGCCACCTCTTGTCCGTAAAAAATACCGGATCGAAAAACATTACTTCTTTGGAATGGTAGCGTCTTACTCCTTCCTCCAATTCATCCAAAATCGAGGTCGTGCTTCGGCGACGGTAATATTTGTGACCGTAAATTCGATTGTATGCGGATTCGCAACAATATGTGCAAGAGTAAGGGCAACCGCGACCTGTAATGACCAAGTAATCGTCAGTAATATTCAACTCATCTGCAAACAACTCTTTGTCGGGAAAAGGAAGCCTGTCCAGATTTTTTATCGGCTCCATCGGCGGGTTGATTACCGTATTGTTCAGCAAATCCCTATAGATCAGATTCGGACTATCAAGAAACTCTTTCCCCGTTGCCAATTTATCTAAAAACAAAGGAAATGCCTCATCCGTTTCTCCTGCCATACCGTAATCAACAGCCGAAGAGAAAAGAGCTGATTCCGGTGCGAGAGTCACATGAACGCCACCCATGACAATCAATCCGCTAAAACCTCTGTGGCGCAATGTTTCGGCCATTTTTACGCACCATCGATAGGTGGATGTATATACGGACAACGCCAACACATTCGGCGAATCATGCATAATTTGGTCGAGCAACCACGTTTCGCGGGAGAAAAATTTAGCAAAGCGCACAGAGTGGAATACATTGTCTTCCGAAGTAAACAATCCCGGGTCATAATAAAGTCGTATCTGATGCCCATATGATTTCAATTTGGCGGATAATGCCGTAATTCCCAAATGCTCACGGCCAAGATGTAAAAAGCCGACTTTCACCCGTTCACCTTAATTTTTTATTGCGACCCAATAATTGTGACTGAAATACTATTATAAAAACGAAGAGATGAATAAAGAAAAAACCTTTATAAAATAAAACTGCAACTGCAAATTTAAAAGCGCTTTGTTTTCTGAACCAATGGCTCCTTATAAAATCGGACATTATCAATGCGCCTATTTTTCGTATTATTAACTTATATGCCCACATTCCTTGCAATGAGGACACCGATACCAGCTTTTCACCATGATTTCAAAAAATGCGACATTGAAATATTCTTAACGGCTTTTCCGTTTTTTGCTTTTAATATTAGTGAGACGCTGCGCCATCTTTGTGCAACGGCGTCTGATTCCATAACGTAAGCATTAATAATGCGCCGATGATAGAAAATGGGACTATTATATAAGTCCAGACGCTCCATCCATATCTATCCAATATTCCGCCCAGAATAAATCCGGTAAGCCCGGCTGCAAGATATTGAACGCCGTCGAGAATCCCCGTGACTGTTGCGGCGGCTCTCGTACCGCCAAAGTCCATTGAAGCGGTTCCCGACAGCATACCGTGAACCCCGAAAATCCACATGCAAGTAAAACCGATCATGAATGCCACGAGAGGCTTAAGGCTGATCGATCCGAGTATCAGCAATGAAATGATCTGGCCGATATAAAAAATAAACGCCACAGGAGGTCGCCGCGACTGAAATACTTTGTCCGAGAGATAGCCGCATAACAGGCCGCCCAAAATGCCGCCGACCGTTATTCCCGTGGAAGCGATCGAAAACAGCATGGACCCGGGCAAAATGCCGTGAACTTCTTTCATGAATGGGGTGTACCATAACAATAATCCTTGACGCACAAATCCGGTGCAGAATTCAGCTGCCGTGATGGTAATAATGATCGGATTGTTGAATACGTGCTTGAACAAGTATCCCCAGTTTATCGGCTTGTCTTTATCAACGTCTTTTGACGAGGCGTCGCCTGTATCGAAATTTTTGAATCCCGCCTCAGCCGGCGAGTTTTTCACTAAAAACAAATCGATTAGGAACAAAGTAAAAATGACGCCGGAGGGAATAATAAACACCCAGTAGAAAGGCAAAACCGAAAGAATGAGGCCGCCTATTGTCAATGCCAAGAAATATCCGCAAGAAATCAGCATGCCGAATACGCCGCCGAATATTCCCCTCTCTCTTACATGAAACCAGGGAGCGTTGATCTTAACGACCGACAATGCTCCGAAAGTCTGGAAGTATTGATTCACCGCATATAACAACGACATGCCGACGATTATTTTTGTTTGCCATCCGTTTAGAAAAAGCAGACCGATGATCAAGTTAATGATCGAAGTTCCTATTGCTCCTATAAGGATCGTTTTTTTTCCGCCGATCCGATCCGAAAGTTGTCCATTCACAATTACGGATAACGCGTATGTCCAGAATCCTGCGGTGGCGATGGTGCCGAATTGGGCTTTGGTCAGATGGAACAGTTCCATCAGTTTTGGGCTGGAAACAATCAGATTATAGCGTCCCATGTAAAAACAGGCATAAGTAATCCCAAGAGGGAGCCAATTGGCAAGTCGCCGCCTTCGATACTCCATCGAATGGACGATTGTATCCTCAGCCCTTTTTTCGGGCATAAAGTCTCCTTGCGCCGGCAAACTCAGCAGGAATTATTTTGGCAAAACCATTCCTACTAAGCCGCTGATTCAATGTCAAATGACACGTGATTCAAAATAAAAAATGCATTACACTAGCGGCACCAATGATAAGGAGGCGGCAATGTTTGATTTTTTATTGACCGAACAAGAGAAGGCCATTCGTAATGAGGTCCGGGCATTTGTGGCTAATAAAGTGCCCGCTGAATTGGTTCGCGATATGGATCAGGACAAAGTAAAGTATCCCCATTCCTATATCGACCTGCTTGCCGAAGCCAAGTTGATCGGCTTGAGGTTTCCGAAAAAATACGGGGGGCGAGGCTTAAGCTGGGTTGCTGAAATGGCGGCCATTGAAGAAATCGGCGTGCTCGGCGCCAGCCTGGGCTGCCTGTTTTCACTGCCGTCCATTGTCGGCGAGGCGATTGACCGCTTCGGAAGCGAGGATCAAAAAGAACGATATCTGGCGCCCATGTGCGCCGGTAAGCTCACATGCGCCGAAGCACTTACGGAACCAAGGGGAGGCTCTGACTTTTTCGGTGCAGCCACGATTGCCCGCAAAGACGGCAAACATTATGTCCTAACCGGACAGAAGCGATTTGTAGTGGGCTCAGAGGGCGCAGACTTTTTCCTGGTTTACGCCAAGACTGATCCGAAAGCGGAGCCTCACAAATCGATCGGCGTTTTTCTCGTCGATCGCTGCCCGGAACTGGAAGTGAAACATGTTTATGGTCTGATGGGAACTCGCGGCGGCGGCACGGGTCGCCTTCTTTTTAACGATGTCAAAGTTCCGGCTGAAAATCTTGTGGGTCCTGAAAATGCAGGCGGAATGATTTTTAACCGAATGATGATTCCCGAAAGGATGACCTCTGCCGCGGGAGCGCTGGGCATGGCAAGAGCCGCATTGGAGGTGGCCACACGTTACTCCATGAAACGCAAAGCGTTCGGCCGAGTAATCCGCGAGTTCGAGGCCGTGAGTTTCGCCATTGCCGACTCCATCTCGAAATTGGATGCCGCAACCGCGCTTGTCTATGCCGCAGCACGCTCCGTTGACTTGAATTTGGAATCTCGCCGTTGCGTTTCCGAGGCCAAAAAAATCGCTACGACATTCGGTTGGGAAATCATCAACCATGCCATGCAAGTGATGGGCGGCATCGGCTACACAGATGTATTCCCGATTGAAAGATATTTGCGCGATGCGCGGCTTTCAATGATCTGGACAGGCACCAACGAAATTATGAATTTGCTGATCCAGCATGAGTTCTATAAAGAAATGAAGCAGGGAGTTATTGAAAGAAACCTCGAAGCCGATGCGATAAACCCTCAGGATGAAGAAAAGGTGTACGAATAAAAAAACTCCGCCGGCAATTCCGAATTTTTGTTTGAGGAAATTTGTCAGATGTACAGGGCGGTTTCTGCGACCGCTTTTGCATCATCTTTCATAAATTTTCAACCGAAGAAGACCTCGGCGATTTTGTAGAGATCCAGATCTACGGTGCGAACTTTACCTAAAAGTTCACTTAAAGGCGTTGAGGTAATCTTATTGTCGCAAATCGCGGCCATATTTCCGAACTTGCCTGAAAGCACCATCTCAGCGCCTTTAACTCCAAGGCGAGTCGCCAAAATTCGATCAAAAGCGGTCGGTTCTCCGCCGCGCTGAATGTACCCGAGAATCGTGACGCGAGCTGTGAATCCGGTAGCCTCCTTCAGCTTGACCCTCAGCATCTCACCGATGCCGCCAAGTTGAACATGGCCGAATTCGTCCAGCTCGGTATCCCTTAGGATTTCCATCGGCTCTCCGGTTTCTGTCTGGATCTTGGCTCCTTCGCTGACCACGATGATCGAAAAATTTTTGCCTCGATTGTGGCGGCGCAAAATAAGGTTAGCTACATCCGAAACCTTGAACGGCACTTCGGGAATCAAAATCGCATCGGCGCCGCCTGCGAGACCAGCCTCGACCGCGATCCAACCCGCATGACGTCCCATGACTTCAACGATTATTACACGGTTATGAGATTCGGCGGTTGTATGAAGCCGATCGATCGCCTCGGTCGCTATAGTGACTGCGGTATCAAACCCAATCGTAATGTCGGTGCCCCACAAGTCGTTATCGATGGTTTTCGGCACGCCTACGATCGGCATCCCTTCTTTGAACAATTTTGCGGCGACACCCAGCGTGTCCTCGCCGCCGATGGCTATCAATCCGTCGAGATTGAAATTCCCAAAATTGCGTTTAACTATCTCCGGCCCGTCTTTATCTTTAAAAGGATTGGTTCTGCTCGTGCCAATGATTGTGCCGCCTTTGACCAAGATGCCGGAAACCGAGTTAAGAGTCAGTTCCATAGCGGCCATATTCATCAAACCTTTCCAACCGCCCAAAATACCCAAGGCTTTTACGCCGTCTTTATCCAGACGCCTTACAACCGCTCGAATTGCAGCATTCAAGCCCGGGCAATCACCGCCTCCGGTCAAAATTCCAACTCTTTTAATGGTCATTACTTTTTCCTTTCCGGTTCGTCGCATGCTTCTGTGATGTATTCGAAAATCCAACCGTCTTTAGCCTTTGACGGGGTGTAAGGCTAACAAACGCCCGCTTTCGGGTCAAATAGAAATAAATCCAATATGTTTTTCTTGGTACGATAAACTTTTTTCAATAATGGATTGCGTGAATTGGCTTTCATAAAAAAATTTTTTCGATTTCAGTTTAAAGATTTACCAGAGATTCTTTTTTTTATCTTTCTTTGCATAAGACCAATGATTATATTATTTATCGTGGCAGGGAAGAAAAAGGGTAACTTTTATTTACAATATATTATAAAAATAAACCGCTTATATATATGGAATCATCGATGATAAATTAATGGAGAGCGGATGAAGGATCAATATCAAGATTTGACCGCGTCATACCTATTTTGCGCCAAATGCCGACAAGCTACTCCGGTTCGCGAAAAGATTTTGTTATACCTTCCGGGCAAGACTCTTTATGACTATATTTGCACTCGCTGCGGAAATTCGGTCGGTAAAAGAGAGAAACCAAATCCCGATGCCATGCGGATCAACATCGCCCCGATGACAAAGCGATAAATATGTAATAAAAAAATAAGGACTGTTTTTATCCCTAAGAACAGACGATCAATTTTCTTCGCCGAGGCCCATCGAATTCAGCAAGGTAAATGGCCTGCCAAGTCCCAAGCATAAGCGATCCGCCGGAAACAGGCACCTGACATGAAAACCCCACTAAAGCGGATTTCAAATGCGCATCCGAATTGCCCTCAACGTGCCTGAAATCCCATTTTTGGGGGATCAGCTTGGATAAGCCGTATATAATATCGCGCGCCACATTCGGATCGGCATTTTCGTTGATGGTAATTCCGCAAGTAGTGTGCGGAACATAAAGAGTGATTACGCCATCTTTAAAACCGGATTTTCTGATCGCCTCCTGAACATTGGCCGTGACATCCGCCAGTTGCTCGCGTGCTGTGGTCGGAATTTCAAGAGTGGCATACATATGAAAATATTAGATTAGAAGAAGTATTCAAATCCTGCGCCGATAAAAAGGCCGTCTCGAAAACCAAAATCCAAGGCAATTACCGCTTCATCGATCGGATAAAATCTGCAGCCGCCTTGCCCGATCAGGACCGGCAAGACAGGCGGTATATTCTTTCTTTTAAAAACCGGATTTTCCGAATTGACATGTTTTTCTTCGATCTTTCCATAAACAACTCCAAAACCGAGGCCGGGGCCGACTACCATTCCGAAAGGTTTCACAATCCTGAATTTCCATAATATTGAAGAGTCGACGGACACCATTCCCAGACTTGTTTTTATCAGATAATAGTCCGGTTTGCCGTTGGGTTCGGTCGCGCCTCTTTCTCTCCATATTCCGTCGCTGATGAATAAGTTCCAATTCGTGGCCGTAAAAGTGAGGTCGAACTGACCATAATCGATTGAAGTTTTCAAACCATAATAAGCCGCCGAGATGCTTCGATATCTTTCAAAGCCCAAAGAAAGCAATGCTCCTGGGATCCCCATATATCCGCCCGTGACGCCCAATGAGGTATGACCGGTATATTCCACATCAGTGGCATAAGCTGGCGCCGATAATATGATGAGCATCAATACAGCCAGACATGCACGCCTCATCATGTCACTCTCCTTAAAATCGGTTATTGGTTTTATCAAACTCCGCCTTTTCCAAAAGATGCTACACGAACTAGATACTTCCTTCAATATCATAACTTGATGTTACAGGCACCTAATTTTCGATTTAATTTCCATCCTTGGCGCATCGAAAACCAATATCATTGCTTTTTGTCATCGAACTCAGTCCGACCCTGTACGTAGTTCGAACTTGCTTCGGGTTGTTTTGCCATCCTCCGCCGCGAATCACTTTATGTGTCCCGCTTTCGGGGCCGGTCGGATTCTGTTTTGGCGAAGCTCCATAATAATTTTCATCATACCAATCCGCGCACCATTCCCAGACATTTCCCAGAATATCGTATAATCCAATCGCGTTTGGTTTCTTCTCGCCTATCAATCTGGAAGATCCTTGAGAGTTCGATTCATACCATGCAATTTCATCCAGCTTTCCATACAGAGCCGAATTTTTACCGGCCTTGGCCGCGTTTTCCCATTCCGCTTCGGTTGGAAGTCGTTTTCCGACCCATTCGCAATATTTTTTTGCATCGAACCAAGAAACTCCGATGACCGGGCGGTTTCCCTGGTCTTCCTTTATCCTGTTCGCCAGCTCCGATGCTCCGCATTCTCCTGCAGCCACGCAACGTTTATATTCGGCTATGGTTACTTCATTGATATCAATAAAATAAGGTTTGAGTTCCACTGCATGCTTGGGGCGTTCATCTTTGGCGCATAATTGATCTCCCGGGCTGCATCCCATATTAAAAACTCCCCCTTTGACCAACACCATGGTGACGGTCGGGTCCGGCGGCGGAGTGGGCTTCGGCATGGGAGAAGGAGCTGCTTTATGTTTTATATTGATATCATGTTGCTCAGTGCTTGTCGGCTGCAAATTAGCAATATAAAAATAAATTCCCATCCCGATTAATACTGCCAAGGCTATCAATGAAAGAACAATGGAAACAGTCGGCCTTTTTGTCTGTACGGTTTCGAATTCGCTTTCTTCGAGGCCGCCTTGCCAGAAGGTGCTGAACTCTTCGTCCATACCGAATTTGTCCGATTCAACCCGTGGCTCATATTCCGGTTCCAAAGCTTTTTCAATTTCCCTTGAAATCGGCGCCGAAATCTCAGGCTCTTTTTTTAACTCGGGTGAGACCGGCAGCGCATCCGGAATTTCCATGGCAGCGGCTTTTGCCTCATTTTGAGTAGCTGCTTTTTGGGGTTCCGAAATCGTTCGGTCCGGCGGCGGTTGTTGAATCCCCACTTTGGTTGTGGGTTGGGATGATGTTGCGCGATCAGAAAGCTTGCCGGAGATTTCATCCACTGCCTTTTCTATTAAATCTTCCACCGGAGTCATTAAAATACTGCGCGCTTGTTCCTCTTCATGTATCGGGACTCGGATTCCCTTTTGAGGCAGCCGAATCTCCTGCAAAGCCGCCCCAAATGCCTCGGCAGATTCAAAACGTTTCGATGGATCTTTTTGTAAAGATTTAAGAACGACGCTCATGAGATTTTTAGGAATACCCGAGAGCGGCGGAAGCATTTTATCGCGAATAAATCCCGTAATATTCGGCTCATTCTGCCAGGGATGCCCACCGGCTAAAGCCGCATAAAGAATCATCCCCAGCGCATATATTTCAGAAAGATTTGTATATTTCCACCCCATCAACTGCTCCGGAGCCAAATATTGAGGTGGAACCGGAACCAAAGATCCCGTAACTCTGACAAGAACTGCTCTGAATTTATCTGCAAACTCGAATTCGCCTACTTTGACCTTACCTTGCGGAGCCAGAAAGATATTTGACGGCTTTAAGTCTCTGTTCAAAATCCCAATACGATGGGCATAGTCGAGGACCGCGCAGGTCTGAACGCCGATAGCGATTACATTTTCAAGAGTCAACGGTTTTTTCTTGGCAATCCATTCACCTAATGTGTATCCCTGCACATATTCCGTCACTAAAAATGCAACTTTGTCTTCAAGATGGATTCCCGTTATCGAGACTGCCCCAGGATGCTCTAATCCTTCTATATCGATCACAATTTTTTCGACTTCGGAAAATAAATCCGAATTGGTCCCCACGTCGGAAGGTAAAATTTTTATTGCCACTTTAATTTTGGGAAATTCACCAGTGTCAATAGCCTGATAAACAAGGCCAAGATCCCCTTTTCCAACCAACCTGGCCATCTGATATCGGTTGGCAAGAATAAAACCCGATTCGAAAGTCGTTGTTATAAGCCCGCTATCAAGTTTCAGTTGAGTCGGCATGTCTCGCCCCGCTTTACATATACATCCTAATGTTTTCTAATTGCGCATCAATTTTATGCGGCATTTTTCAAATCTGATGACTCCCAATCCATAAACATCTCACTGCCGGAATTTTAGAGGTTAAAAATGTCATTATAAAGGGGAATCCCACTAGAAGGAATAGAATAACTCGAAATATTAAACCAATCAAATTACTCTGAAAGTTTCCTGACACATCGATTAATGCGATTTTTTGAAAGCAATTTGGTTCAAATCTTATTTGCCGATGGTCTTGCTTTGGGCTTCCGATAAAGCTTTTATCACTTGAGGTTGATCGGGAACCAAATCAAGACTTTGAGTCAAAAATGGGATAGCTTCCTTTGGCCGTCCGCCTTCCAAGAGCATCAAGCCCAAATACTCATTTGCCTTCGGCGACAAAGGCGCGGTTTGCAAAACACTTTTTAAAAGACTGATTGCCTGCTCATGCTTTCCCGATATTCGAAGAATAATCGCCATATTGATTTTTGCAGTTACGTTATCAGGATTTGCCGATACAGCTTTGGATGTCCATTCAAACGCCTTCTGATAATCCTGATTCTCAAAAGCGATATTGCCGATATTGGTCATGGCGGTATCGTTTTTCGGATCCAATTCCAATGCTCTGTCAAGGTCATGCAGCGCAGCGTTCTTATTTCCCATTGCGCTATGGATATCCGCTTTTTCAATATGAATGGAGGCATCTTTCGGATTGTATTTCTCCGCTGTGTCGAATACCTGAAAGACCTCTTCATATCGCCCGACGTTTGCAAGCGCGATTGCATAAGCGCGCAGCGGCCGGGATTTAAACGGCGATTTTTTGACCGTATCTTGGAAAAGCGTCAGGTCATCTTTAAACACTGCATTGCGCTGAATCGTCATTATTCCGTACATCAGAATCATGCATCCGATGAAAGCCAAAAAAGCTTTTTCGAGCTTTGGAGAACGATTTTTCAGCATCGCCCAAATCGAACCTAACAGTACCCCGACTGAAGCGATCGGAATATAAACATATCGGTCCGCGATAATTGCCGGAAACCGTAGCAGCCCAGCGAGCGGCAATGTAATCACCCAAAACAAGCCGGCCCAATAAGCGACCGCCGATCCCCTTAAAATACCGAAAACCGTAAACCCTCCCAGAACACATAGAAAAACAACCCATACCATAGAAGGCAAAGAAAAAAGTCCGTGAGGAATGGGAATGTCATAATCAATGCTCAAGTTCAATGGAAACAGAATTTTTTTGATGTACAAGCCGGTAATGTCCGGCATACATGCGACGACTTTTAAAAACGAAATTTCATGAACCCCTTTATGAACCGTTCCTTTCGCAATAAAAAACAGCAAAAGAAAATAAAGGCCTACAACCACATAACCGGCGGCTGCGATCAAAAAACCATAGACCGCTTTTTTAGACGGCGAATCGAAAGGGCGTTTAATAAAGGGCGTCAGCCCTAAAGCGATTGGGAATAATATTGCCAATGGCTTTGAAAGCATAGCCAGAAACAAAAGTACGGATGCGGCAATATAAAACCATACGCGCCTGCGGATTGTTTTCGCTTCATACGCCAATAGAACCGCGGCTAGGCAGCACAACAGAAAAAATGCCGAAAGCAGACCGCCTCTTCCCCCGATAAACGTCACTTCTTCCACATGCAAAGGATGTACAGCAAAAAAAGCGGCCGCTAAAAAAGCCGCCTCCCTTGCCAATCCGGTCAATCTCACCAGAAAAAAAACCAAAATGCAGCAAAAGAGGTGCAGGAGTACGTTGGTCAGGTGATATCCCCAGCTCGCGGTTTTGAAGATTTGGTAATCGAATGCATATGAAATATTTTGCATGGGCCTAAAATAACCGCTGGCGGTTTCTAGGCCCGAAGTGATCCATAAGTCGTGCTTCACCAAAATCGGCAAATATCTGAGTGATCGAATATAGAGGTTGTCGCGGACCTGCGGAATATCGTCCCAGACAAAGCCGCAAGGCAGCGCGTTCAAATAAACTGTTGCTACGATAATCGCGATCAGCACAAGATATTTTATAGAGCTATTTCGGCTCGCCCCGTATTCGGATGATTGTGAAGCAAATTGCAAGGTCGTAGAAAAATCATCAGGTTTGGATTGAAACAATTCGCGCCAACTCATAGAATTTGAATACTGAAATTCTTTGGCGGAAGCAATGGCAATTCAAATGATTGTACGGAGTGTCGTAAAAAAAAGATGGTTGACAGCCCTTTTTATAGGAGGGCTTGCGCTCTTCATCTGGGGGGTCGGCTCATCTTTGACATCGGAAGAATCATCGGAATCTTCGGCGCAGCAACCTGAAGCAATCCAATTTTCCGGCTTTATGGTCGGCGCCGCAAAAATCGACATCACGCCTGATCCGAAGTCAATGCCGGTTCCTCTGAACGGATATGGCGACCGCGACAAAAAACCTGCAATCGGCGTGCTGGACCCATTATATGCGCGAGCCCTGGTCGTTAAAGACCCTACGGGCAAATTCATCGGCCTTGTTTCGGCAGACCTTTGCTATATCAACAGCGAGATCCACGATCAGGTCGTGAGAGATCTCAAGCGCTACGGGTTTACCGCAGACACATTATTATTAGCCGCAACGCATACTCATGGAGCTTTTGCCGGATACGATCACCGATATATCGCTCGAAAATTCTTCGGCGAATTCGATCAGCGATTATTTAATCTGGCTGCTTCCGGGCTGGTCAATGCCGTGATTCAGGCCAAACAACATCTTCAGCCTGCCGTAATGGAGACGACCACCATCGCGCTGAAAGACAAAAACCGAAGCCGCCGCGATCCTGCGTTTGTCTTTGATGAGACAAATTCCAAAGGATCCCGCAAAGAGCCGCCAAAGCCCGATCCTAAAAAATATCCGGTAGATCCAAGGCTGACCGTAGCGCGGTTCCGAACATCGGACAGCCGGCCAATAGCGGTCTTTATAAATTTTGCTTCTCATCCCACTGTGATTTCCTATGCCAATCTTCGAATCACTGCGGATTGGCCCGGCGCAATGTGCAAACGGCTCGAAGAACGATTAGGCGGGGATGCAATCGCTTTATTTTTCAACGGAACCGAAGGCGACTCGGCTCCTCCTTACGACTGGAGCACGCTGGCGGGCGAAATCGCGCAATCGCAAGAGTACGGCGCACAGATGGCGGATGAAGTCACGCGCGCGCTGTCTCAAACAAAACCCTCGATGAGCCAAATTGCGATAGGACACAAATCGTATCGTGATTTTTCAATCGTAAAACCGAAGCAGATTTTAAAGATCCCCATCCCTCCGTTCCTGGCCAAAGGTGTTTTTTACATGCGGCCTGACGTACCGTTTCAGGCGGTGCGCATGGGGGACCTTCTGCTCATGGGAGTTCCCGGCGAGCCTACTTGCGCTGTGGGAAAAAGCTTGGAAGCGTTTTGTCCCGCAGGATTGCGCTGCCTGACAATCTCGCTGGCCAATGACCATATCTCCTATATCGTCAGCCCTGATGAATATCCGGAACAAGGCTATGCATCAGAGATGTGCTTCTTCGGCCCTGAAACCGCCATCAAAGTCAAAGATGGAATCGCATCTGCAATCCAAAATCTGAAATAATTGATTTAATATAGGAGCCTTCGCTTGTGCGTTTTTTTGTCACAGCCGAGGGCGACTGGACTACTAATTGATAATCCCTTCTTTTCCCGTCTTTGCAATCAACTCAATACCGATGGCCTGACTCCAATGCGGCGAGGGAGGATTATCCAAAATCGGCTTGATTGTTTGAAGCGCTGTGCCGGGTTTACCGTATTTGATCAGGGCATAGGCCTTCAGGCAACGCAATTCATCCGGATCTTTCACCTTGTCGATCCCGGTTTCGAGCAATGCCAGCGCTTCCAACATAGCGTCTTTTTCAATATAGGCTTTGGACAGCAATTTATAAGCAGGCAAGCATGAGGGATCCAGTTGGATCGCTTTTTTAGCCATGATCATCGCCGCAGCCAAATCTCTCGGCGCAATAAACTCTGCATATCGCACGAGCAAATCAGCGCGATCCGGATAAGCTGCGACTGCTGATTCCAAAAGAGATTCAGCGCGGGCGATATTTTTTTCGGCGCTCCACAAATCCGCTTCCATAAGTACCGAAGAGGGCTCGTCGCCATATGCGGCGCGATATCGCGCCAGCGATTGCTTGGCGTCATCGATAAGCCCTAGGCGGATCAAATATTGGGTTCTCTGGCCGATCAGGTTCGCATCATCCGGCGCTTTTGGCAGCGCGGATTCGATCTCTGCAAGTTTCTGCCGAATGCCGAGTTCTTCAACGGCCTCTCCGATGGCCTTATCCAGTTCAATGATATAGCGAACCAGCGTAGGCTTGCTTCTGGAGATCCAATCGTAATGTTTGATCTGCGGCCTTTTATCTTCCAGTTCTTCAAAAAGATATTTAGCAGCGGCCGCAAAAGATATTTCGTACAAACTCAGTTGGCGTTTCTCCCGAGGTTTGGCTTTCATCACAGACTTGTCAGGTTTCGGATTGAAATTGATATCCGATATCCCCACCAATTTTTCTCCGAGATCATTGCGAACAAGAAGGGTCTTTAAAAGATTTTTTTGATTAAAACCGATCATCAGCACAGACTGGAGCGAACGATTCGGTCTTGGGCTTACCTTGTAAAAATAATACTCGCTGTACGAGCTGAGTTTTACATGGCTTCTTTGATATAAGTCCTCCAATTGTCGAAGCACATCTTCCCTATCGATATTGACCCGTTTGAAATTTTGGTTCGCCGAGGAGAGATATTTCAGGCCGATTTGAAATCCGTCTTTTGTGAAAGAAAGGTAAGGAAACAGTTTTAATGCCTGGCTGTGCCAAAACATGCGATGCTCATCGATCAGATGGTAGAAACCGCCCTCCGATCCCATACAACCCGATAAATGAAACCATTCGGATTTGTTTTGAATCGACAATCCATTATTGCCGGCCAATACGACTTTTGCGTCCAGGGTATTCGGAAAAATTCTGAGCCTGAATCCCAGCTCAACCTGATTTTTTGACGCAATTGTATTCAGCGTATTTCGCATGGATTTTACAAATTCCGATCTCGACATCACCCTTTCTTGCGCAAGCGAAAGCAGAAAATAGATTTGATCGGCCCTTTGCCCTTTAGGATATTTCTCCAAATAATCTCTAAACATATCCAAGGCCTGTTTTGTTTCTGAAGACTCATACAGCAACTTGGCTTTCCAAAACATAGCTTCTGCGCGAACGCTTCTATCGTTGGCCCGAGTTCTAAGCTGGTCCAGCTCGGGCAGCGCACTCAAAGCGCCGCCTTTGGAGGATTCGGGACCGAGTTTGATCTTCCAAAGCTTGGCTTCCTCCGCATGTTTTCCATCAGGCCGTTTATCCAGATAATCCTGTGCAGCCTTTAGAATACTTGCGTCAGAAGTGGCTGGATCGGCCAGTAATTTTGCAAACTCCGACCATTCGGCTTCATCTTGCTTGGCTTCTTTCGCCCTAAGAGGAGATGCAAACAGAGATACAAGCAGGATAAGCAAAAGAGACCAAAATATTCTCCAACATCTCAGGTTCATACCGATCCTCATGTTGAAAATATCAAAAAATCTTTTCCTGGGCCTGTTTTATACGTTCAAGATTATTTCAAAAAATTTTAGGCTATTTTTTAGGAAACTTCTCTTCAAGCCATGCTCTAAGAATTTCTTCGTTCTTTAATGATCGCTGAACAAATTTGGGATGAGCGTCGGCTATCTTTTTCTTCAATTCGTCTTTCTTGGACATGGCTATCCTCGTCATCTCAATAGTGACCTCGTCAAGGTTTTTGACTTTCGGCACGGGTTCCGGGTGTTTTACGTAATCCACATACAGATCCATGATATCGAGTTCGCGGAAAACCGCTTCGCATCTCGTATCGGACGATATGGAAATCATGGGAATAGCCGAGCAGGACGATAACACCACGGCATGGTAACGAGTGGTCACCAGAAGATCGAGCGTGGACAGCACCGAAATGATGTCGTCAACGACATATTCATCCGACGGCACCAAAATGGCGCGATCTTTGTGCTTCATTCCGTCATAAATGCGCTTGGCCGGCGGATAATCCATATGCTCCATGCTGATGATCACGACATCCATATCGTACGTTTCGACGCACCAATCAGCGTGTCGGATGGATTGCTCGATGTAACGCTCGCTGCTTTCCTTTCCTCCCTTCGGCCATGAGTGATAGAACGGATACATGTACAGGTCTTCGTTTTTTCCGAACGGGTTGAAAACGATCGGCCACCAGAAAAACTCCTTTGGCGCAAGTCCCAGAAGCTTTCGATCGGGATTCAGGCCGATCTTTTTGAACAAGGCATTCCGATATTCTTCCGAAGGCATCGGATAAGCGTAAGCGCCGTCCGCAGTGATATGGATTTCTTTGGTGACCCCGTATTCTTTCATGCGCGCGTATGCATCGGGGTTGCGGACCATGATGAGATCCACATCGTTCAATACCTTCCGCAGTATTTTTTGGTTCTTGGGTTTGAGATGGCCGCAATCGTTGGAATACGCCACCACGGCGTTTCCCTTTCTTTTGCTGATCCAAGCCGCTGCGGCAAATCCCCAAAGGAATAAAGAGGAGAAATGATCAATAAAGGTCGATCCTTCAGATAAAAATGTGATGTCGAATCCATGCCCAAACATCAATTTATTGATTGCGATCGGATGCTTAAATGCATAAGCGGGCGCTATTGGAATGATGCGCACGTCCGGATGCTTGGTCTGGAGATATCGTATTTGATTTTTATCATCCAACGTGAGAACGGCCAACTCTTCCAAGCGGCCATCCAACAAGCGCTTGATCGTGTCCAAAGTTGTAAGCAGTTTTGCTTCGGAACCGGTATTGTTTACGCCGTTGTAACCGAAACACAACACACTTAGCTTGTCTTTGCCCTGGGCCATCGGTTTTCTCCTCTTGGTTTAAAATGCCGAAAATTTGTTTGGCTATATTAAAGAATAGCTTATATGAAAATCAAGAACATGTTGGATAAAATGTGAACCGCCGATCTGCGGGGATATTTCTGGAATACTTTCGCCTTTTTAAATCCGTTTTGGATCAAATTATCGAAAATCATCCATCTTGTTAATTACTTTTTTTGCGGACCGCCGCTTTGAGGGGCATTCGGATTTGAACCCTGATTTTTCTTCTCGTTCCCATCGATCTTTTTCACTTTAAAAATAACGTCCGGGCCTTTTTCAAGATTGAAATCTCCAAATTTGCCCTTTTCGGCGGTCTCTTCAGATTTCTCTTTTGCAGCCTTGAGGCTTTTCAAATCGCGAAGGGTAAAAATCTTATATCTGCCGTTTTTTGAAACAACCTGCGGGATCTTTACGTTCTTCTGCAAACCGCCAGGCAATCCGATTTGAATAAAGTTATCATAAATAATTTCGGTTTTCCCAAACTTCCTCTTTTCTCCTTCTTTAAATGCGATCAACGAAACGTCCTGTCCCAAGATATCTTTGTTGTCCTCCATAAAAACTTTCTTGGAAAGTTGATAAAACGCCATCCATCGATCTTCTTTGATCTGAAGCTTCACGCGCAAAGGCAGGTTTTCAATATCAGCCGGGCCGATAAACAGCTTTTCCAGCTTTGCAGGCTCGGGGACTTTTACGGCATCCACATATCCTTGAGCTAATTCTTGAAATGATCCAAAACCCAATGGCGTTGTTTGCTCCTTGCTGCATCCGAACAACAAAGACAGCAAAAATAAAATCAATAATAATGCATTCACGATGAATAAAATCCGGAAGCGGTTCGATTTTTTAGCCATGAAGAATCCTTTTGTAATCGAATCAATCTTTGAGAGTGATATACCCAAATTAGATCAAGTTTTCAATAGGAGAGCCAATATCAGTATTAAGGTTTTGAAACAAAAACCGTCTATATTCCGGACCACCTATTATTTCACCTTGAATGGATCCATGACCCGAATAAAAGCGCTCCCTCTTGTTAAAGAACCCGTTTTGGCGTTATGGTTTTCGCCTCAATCCTCTATTTGAGGAGGAACTATGGGATCCAAAAAGATACTTGTAACAAGCGCGCTGCCATATGCGAACGGCGCAATTCATTTCGGACATATCGCCGGAGCTTATCTGCCTGCGGATATCTTCGTTCGCTATAAAAGAATGCGCGGTGACGATGTTATCTACATTTGCGGCACGGACGACCATGGCGTAGCCATCACCATCAGCGCCGCCCAAGCGGGTGTTTCCCCGCAGGAACACGTGAATCACTATCATAAGGTGATCAAAGAGATCTTCGACAAAATGAATATCCGATTCGATAACTTTTCAGGCACCAGCCGGAAACACCATTACCGGATAAGCCAACAATTTTTTCTGGATATTGACAAGGCCGGCTATATCACTCAAAAAGAAACAACCCAACTCTATTGCCTGACCTGTAATATGTTTCTTGCAGACCGTTATGTCATTGGAACCTGCCCTTATTGCGGTTTCGAGGAAGCCCGCGGCGACGAATGCGGCCGCTGCGGAAAATGGCTTGATCCTCTGACCATCAAAGACGCACGTTGCAAAGTGTGCGGAAATACGCCGACGACTCGCGGTGCAAAAAATTGGTATCTGGCCCTAGATAAACTCGAACCCGGGCTCAAAGAGTGGATCTCCACAAAAACTCATTGGAAAGAAAATGTGGTCAACTTTGTGAACGGCTGGTTTGCCGAAGGGCTTCGCGAGCGTGCGATCACCCGGCACATGAGTTGGGGTGTGCCTGTACCTCTGCCCGAAGCCGAGGGCCAGGTTCTTTATGTATGGTTCGATGCGCCCATCGGTTACATTTCTTCCACCGTCGAATGGGCTCAAAACAAAGGCGAACCCGATTTGTGGCGCAAATATTGGAACGATCCCGAAACGCGCATGGTGCATTTTATCGGAAAAGACAACATCCCGTTTCATTGCATCGTTTTTCCCGGAATGATAATGGCCCGCAACAAGGTGAACGACGAAAAAATCATTTTGCCTGAAAACGTGCCTGCCAATGAATTCTATAATCTGGAAGGCCGTCAATTCAGCAAATCCGACGGATGGATTATTGACCTCGAAGATTTTTTCGCCAATTACCATGTCGATTCTTTGCGCTATGCGCTCTGCGCCGATATGCCCGAAAAGAAGGACAGCGAATTCAATTGGCGCGGTTTTATGCTGCACAACAACTCGGAACTGGCCGATATCTTCGGAAATCTGGCCAACCGCGTTCTCACCTTTGTGTCCAAAAATTTCGATGGAAAAGTTCCTTTTCTTAAAAACCCCGATCCGGCAGACAGAGAACTTTTAGAAGCCCTGGAAGCCGCGCCCGCCAAATTGGACGAACTGCTGGACAGTTTTGAATTTCGCAAGGCCATCTTCGAATTCATGGAGCTTTGTCGAATCGGAAACCGTTATTTTGACGCTAAAGCTCCCTGGACGACTCTGAAAACCGACAAAGACGCCTGCGGTACAACCATGCATGTGACCCTGCGCCTTTTGAAAAGCCTTTCCGTTCTGTGCGCGCCGTTCATGCCTTCAACGGCCGAGCGCCTCTGGGAGATGCTGGGTTGTAAAGGCAAAGTGGAAGATGCCAAATGGTTTGAAGATCCGAAAAAACCGTTTCAAGGAGGAGAGCCGATCGGCAGGCCTTCCATTTTATTTACAAAGGTCGATGAAGTCAAAATAGACCAGGAGGTGACCAAGTTGCAGCGTTGGGCCGAAGAGGCAAAACAGGCAAAAGAAAGTCAGACTTATCATTTTGAACCGCTTGGCGAACAGATCACCATCAACGACTTCGCCAAAGTCGATCTGAGGGTGGCTCAAATAATATCCGCCGAGCGCGTTCCTAAAGCCGATAAATTATTATTATTGGAAGTGGATCTCGGTTTTGAAAAGCGCCGGATCGTGGCGGGCATCGCCAAGAATTATGATCCGAAAACTCTTGTGGGCCGCAAGATAATAATGGCGGCTAATCTCGCACCGGCAAAAATCCGCGGCATTGAATCCAACGGCATGTTGTTGGCCGCCACGTTGGATGATGCGCTGACTTTGGTGGCCCCTTCAGAGGACATCCATCCGGGAGCAAAAATCAGTTAATGTCCAAAAAGCCGGATGGATAATTGTATCTTAAATGATTTTATTTCTTATCTTTGGCAAATACTTTATGGTTAATAAGAGTATTTCTGGACAAATCGAGAAATTATTTGCTAAAAAATTCCGCATGCTGGGAGCCGATATAGCTTGAAAAAATTTCTGCCTCAAATTGTAAACCCGCGAAAAGCGGTCTTGTGGCAGATCCTGTCCGGCACGCTGTTTTTTTACATTATTTTTAAAACCATTGAAAAACTTCTTTTGGTGGGAGAAGGTGTTCTCCAATATTTCCCGTCCCCTGTTTTTTGGATGATCCTTGCTTTTATTACGCCCTTGCTATCTGAGCTTGTAGTCAAATGGCTTGGGAAAAAACCTTTTTCTCATGAATTCGTTCTTGAGCTGATTTTTTCAGCATGCGTTGTCAGTTTGCTGGTTTATGTCAGGCAAATACCTGAGTTTAATTTTGCGCCCCTTGAGTGGCATAAAATCCCCCAGATTTTCGGGATCATGTTTTCAGGAAGCTACTGGTTTTTCATCATAATGATTTTATATTCCTTGTTCCTGGTCGCGTTTTTGAACCTTAAAATCAGCCCCAATTGGACTGTCGCCTTATATTTTCCATTATGGTTATTGGCCCTTCAGGCCGTATGCAATCAAGATCAGATCAACGAAAGGATTTTCGTTTTTCTTTTGCCCCTCGTTGCAATATTACATGCAATAATTTTTATGGCCAGAAAGAGGTATTTTCGCATCTTATGGGAAATGCTTCTTGCGTCGGCGTTTTTTTCCTTCATCATCTTTTGCTATTCGGGATGGATTCCGCCGCATGACAACGAAAGCGTCAGGCGACAACCGTTTATGGAAATGCTGGATCTTCCCGAGGGCGCCGGACCGCCTGCAAACTACTCATTCATTCGCGCTCTTAATGTTTTACATGAATCGGGCGACGTTTATTTTACTTACGGACCCACCTCGGGGATTGTCAGGTTCCATGCAGCGGATAAGACCTTCAGCGTTTATATCACGCACCGCATGTTGCTGAGGCACATTCAAATCATTCCCGAATATAAGGAAGTTGTCGCTTTTGAATGGATAAAGAACAAATTCATGAGGTTCGACTCAACGACGCTTTATTTAAAATCAGAGAAACCCATGAGTGACGGCGATTATATGATCCCCGGTAATTTCAAAATCAAAGACGGGTTCCTTTATCTCGCCGTTTCACAACTGCCGGGAATGCGGAAGTTCAGCCTTCCGGATATGACGACTGTCGCCAAGATCAATTACAATCTAGAGGGATATACGAAATTTCGAAGCGGGGCTTGGGATTTGGAACTCCACGATACGGAACCGTGGATATTCGCAGAGATCGACTATGTGAATGAAAACAACGAGGCTTCCATTGTCAAACTTAATTCGGAAGATTTGAGGGTAATAGGATCCCTTAGCCTGAAAAACGCCGGAGATCAAATAGATCTGAAATACGTTCCGCAAATCGGCCGACTTTTAGCCTCTACTTTTTTTAACGACATCATTTATGAAATCAACCCGATCGATATGAGCCTGGTTCGACGCTTTGAAGGAGCGCCCAATTGCCGCGATCTTTTTTACGATCCTGATCGAAAACTTCTCTATGCGATCTCATTTTTTTCCGGCGTCCTCTATGTCATCGATTACAATTCAGAAAGAATCCTAGGAAAGGTATCTCTTGGAAACAAGGTCGGTTCGGCGGATTATGTGACTGCCGAGGACAAGCTTTATTTTGGCTCTTCTACAGGTCTGGGGAGAATCGACATTCCAAAAATGCTTCAGGCGTTGAAAATCAATTCTTCAGGCAGTTAATTTCTCTGATAAAAAGGATCGCCGGATATAAGAAAGGGTTGACCATGCACATACAATTTCTTGGCGCTGTGGGAACGGTGACCGGAAGCTGCCACCTAGTTCATATCAACGGTAAAAATGTGCTCATCGATTGCGGCATGTTTCAAGGCGGACAAAAACTCGAAGACCGCAATTTTCAACCCTTTGCCATATCGCCGAGAGATGTGCACGCGGTGGTGGTCACCCATGCGCATATCGACCATGTCGGCCTTTTGCCCAAGCTTGCTGCAGAAGGATTCAACGGGCCTGTGTTCGCAGCAGAAGCCACCGCAGACCTGCTGCCTCACATGCTTTTGGATGCTGCGCACCTGCAAGAGCACGACGCCGAATGGAAAAATCGCAAAGCCAAAAGAGCCCACCAGCCTATGATCAAACCTTTGTACACAATCCAGGACGCCGAGGCCTTGGATAAACTCATCGTCAAGAAAAAATATAACGAACCGTTCGAGGCAGCGCCCGGACTGAAAACCACATTTCATGATGCCGGCCACATTTTAGGCTCAGCTCAGGTACTGGCCGAATGCTCCGAAGAAGGAAAAACCGTCCGCGTCCTTTTTTCCGGCGATCTCGGAAATCCGAATCAAGCCATTGTTCGCGATCCGGAGCCTCCGGCGCCCTGCGATATCCTGTTGATCGAATCCACATACGGCGATCGCGATCATAAAAGCCATGAAGAAACCATTAAGGAGTTCGCGGATATTCTTCTAAAAGCACACCTGGATCGAGGCAACGTGGTGATCCCCTCCTTCGCGCTAGGACGCACGCAGGAAATTCTGTACCACTTGCGAAGGATGGAGATGGGGGGCACCCTGCCTTCTCAATATACGATCTATGTGGATTCTCCTCTAGCCGGCAAGATTACAAATGTGTTCAAGCAGCAATGGTCTTGTTTCGACGAAGAAACCTTGGAAACGGCGCGACATGGCGACCCGTTTATCCCGGCTAAAACCCGGTTCCCTTCTTCTGCCGAAGAATCGCGGCAGGTAAACTTCGATCCTGAACCGAAAATCATTATATCCGCTTCCGGAATGTGCACATCGGGCCGCATCCTGCACCACCTGAAGCACAACCTCTGGCGCCCCGAATCCGAAATCCTTTTTGTCGGTTTCCAAGCCCAGGGATCTTTGGGCCGCAGGATTATCGATGGCACCGAGAAGGTAAAAATCATGGGCGAGGAGATCAAGGTTGCGGCAAAAATCTTTACATTGGGCGGGTTCTCAGCGCATGCGGGCCGAACAGCGCTTCTGGAATGGTTGAACCGGATCACCGGCCCAAAGCCTCAGGTTTATGTGGTCCACGGCGAACCTGATGTATCCGAATCCCT
>Ga0315282_10002075_pt1 | contig 37374 bp, 37 predicted proteins | sample YL17G07_20_MG_FD_203693 | JGI IMG/M metagenome (GOLD analysis project Ga0315282, IMG submission 203693) | Sediment microbial communities from Yellowstone Lake, YNP, Wyoming, USA - YL17G07_20 | ecosystem: Environmental > Aquatic > Freshwater > Lake > Sediment | place: USA: Wyoming | collected... | reverse complement strand
TGATGAGATCGTTGGAGGCGAGGATCGCATTGAGGTTTAAAAGCCCGATGCTGGGGGAGGCGTCCATCACAATCAGTTCGTAGTTCTTCTCCACAGAACTGAGGAGCCTCCTCAATCGGAACTCTCTCGAATTCATCGAAAAGAGCGAGAGCTCCACGGGCGAGAGGTTGAGATTGGAGGGGATAATATCCAATGTGGGGAGATCCGTTTTAACGATGATCTTCTCAATCTCCTCTTTCTCGATCAAGGCGTTGAACACGGTTTTGGGAAACTGTTGACCGGCGAGGCCCAGACATTGTGTCAGGTGGCCTTGGGGGTCCAAATCCATCAAGAGTGTCCGGACTCCCAGCTGGGCAAGACGAAAACCATAAGAGGCGGAGATCGTGCTTTTCCCCGTCCCCCCTTTGAAGTTGAGAAAGAGCTGTTTCCGGATGGATTTGATGGGAGAAGGAAATCCCAGGTAGGTCCGATACTTGCTGACATCCTCAGGCTTATAGTAACGTTCCTTATTGGAATTCCTCTTTGCTTGAGGAAGAGTTCCTTTTGCCTCTCTTTCGATGAGCTCGTGTTTCGAAATTCCGAGAATCTTGGCAAAGGCCATTGGCGAATAGACCATGTCTCCTAAAATCTGAGCCTTTTGAATAAGAGGTAACGAATGAGTTGCCATAGTTACTTTTTCTTTCTTCAAACTCGGTTCCTAAGAGAAGCCGTTCTCCTCTTCAAGGGTCTCGCCACGATTTTTTCTAAAGTCATTTTCGCCCATTTGCGAAGACCTGGGTCGGAATCAGTCATGGCCTCCATCAAGCGATCCTCACTCTCATCAGGATAAAGGGTGGCCAGGGAAAAGAGAGCCGCCCTTCTCACCATCGAATCCTGATCCCTTGATATCTCCATCAGGATCGGTAAGGCGCCCTCTATCGGAGTCCACCCCAATAGGGTGGCTACTTTCCGCCTCACCCAAGGGGATTCATCGCTCAAGAATTGAAGGAGGATGTTTAGATCGATTTTTTCCTGATATTGGAACATCCCCCGAAGAGCAGTAATCCTGACCTTTGGATCGCTGTCCTTCAGATATTTTTTTAACAAAGGAGAGACGATAGGACTTCTAAATTTAATAAGGGAACGGAGAGCCTCAGCTCTGACATCTGGGTTTTGATCAGACAAAATCTCATGCAGTAGAGACATGGGGATGGACGGATAAGATTTTTCTAAATAATATCTGATCGCAAAAATTCTTACCTTCGCATCAGGGTTTTTCAGATCAGCTTTGGCCTGTTTTAGAATGACTTCAGATGAGAAGGTCTCTGGAACATTGTATTCCGGAGGAGGAGAGGTGGGCCCTGTCATCCTTACGTCATCACGGGATGTGAAAGATTCAGCAAAGTCTGATTCTTCTAATCCTGTCGATTTTAAGTAATTCAATCGGAAACGATCTGCCACGTTACCTTTCCACTCCGACTCAGAGAAGTTTTAAAAGAGATTAACCTTTGAAATACCCTTCAAATTCGAATTTCAGTTGTTCAGAATATTTCTCCAGTAGCATATCCAAAGCCTCCCTGACATAAACGGACTGGGGGACTTTGGTCTTCTCGGATAACCTCTTTAAAGCCTCCATCTGTTCATCTTTAATATAAATAGTACGTGCAACCTTTTTCTGTGCCAAAAAAAACCCCCTCTAATCAGTTTCAAATACAATATAATACAATATGTTTATAGTGTCAATAAAAAAATTATTAAATTTCTCCTTTAATTTCAACAGATTATAATTTTTCATAAACTCCTCATTAATTGAGAAATTTTCTCTTGAACCCTCTTTATTTCAGCCTGGATGGCGTCAATTTTAGCCTTTAACCTCCTCTTTTCTTCATAATAGGGCGAAGCAACAGGAACCCATTTTCCCGTCCTGGGATCCTTGAATGGCTGATAATAGAAATAGTCCTCCCTTTCATATTCCTCGATTCTTTTTAAACTCTCTTCGGATAACTTTAATTCTTCTTCCAGTTCAGAAATCTTTTTCTCCATGCTTTTCTTCATCTCAATTTTCTTCTCAATATTTTCTAAATAATCCTTTACTCGGTCAGGCCTTTCCTCCGGTTTTCCGATTTTCTCAACCTCTTTCAAAGTCTCTTCCTGGACTTCTATTCTCTCCGCCTGATCAGAATACGGTTTAGGAATCTTGGACACATCATCTGTAAAATGGATGGTCCCCTTTTCATCCGTCCAGCGATAGACCTCTCCTGAAAATGAATGGGGAATATGAAGAAAAATAGTTATTAGAATGGTCCACAAACAGTTGGCCTTAGAAAACATACGTCTTCATCCTTTTCTTCATCTTATTATTATGCACCAACCACTTCATTCAGTAAACCCCGTTAGAAATTCCAGCGGGGCATTATTTCTAACGGGGTAAATCCACTCCTCCAGATTGAAATTACTAAGGAGTCCATAATTGAAAAGACATATTGTTGTGAAAATCTCCCCTAACCCCTCTTTTCCAAAGAGGGGGAATTCCTCCCTTTTGTAAAGGGAGGGAAGGAGGGATTTAGTCTTCATTGTCCATACAATTATGGACTGATTAGTAATCTGTGGTATCGTTTAATAATCCCTGCCTACCGGCAGGCAGGTATGTCATCAAAAGAGCATAGAGCTCTCTTAAAAAATGCTTGACTTTTAAAAAAGAATTTCCCATAATGTCCCCATTGTAAGTTGTAAGGAGTATAGTTGTTTGGATCATAAAAAAAGCCACAAAAGTTTGAACCCATACTTTTGTGGCTTTTTTAGTAAGGACCAAAGGCTATTACAACTTACGTCAGTTCAGAAAAGAGAGGAGGTGGGTTGTAGTGGCCAAAGGTCGTGTGAAATGGTTTAACGAGAAGAAGGGCTTCGGATTCATTTCGAGAGACGACGGAAGTGATGTGTTCGTTCATTTCTCAGCCATTAAGAAGGATGGATTCAAAACTCTTTCCGAAGGCGATGAGGTAGAATTCGAAATCTCAGACGGTCCGAAGGGTCCGCAGGCGACGGATGTAACGGTTCTGACCTAAGCGGAAACTCATCAGACTAAATAAAAAGAGACCCCGGTTACCCGGGGTCTCTTTTTTATCTGAAAGAAAGGTTCGTCCATGGGAGAGATTAAATCATCCATAGAATTGGCGATGGAGAGGACAAAAAAGTTTGCCATCTCCGAAAAGGAAAAAGAAGAGATTAAGCAAAAAGAAGTCTTACAGAAGGCGACCAGCCTTTTTCATCGGTATCGTGAAGGACACCTTCCCTTAAATAACATTCTGAAAGAGATTGAGAAAATGGAGAAAAAGATAGCCATCACGGTGAAAAAACTCCTTCTCTCGCAATGGATTGATGCCCTCTCTCTGGATGATGACGACGAAAGGATCTTCAAAGGGATTGAATCATTGAAGCAACGAAGTATGGATGAGGTGAAACAAAAATTCCACTCTCTCCTTTCCCAATATCTAAGTGAAAAAGAAAAAGTCAAAGAGGAGGTAAAGGTTCAATTCACAGAGGCTTTGAGGAAAGAAGGCATCTACGGGAACGCGTTGGAGCCTCAGATCGAAGGGGGTGAACTCTGGAAAAAAGAGATTGAGAAATTGAGTCACTCCTACAGGGTTAAATTAGAGGAGATCAAAGAGCAGTTGAGGGGGTTATAGATAAGAGACCCAACTTCATTCGGCAGATATTGTGAGGTTAATTCCTGGCTAGCGAACTCACAAGCCTTCATTCTGAGGCAATCTTTGGGGCTAACGATATCCGATAGAAATCAAGCGTCCCAATCAATATATGAATATCATATCCTAACTTTCCTGAATGGCTAAAAACAGCACATCTATAGCAGATATGTGCAATTTAGTTTGTCAATAAGTTATTTTTAAAACGATCATCAACATTTTGATCTTCCGTTTAAGACAAGATTTTACGGATAGATTCCCCTCAATTTCGTCGCTTCAACCACTCTACCAATTCCAAGGATCAGAGCGGCCGTTCTCATATCGACTTTCTCCTTTTTTGAAATGTTTAGGACTTCTGCAAAGCTTCTTGTTAAAATTCGGGTTAATCGCTCGGAGATCTCCTCCTCGTTCCAGAGCAATTCTTGGAGATTCTGAACCCATTCAAAGTAGGAGACTGTTACACCCCCCGCATTGGCCAAAATATCTGGAACGACAAAGATCCCCCTATCGTACAAAATTTCATCTGCTTCTGGTGTCGTAGGACCATTCGCACCCTCAGCAATAATCTTTGCCTTTATCCTCGGCGCGTTTTTACGGGTTATCTGATTTTCTAAGGCCGATGGAACGAGAATGTCACAGTCAAGCTCTATTAGCTCTTCATTCGTAATTTCTTCTCCACCCTTCGCTTCTCGCGTAATGAGGCAAGAATATCTCTTCTTGCAATCCAATACTTCCGAAGTATTCAGTCCTTTTTTGTTATAGACCCCGCTTTTAGAATCACTGATCGCGATTACCTTAGCTCCTGCTTTATCAAAATATTGGGCAGCAATTCCGCCCACATTGCCACAACCCTGAACAACGACACGGGCCCCTTCGATTGCAATTTTGAGATGACGAGCTGCCTCTTGAGCTGTGATAAAGACACCTTTTCCAGTAGCTTCTAACCTGCCAACAGACCCCCCCAATTCCAGTGGTTTTCCTGTCACAACTCCGTGGACGGTGTATCCCTTCAATATGCTATAGGTATCCATAATCCAGGCCATCACCTGCGGATTGGTATAGACGTCAGGAGCAGGAATATCTTGATCGGGACCGATCATCATCGCGATTTCCCATGTGAAGCGACGGGTCATGCCCTCCAGTTCCTGTAAAGACATACTCTTCGGATTACACTGGATCCCACCTTTTGCCCCCCCAAAAGGGATATTGACGACAGCGGCCTTCCAGGTCATCCACATGGCAAGAGCTTTGACTTCATCAAGATTCACATCTGGATGATAACGAATCCCTCCCTTTCCAGGTCCTCTGGTGACATTATGTTGGACCCTATAGCCAGTAAAAACTCTTACAGTTCCATCGTCCATTTTCACTGGAAAATGGACGATAAGCTCCCTTTTTGTCCGCTTGGTTTTTTCAATAAGACCAGGATCCAACTTTAAATATTTAGCCGCGATGTCTACCTGCTTCTCTGCCACATCCAGTGGGTTGATCGTGGTTGGTATTTTTGGCATAAATAACCCCCTTGTTATTATTTTCAGCAGATTTTTTGCTGTTATTCTGAGACTTCGGCTTTTGATATCAATTCTATAGAATTGTCTTATAGCAACCACTGTTGGCGAATTCTATAAGGGTATTTCCTCCCATTGGCTCCTCTCTTTCTGACACTTCTTAATTGAAAAAATAATTAAGGATCTCCTTGATGTGACGAAAAGGTTTGGAATTCCTTGAAAAAGCAATTGAAGAAATGCCTTTCCGGGTTCAGCGAATTCAAACCGATCGTGGAGGAGAATTCTTTGTTCAGAAGGTCCAGAAGCGGCTGCTTGAATACCATATTAAATTTCGCCCCACGGAGCCTGGCTCACCCCACATGAATGGAAACGCTGAGCGAGCCCAGAAGACAGATCTTAATGAATTTTATGCGACTGCCAAACTGAAAGGTAGGAACTTAGTAGACCGACTCCAAGAATGGCAGCATTTTTACAATTGGCATAGGCCCCATGGGGTCTGAATGGTAAAGCTCCCATGGATCGGTTTTTTGAATTGATTGACAAGACACCTTTCTCGGATGAAATTGAAGCCTGTTATGATCCCTCCAAAGAGAAGATACGCGAGCAAAATTACAGGATCCATTTGCTACTTAGACGAATGAAACGATGTCTGTGAATCGCACAATTTAAGTGATACGGTCTTGCGATCCTCTAATATGAAAAATATATTGTGGAATCGCAAGATCTTTCAACATGCCATATGTCAGCCGTGCTCAATTACTCTTAATTATTCCTGTCACAATCAACACGGTAATTGCGATAGGAACCCCTCGCCATTAATAAAAGCGATTGAGGAAAAACTTCAAGTTCTTGGTGACCTATAATTGTACCAATTTCACGTAAAAAGAAGATCCTCATTCTTCCGATTGAGACACAGGATTACCTCAAGAAGCTTCATCCCTTGGTCCCACAAAAAATTTTCCTGTTCGGTTGTCATTGATTTTCAAAATCTTGACCTTATATTTAATTTTTTTCCGGGCAAGTGGATGGCTAAAATCCACAATTATCGAATCTTCCTTTACCTCGATCACGGTGCCTGGAAGCCTTGGTCCGCACTTAAAATTGAAAAACATGACCGTACCTGCGTTTGGTTCAACTTCTCCTTTAAACCTTGATAGTGGAATTTCCGCGATTTTTCCTTGATCGTTAGGGTATCCAAGGCTTTCGTCAGGCGGCAAAGTGAATTCTTTTTCTTCATTGACAGTCATTCCAATTAACTCACGAGAAAATTCGTCTCTACTCAAAGTACTCCCAATAGGAATTTCAACCGGCGGAAGTCCTTCACTAGAACTGACTGTCTCTCCATTTTCTAATGAACAGGTATAGTGTACTTTTACCCAGTCCCCATTTTTTATTCTTCGCATACTTAACTCCTTATTTGAAATGGGAGTGTGGACATTCTCATCTGATCTGATCATATTTGGCACCGACTGCCCTTCAAGTCAGCAATGCCTCATGATCTATCGTAATCTTGTAAATATTTTCTTCTACCACTGCCAACTAGCTCTTTTTGTACCATGACCACCAAAAGTGATTAATGAAATTATTCTTCCATCAATTCGACCGCCTGCTCGGAGCAACAATTTTGGCATCTATAGCATTCTGCACAGTTCCTCAAGTCAAATGCTATTTTAGAATCCGATCGATCTTTTTTACTAACTTTTTCATAAAATTCTTCCATTGCTGTCCTGTTACTTATCTCTTCATCTTTTGGCTTGCACCATCTAGCGGTTTGATCAATTTCAAGCAAATCTATTGGACATTCTTTGACGCATCTACCACTGCCACTGCATTTAACATAGTCAAATACGAGTACAGCCATCTCTCACCTCTTACTAGGCACTAAGTCAATTCAAAAATCCAAAGTATAAGCTTTTGATATTTGAATCACAAAACCTATCTCGATCAACTCATTAAATTCCTTCTCTAAGTTTTGAAACAGAGTATTCTCCATAGCCCGTTCGCCGTCCAAATTTGTTTTGCCTCAAGAAGAGTTTTCATGCCCAGGAGATTACCCTCACTGCATCTACTCTCCCACTAGCTTAAAGACGAAGCCGTCTTTGTCGACACTGATTATTCGAGGTTTACCGCGAAATAAAGAGAATTTCGCGTATGTGTTGGAGACTTAGCTCTCTGTAACTCCCTTGACCGATTTTTCTTCCGCTCTTTTAATAGCATCGTTATTAATTTTACTTACTCCTTAGAAGAACGCCTTCCCTTACCTTCCTTCCCCTGTAATTTCTCTTGAATCCTCCGCCCCTAAAAACGTTAATCGTATTTTTCCAATAATTCTCTTGTAATTTCGAAGATTACCCTTGAATCTGGGTCTGGTCATTGTAGATAATAAATTTCGTCCCTACCGAAACTCCTGGGATCGTCTGCTTTACTCAATGTACAAAGAATAATTTATTGAGCATAGTGCAATTGTGCAAAGCTTATCCGTCTCTTTTGGATTTAACAGCGGCCCTTCAATTACGAATTTATCTCCTGCTTTGATATGGGGACACATGCTGTTCTTTGCCTTTACAATAACCTTATATTTTGTAATATGTTATTCTTGCTTATTTCGTTTATTCAAACGCATTGTCTCCCTTTAGTAATATGAATCCTTATTCAATAAGCTTATATCTTCTCTCTTAATACATTTTCGGTACCTCGGTGCCCGAACGAAATACCACATGGCTCCATAGGCTCCGTGAACACTCCTTCATAATGGCATGGGTTTTCCCGTCCATATTTCTTCTGTCTTTCCAGATGTATCTTTTATCCCCGTCCACAGAACGGTGGCTTTAAACTATTCGTTCTACCTGCAATTATCTCCTAGCAAAAAGCTCCTCGCCCGCTTTACCAAATACGTCAGCCTGTGGAAGCAACCTGTTGAAATAGAACAAGTTGGCAGTATATATGGCTCCCATCGGGTTATTGGCCAGTACTCGATCTTTGATAGCGATAACGGTTACCGGGGCTTTAGAATATTTTCGAAAAAGGATATCGTGCCCTACGCAAAGACCCACTTGTAGATTGAATTCAGTTTCCTCTTTATTGAGCACGAAAGCCTGCATGACTGGATTACACAGGGGTAAACCTTGAACGAATTTTACTTGCCAGCCGAGCCCTTGGCTGTGCCTCGTGCCTCCGGCGGCCATACACATGACCGAAACCGTTTCAAACCCATTGGCTTTCATAATTCTATCAATCTCCCTTGACTCTTCAACTAATGCAATACAGCAGGCAATCCCAATTTTTTTCCATTTCATAAATCGGGCAAATTCCATGACTTCCTCAAAATAAGAGAGGGTGGGCCCGTAATCATCGTCGAATGCCTGATGGATAACGAATTCTGCCGCCATATTAATTTTATAATCTTCAGTCCCTACAGCCTTCTCGCTAAATAAAATATCCATGGCTTTTTGCGCTTCCTCTTCATTAATTACTATAGGGCAAAATTTAGGCCTCGGTTCCTTCCTTCCAGGGAAGACACATTTTTGTACTCCACAAGCCGCACAACTCGAGACTAATTTCTTTTCAGTTTTTTTCTCTTCCATTGTTATTACCTCCATTAGAATATATTTTTAACATTCACATTATGATAGATTTAATTGTTATCCGGTCAATCTTCTAACCTTCTAGATAAAAATATCCTTCGCCATCAACCTTTCCTTTGATATTGGTGTAAAGCCACCCTTCTTTAATAGCTTTCGCAGTTTTATCTTCATTTTTATAATAAGCCTTGCAAAAGCTTAACCCTGCTCCTCCGTTTATTGCCAATCTACCTGTTGCTCCAATGGAAATCTCATTGCCCCGATCATCAACAATTTTTACCTTAGCTCCCAAAGTGGGTCTACCTACCGACTCGGTCTTCATGCTTTCAAGGACGGGATTTATGAAAGGTGTCGGACATTCAGGCATTCCAAAAAATCTTTCCATTGGACTCTGAAACCGATTTGAAAATAAATTAATCTGGTTAAGACTTAATTCTCCCGTATACATAACCATTCTTAATGCAGTCTTGTTATCCCGGAGGGATGATGGTTGGGCTAATACCTTACAGACCTGGTCAGCAGTGAGAAATCCAACAACTCCTCTTCCCATCTTCTTCTGCCAATAAGGAGCAAACCTTCCAACCTGATGAATCCATTCAGATTCGTCAAACTTTTCGCTCAGGACAAGTCTCGAGCCGGCAAGAAACGCGCCCATCACCGAATTTATTTGATATACCGGATTAAAAATCTGATTTGATTCAATAACCACCTCCTTATTGCAATACTTCAGGGTTCCCGAAATCACCTCTCCCCAATAAAAATAATACGCCTGCGTCAGAATCACTCCTTCCGGATTCCCTTCATTTCCACGGGCATAATATATCACAGCGTCATCTTGAGGAGAAACATTCACCTCTGGAAGTTCAGCAGCGGCTCCTGAAACCATGTCTGAAAATAATATGAACTCATTTTCTCCTTTTTTCGTCTTGCAGAGAATTACGTTTGTCACTGTGGGACAGTTACTCCGGATTCTTTTAAATGAATTTACAAAATTTGGTTCAGTAATGACAACTTTTGCTCCTGAGTGATTCAATATATATTCCCATTCCTTTTCGGACAAATTAATATCTGTTGGGACCATAACCGCTCCGATACATCCCAAAGCAAACCATGAATATATATATTCAAGGCAATTACTACAATGGATGTTAACCTTATCACCCTTCCTTATGCCAAGCTTTAACAGCGCATTGGCGGTCATCCCTACAACCAGAGGCATTTCTTCATACAAGACTTCCTTAAATGCCCATGAGTTATTGTCATACACCGCAAAAACACTTCCCGCAAATTTTTTTGCCTGATCTCCTATATACGACCGAAAGTTTCTATTGCTTGTAATATCCATTGTTTTTTACCTCCTTCGCTAAGTTTTTCCCTGCAAATGTTGAAAAGCAGAATTCTTAGTTAAAAATCTTGTTTTATCCATCCTGAAATAATTAGCTCTCAAAATCACCTCCTTTCTTAAGCCCTAATGTCCAAAACTTAATGTCAAGTCCTTTTTTCGTCCACTCATCACATTCGGTCTTGTCATCTGGGGGCAATAAAAACAAAGGAGAAATATACGATAATATCTTAGCTCCATAAGTGTATTTGGGATCTTTGACTATTTCAAAAACATATATACTGGATATTGAATTATGGTCGGATTTTCGGAAGTGAAAATTGGGTCCTTGAATAGAGTTTTTGTAGACCATGCTTTCCATAGTATCTATAACTGCTTCCGTATCTGTGGTATGCGCAGTCTTCACAGTCTCAATAACTACTTCGACACCATTAAAGCCTGTTGCACCATGCAAGCCTAGGTATTCGCCGAACTTCTCCTCGAATTTTTCACTGAACATTTTTGCCCTCGGGATGTGCGGACTCTCGTTCAAAAAATCACTGGATGTAGTAACCCCAAAAATCGCATCTCCTTTGGCTCTTATATCAGAGAGGGACCAGTACGAATGATGGATGGGGCATTGTAAATTCATCTGTCTAGCATGTTTAACCACTCGTGACCAACCTGTACCATAGGTAGCTAAGGCAAGTCCATCGGGCTCGGCTACCATGACTTTAGTAATATATGGAGCATAGTTAACTGCCCCAAACGGTGGGTAATCTTCACCTAGGACTTTAAAGTCTGGTCTTCGCCTATCTCCGTATGCTAAAAGTCCTGCCCTTTCATCCCTCTTGTCAGGCAGTTTCAGCATTTCAAGATACTTAGACATAATTCCTTAATTTCCTTTTTACCGCGCGTTAGCCGTCCCTAGGGCGATTTGGACGTTCGGCATCTCCCTTGTGCAGCAATTTCCACATTCTTCAGCGCACTAAGTTCCGGAAAGACACTTGAGATCTGGAAAGTTCGGACGTTTTTTCGCCTAAAAATTTTCGGAGAAGGAAGGTAGGTAATCTCCTCTCCCTTAAAAAAAATTTTCCCCGAGGTAGGCGGAAACATACCCGTAATCAAATTAAAAAGGGTTGTCTTACCAGCTCCATTTGGGCCGATGATTGATTGTAATTTGCAATGGTCGAAAGACAGCGTCAATCTTTCTATCGCGGTAATTCCTCCAAAATTTTTCGATAAATCATTTACACTAAGAATTAACGAGCTATCTTGGTGGGGCATTGAAATTCCTATCTTCCAATATTTCTGTATATATCCATGTTACAAAATATACATCTTTTAGGATATTAATTGAAGTAAACTCCTGAGCACTTTAATAAAATGAAATATATTCATTTCACCTTAAAACCAAATAGGGGCGGGAGGAGTTTTACCTCCAGTCCACTCAATAAGTGGATAATGGGCCTCAACACGGAAACTACAATGGGAGTGCCCCGACATTAATAATCGCGGCTGAATAAAAACCTCGTTCTGCTCATTAAATCCGGTCATTATACCAATATCTTGTAAACAAAAATATGGAGCAGTTTCTTTTATTTGCTCATCAGTCCAGCCAGCTTCCTTAAAATGTCGAATATTAGGGCACTCGTGACACCATACCTCCAATATCACATCGTTAAACTCAAACCACTCATATTTACACAAGCCTTCAAAAAACCCAAGAAAGGCATTGTAGAGATCTTTTAACACATGGTTCTTATACTTTTTAGCAAGGTTTTGTCCTGTTTTGTAAGAACTTCTCCATATTTCTTCTCTTACTAGGCCTCTCAGATTTATGTTATACTCCCTTTCAACTTTCTTTATGATGTCCCACATTAATATCCAGTCTTGGGCTCCTCTTTGGAACATTCGGTCAAGGGCTGCCACTTCTTCTGATGACTTCTTTTCCCAGGTATCCAAAGATTCTTGAAGTTCCTTTTTGTACTTTACCCTATTTGGAAATCTTATATTCACTTTTCCCATCTTGCCTTTATCCTCCTTTCCCTTTTTTAGCCTTTACTTTTTACACTAGGAACGCCTTGAATAAGTCGAAATGTTAGCCTATACCTATCTTCCAATCTGATTCTGGTACACATGTATGGAGCAGCCTTTTAAACATCTTTATCAAGAATATTCTCAATATACTTTTATAATCTTTCCCTGAATAATTTTGGAAAGAAATTTACCCTCTTCACGTAATGCACTTGTACCTTTTAGACTCCTCCCGTTCACTTCCGAAAATACACCTTCTTCTTTATCTCACTTCCCAATCCTTCTGACTTTATTCATAGTCTCCCCTCCAATTAATGTATAAATTCCTTATAGAACAAACCAGTCAGAGTAAAAAAAATTAATATTTAAATTCCCTAAATTTCTTCAAGATACTTATAAACTGTTGCCAAGGAAACGTTTAACTCCTTAGAGACCCTTTTCGCCGCCCCCTTGATGAGGAAAAGTCCATTCTCTCTCAAATCCCTTATTATTCGCAAATTATCTGCCTTGTGCATATGGCTAATAGCTTTCCAAGTTTTTTAATATTCCGTTCTAACAATTCATCGATCAGGTTATCGACATTAGATTCGTGCACTTCGCCGTAGGATGCAACCAATTGCGATTTGAGAAAAAAGTTACAATCTAATTTTTTTCTTGACAAAAAATTCTAGTTATTATCAGAACGAACATCTCCATGAAAAGGGCAACGAATTGGTAATTTCACCTACACCAGATGACCCGCAAGATTCATCTTGGACTTACAAGCCTAATTTCTTACAAAGTTCCGCCACTCGCCTTCCTAATTTTCGAGCATTCTCATTTATTTTTTCATCGGGAGCACCTACACATGCCACACCATAATGACCTGATGCATCCATCGGGTCTCCCACAACGATCATCCCATAAATGAGGAAACACTGTAAGATGGAGATCATGGTGGTCTCTTTCCCTCCTGATGGATGTCCCGACGTAGCGAAGGCGGCCCCCACCTTATTTTCCATCTTCTTGCGAATCGGTAAATATTCATCGAATACACGCTTTAGGTCCGACGCCATCGAGCCAAAATAGACAGGTGAACCTGCAATAATACCAGCGGAATTCAAAAAATCCTCCTTGGTCACCTCTTGGGTAGATTTCAATAGGGCTTTAGCGCCTGAAACAGATCCCACTCCTTCTGCACTTTGCTGTGCCAACTTTAGCGTGTTGCCTCCTTTAGAATAATAAAGTATCAATATTTGCATGGCTTTCCTCCCTCTAAATTGAACTCGATGTGTATAAATTAATTTGTTTTTAGCCACAACCTTAGATCTATATTCTGGTAATTGGGCTAGGCTTTCTGTGGTAATTGCCTTTCGCGAACTGCTATTTCTTAGTTTTAAGTCCTGGATTACGGCCTGCGCTCCTTATCCAATAAACGCAAGGCCAGATACCCCCAGCTTCTAGAAATGATGCCGGCGATTCCCGAAGGGATAAACAGAATAACCAAAATGAGAGTTGCCCCATAGATCATTAAATGAAGGCCCATAATATTTCCAAAAAAAACTCGTGTCAGTTCTGATAAAGGTCCCAAAACACACGCCCCAACCAAAGGTCCCCAAAGCGTTCCGCTTCCTCCTATAATGGGTCTTAGTAGAATGTCTACAGATAAATAAGACCCAAAAACGATATTAGGATCTATATAAAGCAAATATTGAGCATAAAAAGTCCCGCCAAGTCCGGTAAAAAAAGCACTTATCGCTGTAGCAACTAACTTATATTTGAAAGTATTAATACCTAAGGAATTAGCAGCCTGTTCATCTTCGCGAATCGCAATTAAGTAGAAACCCAATCTCGAATTTTCAATTACGAACGTGATAAGTGTCACAATAACCAGCATAATCAATATTATGTAATAAAAAAATAGCTTACTTGAAGATAGGAATAGCCAATAATTTTCTTTCCCAGGAATCAATAAACCTACTGCTCCCCCAATCCACATCCAGTTAATAGATAGCAAACGAAGGATTTCTGCAAACGCTAATGTTGCAAGGGCAAAGTATGCCCCTCGCAAACTATACTTAAATGTCAAAAACCCTGTGATGAGACCGGCAATCAAAGATAAAATTCCACCAGCAAACATCCCGACCCATGGTGTAATTCCAAACTTTAAGAAAAGGACTGTTGACGTATAGGCTCCTAACCCAAAAAATGCCGAGTGTCCCAGGGAGAGCTGCCCTGCATATCCTCCAATTATGTTCCAGCTTTCGCCTAAATACGCAAAAAAAACGATTAGAATCAGTACGCTAAGTAAATACTGGTTTAGAAGCAATGGTAACAAACAAAGAAGCACGGCAAAACCAAGCCACAAACCCAACTTCAGCATGATTTTCTCCCGATCACTCGGATTTCTGATTTCTGAATTCGAATTTCACTAAGATGCGCTCAAGGAAACTTGCTGAAACTCCATTATCAAAGCGGGTCACCATAGTTATTGGTTGGCTAAGTTCCCGGCCCTCTTCCAAAACATTCCTTTTTATAACGCAAACTACCCCTTCTTGAAGCTTGGCTTAGAACCTCAATAAAGTTTTATTGGTTACAGCCAAGAAACCCTGAATTTTTAGTTCAGGGATGAATGGCACTACTTGGAGCAGCCAGCCAGCTCTCTGACGTAACAAAGCAATTTCTGCATAACTTGGACATGCTCGGGTATTTAAGGGGTGCACATGCTAAACACCGTTTGCCGTACTATCTGGTTTGGATTTCCAAATAAAGGTTATGAAGCGATACAGTGGGGAGCCGCGTTAATAATTAAAACGGATCTCACCGTAAAGCCAATAACCCAACCTCTCCCCGTGAGAGTAGTTCTTTTGATGATTGGGACCTCATCTCAATCATTTTCTACGCAAAGCTTAATCAAATATATGAATGTGGTCCAAATCTTCGTTTCCTGAATGTCAAAATCGTATTACTCCATTACCATTATGTCTTATCCCTCAAAATTCCCTTCACTATGGTCTAATATCTTCCTTTTTTTTCTACCTCTTCCACTTGCAACTTTCACGTTCATTGTAGAAGATTTTCAAATGCAGTTATTAATAATAAAGTTTAGATTTTGCGATCCTTCCATTTTGGCACTGGAAAAACGGGATCCCGTTCTTTTATTGCTTCAGGCCAGATGACGGTATCTTTCTGTCCCAAACATTGGATCAATCCAAATTTTGCACTAACATTCTGACCGTCTGAACCAAATCTGATTGCAGGAGGATCACACAGTATTGTACCTATAACTTTGTTAGTCTTGCTAATTGCGTCCCGTAGCTTGTCTTTTTCGGTAGTCCCTGCCCTCTCCAACGCGTCGGCAATCACTTGAACGGCATCGTACCCATGGGCTGAGTATACGTTCCAAATTATCTTATTCTTTGATTCAAACTTTTGTTTAATTTCGTTATATCGCGGATGCTTGGGATTAACAAACGCATTAACGATACATATATACTCCTGCAGATTACCCAGAGGTCTTATTATATGTTCACCAAAGTGTCCAGCGCTACAGCAAGCGATGCATGCTTTAAGGTCAACCCTTTGTTCATATAGAGTTCGGGTCATCAACATTCCATCTTGTTCGTAAGAAGTGGGGGTGATAATGTCTGGGTTAAGGCCCTTAATTTGAATTATCTCTGAGGTTAGGTCTTTAGTGGTGTGAGGGTACGAGATTTCCTTTATAATGTTCAATTTGCTGTGTTTGCCAAGCGCCTTTCGCAAAAATCCCGCCATGCTCACGCCAAACAGTGTATTTTCATGGATATTCACGCTGGTTCTGATTGGTTCGCCAGTCTTTTTTTCGAGCCATGCAATGGCCTCGTCATAGTCCTCCGCACCTCTGCTAGCGCTTTGCTCCAGCCGGAAAACATATTCATATCCCCGCTGAGTAATTTCGTCTGCGATGCCAATCGTACAAAGAAACGGGGTTCTGAAACGTTGTGCAACTTCAGAGGCGGTAAGAGTCACACTGCTTTGAAATGCTCCCACCAGAGCTATACAGCCGGCTTGAATAAGCTTTTCCGCTTCCGCCATACCAATCTCCGGTTTGCCTTGACTATCCGCATCGATAACCGTTAGCTTCGCTCCTCCCAGCGACTTAATTCCGCCCTTTGCGTTTATTTCATCGACTCCTAGTTTAGTGCCAGCTACTACGTGCGATGCGGTGATCGCTAAAGGCCCGCTCAAGGGATTGATGTGACCAATTTTGACTTCGGGAACTTTTCCAACAGCGATATTATGGAAAAATCCGGTGCCTGCAGCGGCCGCAGCGGTGCCTGCATATTTGATAAAAGTTCTTCTACTAATTCCTTTTAACTTTAACTTCCTATCTTTTTCCATTTCGTTCCCCTCCTTCGACTAAAATTATGGAACCAAATTTCCTCATGGATACCATTTTAAAAAAGCCTCACCTCCTTTTCCATATAAATTTGAACCCATCCTCATAAGAATCGATAACTCATTAGTCTCCTGTTAGCAGCTCTAACTTAAATTGTCTAACTTTAAACGTGCAATTTATAATTTTACATAGAATTAAATAGGAAGTACATCCTCGCTTATGTCTCAAACTTGTTTCAAATCAACGAGCCGTGGAGCCAAAGATACCTTGAGGCTTCATGAGCAGAATGAGAATAAAAATTATAAAAACTGGCACTTCCTTTAAAGATCCTGGCATGAAGATTGCCCCTAAGGATTCAACGACACCAATGATCAAACCGCCAATTAATGCACCAAAAAATTGGCCAAGACCTCCTAAAATAACAATAATAAATGCAGTAATTGTCCACTCTGTTCCAATATGAGGGGCTACATAATGAAACGGAATTATCATGGAACCTGCCACTCCTGCCGCACCAATCCCGATCCCAAACGAGATTAGCTGAATCTTTCTAACATTGATTCCTGCTAAAAGGGCTCCTTCGGAGTCATCTACAGCAGCACGGATTGATTTTCCCATATCAGTTCGCCTCAGAAACTGAAATAACCCCACAACCATTATAATAGAAAACACAAACGCTAATAGGCGAGGTAGATTAATAACTAAATTCCCCAAAACGATTGCTGTTCCAGAATAACTCACTTTAACTGATCTAAAATTCGGCCCCCAAATAAATAATGCTAAATTTTCAAGGAATATCAACAGACCAATTGTAAGGAGAATCTGATTTTCCTCAGGAGCTTTCAATATAGGCCGAATCAAAAATCTTTGAATAATTATTCCAATCACAAAAAGGGTTGGAAAAGTAAACAAGATCGAAATGTACGGATCCATGTGAAACCAATAATAAAGCCAAAACGTGAAGTACATACCCAGTACCATGAAGTTTCCTTGAGCAAAATTTATGATTTTCATAACTCCAAAGATTAAATTTAATGAAATCGCAATTAAAGCGTATATCCCTCCCGTCATTAAGCCGTTAACCACCACTGGGATAATAATATAGGGATCCAACTATTTTTGTCCTTCAGGATTTGAGATCTTGTTATGCCCCTAAATCAATCTTTTATTTTGAGTTTACACTCTTTCCGGGGGCGCTTCAAATTTTGGAACATCACATTCAAAGAGACCTCTCAATAGAATATAGACGCTTATAACCCCAAATAAGCTTCTCTTACAAAAGGATTATTAATCAGGTTTTCTCCTTCCAAAACGATTTTACCAGTTTCCAAAACGTATCCCCTCGAAGATATTTCTAGTGACGCTTCTATATTCTGCTCAACTAATAATATAGCCACATCTTGCTTGTTTATGTTTTTAATGGTTTCAAACATATGATCAACAACCATAGGTGCTAAGCCTAAAGAAGGCTCATCGATCATCAATAATTTTGGACAAGACATTAATCCTTGACCAATAGCTAGCATCTGTTGTTCCCCACCACTCAAAGAGCCTGCGAATTGATTTGACCGCTCTTCAAGTATAGGAAAAAGCTCAAAAACTGACTTAAGCTTTTCTTTTCTTCTCATTTTGGCATTTTTAAAAACTGCGCAAACTTCAAGGTTCTCAACGACTTTCATATTCGGAAAGATCTTTCTCCCTTCGGGTATTTGAACTAGACCCCGCTCTACAACTTGATGGGGTTCCAATTCGCCGATTTTCTCAGAAAAAAACTCAATACTTCCCGATATAGTATTTAAAAGTCTCGAAATTGCTTTCAAAAGGGTGGACTTTCCAGCCCCATTGGAGCCTACCAAAGAAACTATCTCGCCACTTCTGACCAAAATCGTTACGTCTACTAAAGCCTTTGCATCTCCATAGGATACATTTAATTTGTTAACTATTAACAACCCTTTTTTTCTCCCCTAAATATGCTTTGATGACCAATGGATCCTTAACGACATCAGGTGGAAGGCCCTCAGCAATTTTTTCTCCATGATTTAGAACTATAATTCGATTGCAGAAAGACATCACAACTCTCATTACATGTTCAATTAGAATTATTGTGGTACCCTTTTCATAAATTCGTTTCACAACTAGTAGAAGTTCACTCAACTCTTTCAGATTCAAACCGGCCATTACCTCATCTAAAAGAAGAACTTCGGGATCAGTTCCCAGCGCTCTAGCCAATTCCAACCTCTTCAGGTCCACTATATTCAGTTTTCCAGCGAGGAATTCCCTCTTACTCTCAAGTCCAACTAAATTAAGAATTTCTTCTGTTTTCTTATTCGCCTCTTTCTTGTAAGTGGTGGCCTTGAATGCACCCACTAATACATTGTCGTGTACTGTAAGCCGGCGAAATGGTCGACAAATCTGAAATGTCCTTGTCAGTCCTCTTTTGCAAATTTCAAAAGATTTCTTATGAGTTACCTCTTGGCCCCTCAAAAAGACTTCTCCGTAATCCGGTCTTTCTAAACCGGATATTATATTGAAAACTGTTGTTTTGCCTGCTCCGTTGGGTCCGATGATTCCAAAAATTTCGCCTTTCCCCAAATCAAAGCTAACGTCGCATAAAGCCTTCAAGCCACCATAGGTTTTACTTATATTCCTGACCTCTAGTAATTTCATCTACTTCGGGTTCCGTTTGCTATCTTGTCTGTACAGGATAGCACCTAACATATTCAATACTCTTCCTAATTAAAAGAGAACACGTATCGCCTGTATTTTCTTTCACTAAGGCATTGGCCATTTTACCGAGTTCAAGAATATAATTCTCTGGAATTTCTTTGAATTTTTGAAACCTAATTTTTAAAAAATATTTTAATTTATTTCTTTGCCTCCCACCACCTCTTTTATCTTTGTCGCAATTTCTGTTTCGTAATCTGATACATCTTATTATTAATTTATTAATTGGTTATCTCTTTCTATGATGTTCGACATGAAATGTCGAGTAAGAATCCCCCTTCATTATTAAACGCGGTGGAGAAAAAGTTTCGAAGTCAGGATTAAATCCATCGATAACACCATAATCCCATAGGCAAAATAATGATGCCATTTCTTTCCTTTCCTCCGGGGTCTTGCCTTGGTCTTTAAGTATCTTAGTAAAGGGACAAAATTGAAACCACATAGAAAGGACCTCGTCATTAAACTCAATATATTTTATTTCACATACGCCCTCATAATTAGAGAAATGGGCCTCATACAGTTCACTTAGGCCGTGCTTCTTATAATTCCTGGCAAGTCTTTCTCCGTGCGCAAATGCGCTCTTGTACTGCATTTCTCTAGCTACTCCCCATACATCGATGTTAAACTTCTTTTCGATTTCTTTTAAGCTAGCCCACCATAATAAAAAGCCCGATACCTTTCTGGTAATTCCTGCCCACCATAATTCTTTCACCCCGGAAGGGGTTTCCTCCCATCTCCTTTTCGCTGCCATAATCATATTGAGGTAATCTTCTTTCACACCTTCGTAAGCCATTTTTCTTAAACCTCCTTGTTTTACGATTCATCACCTATGATAGTGATTGCGATAACGTAGCGCATCAGTATGCTATCAAATTACTGGCAACCAACTCCTACTTCTGCGAACCTTTCCATAGGTGGGAAAAGCCTTCCATGGAAAACGCCTCCGGGTTACTGAGAGGCCTCTTCCTTAAAAAACCGGATTTTACTTTGGTTACCAAAGAACGGGTGAAGCGCGTTCATACCTCGCTTAACCAAGACCTCAGAAGTGTCTCAATTACTGAACACCCAATGAAATTTTGGGCTCATATGTTCCACTTCCCCAGTGGATGCTACCAATTAAAAACTGATTTTCAAATTAATTTTTGGAGCGAATTCTTCTGTCGTTGTGACCTTTTTATGTTTTTCCACTCTGCGATCTTCGGCACGATAACTACAATGCGAATCTCCCCTCATGATCAAGCGTGGTTGAGGAAAAATGTCTAGTTCTGGATTAAAGCCCATCATAAGTGCATAATCCGCTAGGCAAAAAAGTGGTCCCATTTCTTTTATTTCTTCTTCGGTCCTTCCTAATTTTCTGAAACTCTGAATGCACGGACAGGATTGACACCATAAAGATAAAACCTCATCATTAAATTCAAACCACTTATAAGCACAAACCACTTCGTATGTCGATAAATAGGCGAGATAAAGCTCTTTTAGCCCATGTTCCTTATAATTCTTCGCTAGTCCTACCCCGCTTGCATAACCGCCCTTGTATCGCATTTCTGTTGCTATATTCCGAAGATCTATATTGTATTTCTTCTCGATTTCCTTCAGAGTATCCCACAACACAACATAGGCCTCAACACTTATGTCTATATTGTTAAACCATTGTTCCTTCCATTCAGGTAAGCTTTCTTCCCATTTATCTTTTTTCTCGGCAATCAGCTCTGCATATTCTCTTTTAATTTTTTCTTTAGCCATTTTTTCCTCTCCCTTTAAATTCTTCAGGTACTAGAACCGCTGTAGAAATTAAGTTCTTCCCGGTACTTCTACTCCCTTTCTCACCAAAATTAAGAGATTCTCAATTCTTTTGATCAAGCAAAATAAACATTTTTGAACTTTTATCTAATAAGTTTTTTAGCCTCAAAGCAATTTATTAATTTCTTACGGCTTTTTTTCAAGCTTCGGGACTGTAGGCATATAAGTTAATACTGTACCTTTTCTTTCGATACGTGGGATAAGCCCTTTACTCTCATATTCCTCAATTAAATCAATGTATATTTGTTCTTTGGATTTTAGGTGGACTGGCCACCTTGTTTCTCCATTTTGAGGGTTAACAAGGGAGAAACCAGCTGTTATAACCTTAGCCATCTCGGCTACTCTTTCTCCAAGAACCAAACAATTGGAGATGGCCAGTTTATCGTACTTGACCCAATCTTTTGCACCAGGGTCGAAAAATTTTTCATCTCCTGTTTCGGGCCAACCACATTGAACCCCACAGGCTCCATGGATGCCTGCGCTTGCTCTAAAGGGACCAACTGCACCAGCACCAATAGGAATCATGTCCAACATATAAGCGGCTCTAAACATATCTTCAATAGCTTGAATTTGTCCTCCCGACCTACAAGCCCCCACAGTTACACATCCCACCGGCTTATTCCTAAGAGGTGCACCCGTAGCAGAACCTATACACTCGTGTCTATCCAGCCACATCTTGAATTGAGAGGTTACTCCTTGATAAAAAACTGGCGATCCCCAAATGAAACCATCTGCCTCTATTTCCTTCTTTAGAATTATATTGTGACCATCATCTACACCTCGGCATAACTTTTCCAAACTCGGTTCCCTATCACATCTGTAGCAGCTAATACAACCACTTTTATACTTATAATCGGCAAGACGAACATACTCGGTTTCAACACCCTTAATTTGTCCAGCTGCCAAAAGCGCCATCTGAACCATATAATCTGTGTTAGCATTTTTCCTTGGACTACCTGAAATACCAAGTATTTTAATCTTCTTAAGTTCCATTTTGTTTTTTCCTCCTTTCTAATTAACTCAAACTAGCACCGCCTGAAAGTGGTAGGGTCTTCTCCAATTGCTAGCCGGCTGAAGATTTAATCTATGTCAGGAAGTAATCTTGAACTCATCATCCATCCGGGACTCTAGCTACTCCACGATTACTTCATCTGCCACATTCCCCGAATTCACCACAAAATACACGCTGCCCCAAATGTGCTCTCTCCAGTACCGCCTCCTTATGTGTGGAAACTGCATTAGAATCTTCCGTAGTGTCTTCCCTTTGATATACTACGTCAGCTTGCTCGGAGAAATGCCGGGCGGCAGGGACACAAACGCATGTACATGATCCCGGGAAATATACCTTTCAGAATCTGCACCTCATTACCCTACCAGACCTCTCTGACCAGTTCTCGAACAGGCTGATATCATACCGAATATGCAACGTTGTCCTATAAAATTGCTCGGGCCAATTATAATAAAGTAATCATTGAAAATGAGCATTTTCCCAATCCAAAAAGTAAACACTAAAATGAACCACGATTGAGGGTTAATAAAGTCATTGTCTAGTTAGCGCTGTTTTTTAGTATTTACCTAAGAAACTTCTATTTGCTAAGATACTATAATATCTAGATTTTTTTTATCAAAACAAAATCCGTCTTGTAATTCTTTTCTCAAAACTGAATCCAATGAAAATATGTCGGGCCTTAATGTCACAGGCTAGAGACGTTCTTCGATTACATTGGGTACACTCAGCATAAGCCCACTGGCCGTCAAGTTTATGATCATATTACATTGCTCTCGAATTTGATCTAACACTTCCTTTATTATTGTCTTAGCTTCTTTAAGCATTGACCGGAATCAATGCGAATAAGAATTTGAGCAAAGTTTTCGTCTAGTTTCACCTTTGTTGAGTACCTGTCGAAGTTCTCTCTTGAAATACAAGCCATCAAATCTTTCCTGCTATTTAACTATTTCGGATAGCGCTTCCTCAATAATCTGAAGTGCTTTGTCAAGTTGTTCGTCTGTGATGTTTAGAGGCATCAAGGTTCTTATAATATTGGAATTGGTTCCTGCAGGGATCATCAATAGGCCCTTTTCCCTGCAAAGGTAAATCAACCGTTTCGTTTGAGCGGTAGCAGGTTCCTTTGTTTCTCGATCCACCACAAGTTCCATTCCTACCATTGCGCCTAATCCACGGACATCGCCAACAATATGGTAATTCTCCTGAAGTTCTTTAAATCTCTCCAAAACCCTTTTCCCAATTTTCTCGGCCTTCGATAAGATATCCATTTTCTCCAACTGATCAAGCACTGTCAAGGCTGCCCGGCAGGCGATTGGGTTGCCTGCATAGGTTCCACCCAGTCCCCCTAATTGAGGATGATCCATTAACCCCACTCTTCCTGTGACGGCACTGAGTGGAAGTCCCCCAGCAATAGATTTGGCCACGACCAAGATATCCGGTGCCACCTCATAATGCTCCATTGCAAACATTCTTGCGGTCCGGCCAAAGCCGGTTTGAACTTCATCGGCAATAAATACAATCCCGTTGTCCTGACAGATTTTTTGAAGAATTTTAAAATATTCCTTCGGAGGTACAACAAATCCTCCTTCGCCCAATACAGGTTCAACAACCAAGGCTGCAACCTGTTCAGCAGAAATATGGGTTTGAAAGAATTCCTTCAAAAAATAGGCACAACGAATTTCACATGATGGATATTCAAGGCCGAAGGCGCACCGGTAACAGTATGCATAAGGCATTCGATAGATTTCTGGAGCATAAGGGCCAAATCCAAATTTATAGGGCTCCATTTTGCTGGTAAGGCTCAGAGCCAAAAGAGTTCTTCCATGGAAAGCACCCTCAAACGCAATAACAGCTTGTCGGCCAGTGGCATGTCGGGCGATCTTTATGGCATTCTCAATCCCTTCAGCGCCGCTATTTACAAACATCGTCTTTTTTGGAAAGATTCCCGGGGTTATCTTATTGAGCCTCTTTGCCAACTCCACATAAGGCTCGTACATCACAACATGGAAGCAAGTATGAATATACTTCCGAACCTGATCTTCAATGGCTTTTATGACTTCAGCATCACAATGGCCGATATTGGCGACGCCGATACCTCCGGCAAAATCAATATATTCCTTCCCCTCAACATCTATAATAATCGATCCCCTTGCTTTCTCAGCAAAAATTGGGTGCGTATTAAAAACGCCTCGAGGGATGTGTTGATTCCTTTCCGCTAATAACGATTTGTTAGTTTTCATTTTAAAGTATATTTTCCGTCGGTTTCGTATTGAATTTCTTACATTATCTATGCCAAATGTCGGAACAATTTTAAGTACTAAGAATTATACAAATTATGAAATAATATTTTCATAACATCCTGAAATAATAAATGAAATAATTTTTAAAGAAAGAGGTTTAAGGAGTGGAAGGAGAAATTAGAGAGATGATATTTAATGCAGAATTACATTCATATTCAAGCCTTGAATAATCGTGGTGATGTAACCGTTTAATAATGCAGTATAAGTATTTATGCATTATTGCATATGCCTATGCAGTATTAGATCGTTTTTACCAAAAGAAAATTTCTTAATCTTTCTAGAGATAGTTGCCTGATTTACTTTCAAAGCCATTGCTGCCTCCCGCTGGGAACCATATTTCTTCATTGCCCGTTCAATTATAAGGCCCTCGCATTTCCCCAACGCATCCTTTAGTGGAATCCCATCGAAAACGAAAGGGAATGGCATTTCTTGATTGACGTAACCTAAGATTACATTTGGAAGATCTCGATCTTCAATTCGTTCTTTTTCTGTTACGACCGCAAGACTTTCAACGATGTTGGCTAGTTCCCGGGTATTTCCCGGAAAATCATATTTGCAGACCGTTTCAATCGCCTCTGGAGAAAGAATCTTTTTTTTGCGGTGGGTCTTATTGAATTTTTCAAGAAAATGAAAGAGCAAGGGGAGAATATCGTCTCTTCTCTCTCTCAAGGGCGCGATACGAATTGGAACAACATTGAGACGATAGTAAAGATCTTTCCTGAAACTATTTGAAGTCACCATCTCTTCAATATTTCTGTTGGATGCTGCAATAACCCTAACGTCAATCTCTCTGGGCTCTGTCCCCCCGACCCGAATAAGTTCATGGTCCTCTAAGAATCGGAGGAGCTTTGATTGCGAAGTGGCGGGAATCTCTCCAATTTCGTCAAGGAAGAGGGTTCCTTTATTTGCAAGTTCAAAAAATCCTGTTTTACCTTCGGTTCTGGCCCCCGTGAAGGCACCCTTTTCATATCCAAACAGTTCTGTTTCAATTAGGGATTCTGGAATCCCAGCACAGTCGACCCTAACGAAAGGGCCTTGGTTACGATCCGAGTGTTTGTGAATAAGTTTCGCAATCATCCCTTTTCCTACCCCGGACTCTCCGAGCAAGAGGACTGTAGAATCAACCTCGGCAGCCCTTAATGCCATCTTGAGAATCCTCTCCATTTCATTACTTCGAAAAACGATATTCGAAAGATTAATTCCTGTCATTTCCAATTCAGAGAGCTTTGAAATATATCCTCTGGCCAATGCCTGAGTTTCTAAAAGTTGGCTTCTAAGGTTGTCCAGTTCTGAAATATCACGGTCGTTGGTCACAACAAAAGTAATTTCATTTTTCTCATCAAAGATCGGATTACCTGTAACTAGAATCCTCTTTCTCCCTTTAATCTCTTGAATCATCGTTACTGCAGTCCTTCTCTTCAAAACTTCTAATGTAACTGACTTATCAAAAAAGCCGTTAGCAATGAGTTCATCCATATATTTTCCAATAACGTCTTGGGCTTTCACACCATTGATGCGTTCAGAAGCTTTGTTAATTCTTATAACTTTGCCTTCTTTGTCACATATCCAAAGGCCGTCATAAGAAGAATCGATGATGGTATCAAGCCAGCCTTTGATGTTTTTAAAAATGTCCAATTCTTTTGAAATTTTTTCAATTTCAGAGATGTCCTGAAAAACACTCACAACCCCATAGACTTTGCCATTGTTAATGATTGGATTAATGTTAGAGACGAGGGTGACGTTTTCCCCTATAAGTCTTTCTCCATACAGTGGGTTTCCCGTGTTTAAACATTCTACTAATTTACCACCTGTATTTGGAAGAACATTAAGGATATACCAGTTAAGTGCTGCATGGGCAGGTAGGTTAAAAATTCTTTCCGCAGTCTTATTGAAATAAATAATCATACCCTCTCCATTGATGGCTACGACACCGTTGTAAATTGAATTGAGAATCAACTGGAGATTCAAGGTTTCTAAATTCTCAATCATTTTAAACCTCCTTAATAAATAGTGTAGCGTGCCAAAATTATATATGAAACTTTTTTTTATTTCAACGAATTGTACTCGATGAGATTTTTCTGCTTGACATTCAACTCCCTATCTCATATATATAACTAACCCTAAAGCGAGTTCTTATCATTATTTTCTTATCATTTGGCTATTGTCAAAAGCAACTCGCTGACCCAGGGTACCCAAATTTGTATGACTAATATGCAGGAGGTATAAGTATATGGCAAAAAAAATCAAGGTAATTCAATGTGGGGTAGGGACTTTGGGTTCAGAAATAGTCAGCCTGATATCAGAGAAACGAGACCTTGAGGTGGTGGCTGCAGTGGATGTGCATGATGAAGTTGTGGGCAAGGACCTGGGGGAAGTGGTAGGTCTTACTGGGAAAACCGGCATCAAGATTTCCAACAAGGCTACTGAGGCATTTAAAAAGGTTAAGGCTGATGTGGTGGTCATCACCACTCTTAGCAATTTCGAAGACATATTTGACATAGCAAAAGAGGCTTTACAGGCTGGTAAAAATGTAATTACCAGTTGTGAGGAGGCTTGTTTCCCATGGACGAAACATGCAGATATGGCTAATGAGATCGATAAGTTAGCCAAGAGCAAAGGGGTCAGTTTTTTGGGAACCGGCATCAATCCAGGCTTCATGTTAGATTTCATGCCTATAACCTTAACCACTCTCATGGAGAAAGTGGATAAGATCAATATCAGGCGGGTGGTTGACATGGCAGCCTTTGGCCCCGCCTTCTATAATGCCTTTGGTTTGGGAAAGAGCCTTGAAAGTTTCAATAAGGAACTGGGTGAAGGTAAAATAGGAGGCTTTAACGCCTTTCAGCAGATAATGGAGATGATAGCCAGGGCACTGGATTGGGGAAAGATAGACTATAGTGAAGAGAAGGTAGGAATGGTGTCCAAGTCCAAGCGGGAAGCGAAAGCCGGGGTGGTGGAGCCAGGCACAGTGCATGGCGTAAAACAGATTGCTCATGGCTACAAGCAGGGAAAGGAAGTAATGAACTTTGAAGTAAACTTTGTGGTAGGTCCTAACCCCGCTGAGGATGGCATGGAGGCAGGCAATTTCACAACCATGGAGGGCAAGCCCTCTATAGTGCTTGCCTGCACCGGTGAGCAAGCCAGGCAGGGAACTGTGGTATCAGCAGCTCACATTGTTAACTCCATTCCGGCTCTGATAGCAGCCCAACCTGGCATACGTCTGGTTTATGAGTTGCCCGCCACTCCCTGTTTGCTGTGAATTAACATTGCACAGACCCAGTCTCGATACTCCGCTTCTGACGACGAGCAGGGTTTCAAGTATGGGCTGGCCGGACGATTCTTGTTGGAGAAGAGGAGGCTCATTCTCCCAACTATGCACTTGGGAGTGCTCCAGCACCGTAAAGTCATTCGTTGGGTTCCAATGCTTCCTTGCTGGAAGTCTCTCCTTCTTGCCCTTGTAATACTGCTTATAACGTCGCCAATTCTCCTTACCGCAAGACTCGCACAACGTGTCTTGGTTTGGCCACTCTGAATATCCCAGCGGGAGATTTAAGTCCGCCCCCTTTATCGAACTCCAGCCAGCGGGGTGGCCATCAATCAGGACCTTTAGCATTGCCTCCAGATCCTTGTTAATATACCCGTGTAAAAATCCCACAACGTTTTTTCAAGACCCAAAGGATAAGAGTCCCAATGATGGATACACAGAAAAAAACCTAACTGGAATAAACAACGAAGTAACGCACGCACGCGGTAGGGTTGAGAAGTTCCCTGCCTCCCATGGCCAGATAGCTTGCCACTTCCTACCCCTGCCCAGGGGTTTCTATTTCAAATACATATCAAAACTAAGTCAGAGGATGGCAACCACCTATCGATTACTAATTGCAATCGAGCATGCTTTGCCAAATTAGCCCGTCGTGGAAGTTAGTTTCATCCAAAACAAAAAAGGCAGAGTGCCGGGATGAAGGACACTCTGAAAATACTTGGCGAAACGGGGGGGGGGTAGGTCTGCTCCCATCAGGCCAAACAGGTCATGGCCGGGCGGGCCATTTGGTCCTGTTCTCCCTTTGTCGTTCTCCTGAGAAACTCCAGGACGGTGCGGGTATAATCCTCTGGCCGTTGCTCATAGGTGTTGTGGCCACATTTGGGGAAGATAGCCAACTCGCCCCGTGGAAGGTGTCGGTAGAAAGCAGTTGATTGTTCCACAGCAAAGAGGGAACTACGGTCGGGATAGAGCACCAGGGTGGGACAGTCGACCGACGGCAGGATAGGCCGCAGATCAAAATAGTTTGATCCGTAAGCACCACCATATTTGGCAAATTGATTGTAATTACTCTCTGCCGCCGCCCCGTGCCAATCAATCAACTTGAGCTGCAAACCGGGTTCAAGATCACCAAATTTGTTTACAAACTGAGCCTTGTTCAGCTCAGTCATGGGAACCTCGCTATAACATTGGGTGCTGGCAACAGTCAGAGTTTTAACCTCCTCTGGATACTTAATGGAATAGTCAACACCCACGACACCGCCTTCGCACTGCCCAACTAAATGGTATTCTTTGATGCCCAATCTTTCCTTCATTATCTGCAACTCTTCCACGCTTTCCGGCCGATAACGATCGCTTTCATAAAAATCCTGAAAATCATCCCCCCGTTCTGATCGCCCAAAGCCCCGGCGGTCAAACATTACTACCCTGTAACCCTCAGCCACAAAGGACGGATAGATGTTCTTCCAAATCTTGGTGCATCCAAAACCATGGTGCAAGAGAATAATGACCTCACCTTCCCCATGGACCTCATAATAAACCTGGAGGTTATTGACTGTCTCGAATGGCATCGGTTGCTCCTTGGTTCTTCTTCCTTCCCTGTTCGTCTTTGCTTTCCTGCACATTGATCAGAACCTCAATGCTTCAATGGGAAACCTCTTCTACTGATAAAAACTCGGTTTGGAATGGGTTGAACCACCCTGCACCCGACTGCCTATGCCCTGGCTCTAGATAGACTTCTCCCATCCCTGGCCGATGTCCGAGAGCGGTCTTATCTCCTGAATCTCAAGGGTAATCACGGCATGCATGGCTTTGGCTGCCTCCTCACTAACCCTTTGGGCGATTGCTTTCCTCGTCGCCTCTACTTTTTCACCCGAAGTCTCATAGCCGGTCATCTTGAGGTAGACCCTCACCCCTTTCCACTCGGGTGGAGTTTTGCCAGGTTCTATGATCATGAAGACGGCATTGGGGTTTTCCTGAAGATTGGCGAAGGTGCGGGCATTCCGAACAGACATAACAACCGTCTTTTCGTCAATCATCCGCGGAGACCCAAAACAGGCCGTGTTTACCCGGCCATTCTTGCTCGCCGTACTAAGCGTTCCTATCCTTGGGGTTTTGTTGAAATATTCCATCAGCTTTGCTGACATCTTACACCTCCTATCGAAATCTTTGTGTGTATTGTGTAGTCTGATATAGGCATGGTACAGCATTTTCAAGAAATTGCAAGGGATATGGGCAGATACTGCGGATAGCTTGCCAATATACGCACCTGCCAAAAGGTTTCGATTTGAAAGACATATCAAAATCTCAAATTGAAACAGTAGATTTCCTTTTGAAATGTATGTCGAGGGAGGAGTGGAACATTAACTTTTACAGGTTATAGGTAGGCATAAAAATTCTGTCGTATGTATTCGAAGTTCTGAAGAACCATTTCTTTTCCCGTCACGACCTCTCCATGGCCCGGAAGCAAGAGCTCTGTATCCAAATGGGACATCCTTTCAATACTTTCCTTGATTAATTTGGAATTGCCTTCCAGAAAGTCTGTCCTTCCAATGCCGCCATAAAAAACAAGATCGCCGGTGAAGAGGATCTTCCTCTCCGGCCAGTGGATCGAAAGGGAACCAGGGGAATGACCCGGGGTCTGGTGGATTTGAAAGAGCTCTTTACCTAAATGGAGTTCTCCTTCCTTCAAATAGAAATCGATTCGAAATTCAGGCATGGGTTGTCTCATCATTTCAAAGAGAAGTTTCCCACTCTCCAGAAGGTAGCGCTCTTCCTCTCGGTTCATGGCGATCTTAACCGGTTTATTCATAAAGGCTTCGAGGCCTTCGAAATGGTCTGGATGAGAATGGGTCAGGATAATCAGATCGATCTCCTCCGGAGAAATCCCATCTCCTTCCATCTGATGAAAAAGATTGGGAACGTGGCGGGAATGACCTGGATCGATGAGAACGGTTACCTCTCCACGGACTAAATAAGTGTTGCAATTGTTTTCGTAAGGATTAGTCCAAAGATAGGCATAGAGGTCTTTTCCGAGCTTCATCCTCTTTCCTTTTAAAGTTGTGAGTTCGGAGTGCGGAGTTCGGAGTTTAAAACCACGATTCCTCCGAACTCCAAACCACTCCTTTTACCAGGATTCCCTAAACTTATTTCATCTCTTTGGGTTTTCGCCAATCCGAGATCGCCACCAAGCGTTTATTGGCCACATCTGTTTTAAAAAATTTGACCATCTCAGCAGGCGCATGACTCTTTGAGGTATAGGTAGCCGGTGGGAAAACACCTCCTGTATTATAATTTTTGAATGTCTCCAGGGCCGCCTTCAGACTGTCCGGGGTCAGGTCTTTGCCAGCCCGTTTGAAGGCTTCCCCGAAAAGCATGGAGACGCCGACTCCGTTGATATAGAGTGAGGTCAAACTGATATCAGTGCGATTGTACTTTTGAGCAATTTGACGGACCAGCTTGATGCCTGGAGATTCATCCCACCAGGCGCCGACAAAATTCACACCGATATAATTCTTCGCTGCTTCACCACAAGCCTTGACGAGCATATCGTCAGTTGCCCAGTTGAAGCCAAAGATATGCTTGGGCCAATACTTATACTGTTCCGCACTTTTTACAAAGGTAATGGTGGGCGGAAGGAGAAGACAGGTGACAACATAATCCACCTTGTCGTTCATCAGAGCAAGGACTTGAGAGCTGGCATCCACAGCTCCTGTAGGAAGAGCCAAATCGGAAATGACATCTACTCCATAGGCCTTTGCCCTTTTCTTAACTGCCTCCATTCCCTTGATCCCGTATTCTTTCTTTTCATAGACGACTCCAATGCGTGGATTTTTCTCTTTGAGGTCATTAAAAATATAATCCACAATGCATTCGAACTGGGCCTCATAAGTAGCGCCCATCGCAAAGATATAAGGTTGGAAGGGATCGTAAAACTCCTTCATCAAGGCATTCGGGATATTGGGCAATTTATATTGATTGATGTTTTCCAAGTTGGCCATGGTCTGCTGGGAGCCCCCTGTGGTAATGACGGTTAAGACATTGTCTCGTGTGATTAATTTTTTAAGGGCGGCCACAGACTTGGGAGCTTCGAATGAATCATCCTCCCAAATGACCTCGATCTTCCTCCCGGCTACTCCTCCCGCGGTATCATTAAGATATTGTAAATAATCGACCATTCCGTTCCCGTTGGGCAGACCCAAGGCTGCCACAGGCCCTGTTTTGACCAGGATCAATCCCAGCTTGATCGTATCCTTGGTCACACCCCGTTGAGCAAAGCAGGGTATAGCCAAAAGAAAAACCAAAGAAAAAACCAACAACCCCATCCACATTCTTCTTTCCTTCATAAAGCACCTCCTTTAGTTAAATGGTAAAATTGTTTTAGGTTACGGTTACGAAGCCCGTCTCGGTTACTGGTTAAGGTTACGTGCAAAGGATTAAAAGACAATAAACTTAGCCTCTTATTAACGACACGGGATTCCTTACCGTTACCGTTGAACGAAACCTTTTTTCTACCTAATACGTGTACGGCCAATTTTTAAAACTGGTTTTAATTCGACCCCAGATCCCATAGAGTCCATCCGCCTCAAAGATCAGAAAAATCATGATCAAAAGTCCAAAGGCAGCGATGTTCCATTCCTCATCATATTTTCCCTTCAGGGCTGGAATGAGCATCTCTGAAGCTCGGGCAATAGCCTTAATCAGTTCGGGGACGAGGACGATAAAGACGGCCCCAAAGATAGAACCCAAAATCGTTCCCAATCCACCCACAATGATCATTGCCAAATACTGAACAGAAAGAAGCAAGGTAAAGTGTTCTGGATGGATGTAGCCCATCGTATAACTATACATCGCTCCTGCAATCCCTGCAAAGAAAGAGCTGATGGTGAAGGCCATCACCTTGTAGGCTGTAATATTGACTCCCATCACCTCTGCAGCGATATCCCGGTCACGAATGGCAATAAAGGCTCGGCCGATTCGGGTACGGACTAAGTTCTTGATGGCCAGGACAGTTAGAATGGTCAACACCATGAGAAAATAATACATTTTATTGTCCGAATCCAAGGGATAACCAAAAATGGAAACCTTCGCTACATTAATACCCCGAACGCCTCCTGTCAGCTTTCCCCAAGTGATGACCACAAAATCTATCACAACGCCGAAGGCCATTGTGGCCATGGCGAGATAAAGGCCCTTGAGTCTCAGACAGGGAATGCCGAGGCCAAAGCCAACGATGGCTGTCACTCCTCCGCTGGCAAGCAAACAGGCCCAGAAGGGAAGGCCAACTTTAGTCGAAAGAATAGCTGTGGTGTAAGCTCCGATGGCAATGAAGGCGGCGTGGCCCAAAGAAATTTGGCCTGTGTAGCCAATGAGAAGATTAAGTCCCAAGGCAGCGACCACAGCAATGCAGGAAAGGTTGATCAGATAAATCACATAAGGGTTGCCCCATAAAGGCAAGGTGGCCAGCATCAACAAAAAGAGGGATATCCAGATGCGAATCCAGATGGTCTGAAACAGTTTGATATCCTCATAATAACTTTCTCGGAATGTCTTGCTTCGGATAGCCACTCTAAACCCTTTCAATCTCTTTTTTTCCAAAGAGGCCGTAAGGCTTGAACATCAGCATTAAAAACAGGACCACAAAGGGCGTCACATCCTTCACCCCACCACCAATCATTTGGTCCAAATATCCTCCAGCCAAATTCTCAATGACCCCGATGGCCAGCCCCCCGATGATTGCACCGGGGATACTTTCCAGGCCTCCCAAGATAATGGCTGGAAAGGCGCTGATCGCTGTGAAGGTCAACCCAATGTTGACCACCATCACATTTGCAAGGAAGATACCTGCAATAGCAGCCGTCACAAAAGCAATCCCCCAGACCATGGCAAAGATGCGCTTCGTGCTGATGCCCATCAATAAGGCGGTCTCCTGATTATTGGCCGTCCCTCTCATGGCGAGACCCATACGAGAATATTTGAAGAAAATAAAAAAGATGAGAACCAATAGAGCGGTGCAGATCATGACCCATATCTGTGTCATGGAAAGGGTGACCCCCGCTAAATGAATCGGTTCCTTCGGGAAGGGAGAAGGAAAGACATAATTGTCATGGCCAAAAATGATGCCAGCCATGCTTCTAAGAAAGATGCTTAGGCCGATGGTGATCATGACGACCGCAAAGATGGGTTCGCCGAGCATGGGCCTGAGGACCACCCTCTCGGTTAAAACGCCCAGTAAGGCAGCAATTAAAATGGTGATCAAAGAGGCCGTCAAGAAAGAGAAATGATACTTGGCCATCAGAAAGTAGCAGAGGAGGGAGGAGATCATGATCACTTCGCCATGGGCAAAATTCAGAATATCCGTGGCCTTGATGATCAGCACAAATCCCAGAGCAATGAGGGCGTAGAGACACCCCACGGCAATGCCGCTCGCGAACAACTGAATAAAGAATAATAATCCTGATTTCACTGTGATGCTCCTTGCTCGAAGCCTAATACATGGCCTCAATGATATCCTTAAATTTTTTCTCAATCACGGCTCTTTTGACCTTCATGGTTGCCGTCAGTTCTTCATCATCCGGGTCCAATTCTTTCTCAAGGATCTTAAATTTCTTAATCGTCTCAACACGGGAGAAATGCTTGTTGACCTCCTCCACTTCCTTTCCGATAAGTTTATTGACATCCGGATGAGTCGCAAGGCTTTTATAAGTGGTATAAGCGATCTTATTATTCTGTGCCCAGTTTGAAACGTTTTCGAGATCAATTTGAATCAGACAGGAGAGATATTTTCGCCGATCTCCGATCACAATGGCTTCCTTGATAAAAGGACTGAATTTAAGTTTGTTTTCAATCTCCGAAGGAGCGATGTTTTTCCCACCTGCCGTGATGATGATGTCTTTTTTTCGGTCTGTGAGGTAGAGAATTCCCTCTTCATCCACCTGACCCACATCGCCGGTGTGAAGCCAGCCATCCACAATCGTATCTTGTGTGGCCCTCGGGTTGCCGTAATAACCGACAAAAACCGAATCCCCTTTTTGAAAAATTTCCCCATCCTCACCTAATTTAAATTCAACACCCGGGATCGGTTTGCCCACACCACAGACCCTGATCTCATGGTCTTTTGGCATGAAGGAGATTCCGCTCATCTCCGTCATTCCATAACATTCCCGAACCGGCACGCCGATGGAATGGTAAAACTTGATCAGATCAGGTGAAAGAGGAGCGGCTCCACTGACGAAGATGCGGGTTTGCAAAAGCCCTAACTGGTTTTTGAGTGCACGAAAGAGGAAGAGATGGGCGACCCAATGCAAGAATCTCCAATGCAGCGGAACAGGTTTATTCTCCAGTCTGTATTGGGAGACCCGCTCACCGATGGGCACCATCGCTTTAAAGACCCATCGCTTAAAGAAGACCGCATCCTGCATTCGAATCATGATATTTGAATGCATCTTCTCCCAGATGCGAGGAACATTCAGAAAGGCTGCGGGAGAAATTTCTTTCATGTCCTCTTGAAGGGTGTTGACGCTTTCGGCGAAATTGACGGTGTACCCTACATACATGGGGAAGATTAGCGAAAACATCCGTTCTGCAATGTGGCAGAGAGGGAGAACAGAAACGACAGAATCACTCGATCTGAAGTCCAGAATCTGGGAAAGTCCTCTCACCATGCTGATCATCCCTTTATGGCTGATCATGGCTCCTTTGGGGTCACCCGTGGTCCCTGAAGTGTAGACGATGATGGCCACTTCCTCCGCTTGCGTTGAATGGATGTTCTCTTGAAAAAATTGAGGCATCTGCTCATGCAAGGCCCGACCCATTTTTTCTGTTTCTTCAAAACTGATGATCAGCGGATTCTTATATCTTCTGAGGCCTTTCATATCAATGACGATCACTTTTTTCAGAAGGGGAAGTTCATCCTTGACCTGAAGGACCTTATCCACCTGCTCCTGATCTCTCGCGACGACAAATTTGGAATCAGAATTTTTCAGGATATACTTCACCTGGTTGGCCACATCCGTCGGATAGATCCCCACGGCAATGCCTAAGAGAGACTGGGTGGCCAGGTCCGCATAAATCCACTCGCAACAATTATCTCCCAGGATGGCCACCTTATCCCCGGGCTCAAACCCCAGAGCTTTCAGTCCCATGGCGAAATCCCTGACATGCTCGTAATAATCCCCCCAGGTCACCCGCTTCCAGATACCCAGATCTTTCTCGCGGAGGGCCACCCGATCACGATACTGGTTTACGTTTCTCAGAAAAAGTTTAGGGAGAGTATCTTCTTCCATGAATATTCCTTTTTCAGTGTTCATCCTTCATCGATATATAAAATCTGATAGCAGACAGGTGTAGTGAGAAAGCTTTATAGCGGATACCTTTAATTGCTTCGTCTCACATTTAAGACTCTCCTTAAAACTCGCGAATTGCAGTAACAAGATATTCCCAATGAAGAATAATAATGTCCACTTTGTAATGCTTTTGGAACACATCTGTCTGCTATCAACTCCCCTCCCCGAGATAGGCCTCAATGACCTTTGGGTCGGCTTGAATTTCTGCGGGGGTCCCTTCGGCGATCTTGGACCCAAAATTGAGGACCGTAATCCAATCGGCGATATCCATCACCATTCCCATGTCATGCTCCACCATGATGACGGTGACCTCCAGTTCCTCTTTGATATCCAATACGAACCGAGCGATATCTTCTGTCTCCTCCACATTCATGCCGGAGGTAGGTTCATCCAGCAACAGGATCTTTGGATCCATGGCCAAGGCCCGTCCCAGTTCAACCCTTTTCTGAATTCCGTAAGGAAGGGCACCCACGGTTTTTTTCCGAACCTTCTCAATCTCCAGAAAATCGATCACCTCTTCCACCTTTTGGCGATGATGGATCTCCTCCCTCAGCGCTCTGCCATAAAAGAAAATGCCTGAGAGAGGTCCTGAGCGGAATCGGTGATGTCGACCCAAAAGCAGATTGTCAATGACATTCATGTGGCGAAAGAGTTCAATGTTTTGAAAAGTCCTGGCAATGCCAGAGCTCGCTATTCGATGTGGCTTTTCGTTGAGAATGGAATTGCCTTCAAAAAGAATATTTCCTTCCGAAGGTTTATAGACCCCGCTGATGCAGTTAAAAAGAGAGGTCTTCCCTGCACCGTTGGGGCCGATCACTGCGTGGATCTCCCCTTTTCTGACCTTCATATTGACCTGTTGCAGAGCGACAATGCCACCAAATTCCAGGGTTAAATTTTTAATTTCGAGTTGATCCATCTTCTGTAGCAGTTTAGCCCTTTAGCTCTTTTGAAAATCGTATGCCTCCTGGGAACCCTGACCTCCTTGGAGGCTTAAAACTCCAAATTCCAAATCACAAATTCCAAATAAATTCGAAATCCCAATCTCCAATCATCTAAAACTCTTGTTTGAAATTTCGAATTTTCGGTATTGGAATTTATTTGAGGATTGGTGCTTGTGATTTGGTGCTTGGTAACCCTCCTCTCTTAATTTTCGTTTCAAATCTTTCAAACAAGCAAATTGATACCGTGTCATTTATCTATTAGGACAACCATCGCTTACGCCGTTTGTAGTGTTTTACTTCAGCATAGCTCTTCTTCGTTTCCTCATCGGTGATCCCCAGATAAAACTCCTTCACATCCTCGTTCTCCATGAGGTCTTTACAGGGTCCATCGAGGACGACCTTTCCATTTTCCATGATATATCCATACTGAGAGAAGTTCAGTGCAATACGGGCATTCTGTTCAATCAGAAGAATGGCTGTTCTTTGGGCCTGGTTAATCGTCTTTAGAATAT
>Ga0315282_10002074_pt1 | contig 37385 bp, 22 predicted proteins | sample YL17G07_20_MG_FD_203693 | JGI IMG/M metagenome (GOLD analysis project Ga0315282, IMG submission 203693) | Sediment microbial communities from Yellowstone Lake, YNP, Wyoming, USA - YL17G07_20 | ecosystem: Environmental > Aquatic > Freshwater > Lake > Sediment | place: USA: Wyoming | collected... | reverse complement strand
ACGCTTGGTGCATAGGCTACTGCTGTGTGAAGTGGCAAAGGCGACAAATGGGCAACTAACCAACGGTCCGGCAGAAAACAAGAAGGAGAATCGCAATGAGCTACGACATGTTCATCAAGATCGACGGGATCAACGGCGACAGTGCTGACGACAAGCACAAGCAGTGGATCGAGATCCACTCCTACTCGCACCGTATCAGCCAGCCTGTGGGCGGCGCGCTGAGCGCCCAGGGCGTTCACACCGGCGGGCGTGCGGACCACGCGGACTTCAGTCTGGTCCACAGGCTCGACTCCGCCTCGCCGGTTCTGGCGCTGTACTGCTGCACGGGCAAGCACATCCCGAACATCGAGTTCCTGATGTGCCGCGCGATGGGCGACAAGACTATCTTCATGTCCTACAAGTTCAAGGACGTGATCATCGCGTCGGTAAGCCCCAGCGGCTCGGCCAACACCGAGGACCCGCTTCCGCTGGAGGAGTTCACCCTTCGTTACGGGCAGATCAACTACGAATACACGCCGACGGACATCACCGGCGGCGGCAAGACGGGCGCCAAGGTCCAGGCCGGCTGGAGCACCCTGATGAACAAGCCGATGTAGGCGGACCTGCCGACGGGCGATGGCCCGTGGCCAAACAGGATATCTCGCGCAGACCAAAGGTCCCCGCGGGAGGGCGCAGCGCGGCCGCTGGCCCCGACCCACAGAAGGATTCAACGCGGAGCACGCAGACCAACGGTCCCTGCGGGAGAACGCAGAGAAGATAATGAGTCCTGTCTCTGCGCCTCTGTGATAATCAGTTGGGTTGCCGCTTGGCGCCCCGGCGGGGCCGTTTGGGCGGGCTAGCCAGGCCGCCTGCGGAAGACATTGCCTGGCCGGAGAACTTTTCATGTCTCAAGCCGAAGAATTGCTGCGCGAAGGCAAGCTCGAAGAGGCGCTGGCCAGGCTCCAGGACCAGGTCCGCAACGACCCGGCCAAGCCCGAGTTGAGAATGTTCCTCTTCCAGTTGCTCAGCGTCATGGGCAACTGGCCCCGCGCGCTGACGCAGCTCAACGTCGCCGCCGAGCTCGACGGCGAGAAGATGCTCGTGGCGGAGATCTGCCGCCCGGCGCTTGAGTCCGAGGCCTTTCGCTCGGCCGTGTTCGAGGGAAGGAAGACCCCGCTCGTTCTCGGCGAGCCCGAGCGCTGGGTGAGCCTGATGATCCAGGCCAACGAGCTGCTGACGCGCGGGGAACTGCTGGCCTCGGCGAAACTGCGGGATCAGGCGTTCGAGGCCGCCCCGGCGGTTTCGGGCAAGATCAACGGCCACGATTTCGCCTGGCTGGCGGACGCGGACACCAGGCTGGGTCCGATCATCGAGGCGATCATCGACCGCAAGTATTTCTGGATTCCGCTGACGCGGGTCAAGACGGTCCGCGTCGAGGAGCCCAAGGCCCTTCGCAACATGGTCTGGGCCGAGGCGCAGTTCACGTGGACCAACGGCGGGCAGGCGCCGGGTCTGATCCCCACCCGCTACGCGGGCAGCGAGCGGGCCGCCGACAGCGCCCTTCGACTCGCGCGCCAGACGAGCTGGAAAGAGCTCGACGGCGGGCACGTCGTCGGCCTCGGCCAGCGGATGCTGGCTACGGACCGGGGCGAGTATCCGCTTCTGGAGATCCGCTCGATCATCCTGGACAACGAGGTTGCCGCCGCCGGCGAGCAGGCCGCGCGGGGCCCGCAAGAGCCGCAAAGGGAGCCGGCAGATGGCTGACCTCACCCCGGCCGAACGCCTCCAGCCGTGCCTGCTGGACAGGCTGACGGATGAGCATCCCGAGGAACTCAAGGAAAGCCGGGACCAGCGGATCGTGTCGCTCAGGCGATACAGGGCGGGCGTTCTGCGCGACCTGGACTGGCTGCTGAACACCGGCTCGTACGGAGCGGCGGAGGACCTTGGTGAATTCGAGTTCGTCCGCAAGTCGGTGCTGAACTACGGGATTCCGGACCTGTGCGGCATGACGGCGTCGGGGCTCAATCCCGCCCAGTTGGAGCGCCGGCTGCTCGATGCCGTCCGCACCTTCGAGCCGCGGATACTGCCGGACTCGCTGTCCGTGCGGGTCCAGGCCGTGGCCGGACAGATGGACCACAACGCCCTGTCGTTCGTGATCTCGGGCGACCTGTGGGCCCTGCCCACGCCCGACCCGCTGTTCGTGCGGACCGAGCTTGACCTCGACACCGGGCAGTGCGAGTTGAGGGACCGGCCAAATGGATAAGCGCCTGCTGAGGTATTACAACCGGGAGCTCCAGCATCTCCGCGAGATGGGCGGGGAGTTCGCCCGCGAGTTCCCGAAGATAGCGGGCAGGCTCTCGCTGGACGCCGTGGCGTGCGCGGACCCGTACGTCGAACGGCTGCTCGAGGGCTTCGCGCTTCTGGCCGCCAGGGTGCAGCTCAAGCTCGACTCGGAGTTCCCGCGGTTCACCCAGTCGATGCTGGACACGATATACCCTCACTACCTCACCCCGACGCCCTCGATGGCCGTCGTGCAGTTCCACCCGGACCTGACCGAGGGCGGCCTGGCCGACGGGTCTGTCATCCCCCGCGGCACGGTCCTTCGCGGGCAGCTCGGCAAGGGCGAGCAGACGGCCTGCGAATACCGCACCGCCCACGACGTGACGCTGCTGCCGCTCCAGATCGTCGAGGCGCAGTACTACACCCGCGAGCTTGCCTCGCTGGAGGCGCCGGCGGGCATCGAGGCCAGGGCGGGCATCCGCATCCGCCTTCAGTGCACGGCCGGGCTTACCATCGGCGAGGTCAACTTCGCGAGGCTCACGCTGTTCCTCAAGGGCGGGGACCAGACGGCCCACCGAATCTACGAGCAGGTTTTCGGCCACGTCAAGGGCGTGGTGGCGCAGTCGGTGACCCGCCCGCTGGGCTGGCAGAAAGCCCTGCCCGCCTCGCGCCTGAGGCGCGTGGGCTTCGACAACTCCGAGGCCCTTCTGCCCTACGACGCCAGGAGTTTCCACGGCTACAGGCTGCTGCACGAGTATTTCGCGCTGCCCGAACGGTACATGTTCGCCGAAGTGGCGGGCCTGTCGGACGCGACGGGCGGGCGGGAAGACACGATGATGGACGTGGTCCTGCTGACCGACGAGGCCGACCTGGAGCTCCAGGGCATGGTCGATCCGTCGCGGTTTCAGTTGTTCTGCGCGCCGGCGGCGAACCTGTTTCCAAAGCGCGCGGACCGCATCCACCTGGAGGACCGGCACTCGGAGTTCCACGTCGTGCCGGACCGCACGCGCCCGCAGGACTTCGAGGTCTACAGCGTTCGCGGCGTTACCGGATACGGCTCGCGGGCCGACGAGGAGGTCGAGTTCCGGTCGTTCTATTCGGCGACGGACCTGGACAGCGGCGGGGCCGCGGGGACCTATTTCATCGCCCACCGGGTGCCCCGCACGGCCTCGGCGAAGGAGCAGCTCTACGGGCGGCGCAGCAGCTACGCCGGCAGCGAGGTCTTCCTTTCCCTCGTGGACGCCAAGGCCGCACCGTTCAGCCCGGACCTCCGCCAGCTCGGCGTGGACACGCTGTGCACCAACCGGGACCTGCCGCTCCAGATGGCGGTCGGACGCGGGCGGACGGACTTCACGCTGGACATCAGCGCGCCGGTCGAGGAGATCCGCTGCGTCGCCGGACCTACGCCGCCCAAACCGTCCCACAGCGAGGGCGAAATCGCCTGGCGGGCCGTCAGCCACCTGTCGCTCAACTACCTCTCGCTGGCCGACAGCCCCGACCACGGCGCCGCCAGCCTGCGCGACCTGGTGAAGCTCTACGGCGACACGGCGGACCCGGCCGTGAGAAAACAGATCGACGGCCTGAAGAACATCGAATACCGCCCGATCACCCGCCGCGTCCAGACGGCCGGGCCGGTCGCGTTCGCCCGCGGCCTGGAGGTGTCCGTGACGTTCGACGAGGACGCCTTCGAGGGCGCAAGCGCGTTTCTGCTGGGGGCGGTGCTGGAGAGGTTCCTGGCCAAGTACGTGTCCATAAACTCGTTCACGGAGACGGTCGTCAACACCGTCGGCCGCGGGAAGATAATGCGATGGCCGGCCAGAGTGGGACAGAGGCACGTCCTCTAGAGGACGAGCTGCGCGAGCTCATGCGGCGGCTCCATGACGAGCCGTACCGCTTTGATTTCTTCATGGCGGTCCGGCGGCTGGAGAACCTGTTTCCGGGCAAGCCCCCGATCGGGCATTCCAAGCGCCCGCAGGAGGACCCGGTGAGGTTCTGCCAGGAGGCGTCGCTGGCGTTCGCGCCGCGGACGATCTCGTCGTTCGGCTCGGACGTCGGCTCGCGGGCGCCGCGGATGAGCGTGAACTTCCTGGGCCTGCTTGGCCCCAACGGCCCGCTGCCGCTGCACATCACGCAGTACATCCGCGACCGCGTCCGCAACCACGGCGACCAGGCGATGTCGCGGTTCCTGGACGTCTTCCATCACCGGATGGTGTCGCTGTTCTACCGCGCGTGGTCGGCCAGCCAGCAGACCGTGCAGTACGAGCGCGGCCAGGACGACCACTACGCCCGGTACATCGGCAGCATGTTCGGCATCGGCATGGAGAGCCTGCGGCGCCGCGACGCCGTGCAGGACGAGGCAAAGCTGCACTTCTCGGGCCATCTCGCCTGCCAGACTCGCCACCCCGAGGGTCTCGCGGCCCTGCTGGAGGACTACTATGGCCTGCCGGTGGTGCTGGTGGAGTTCGTCGGGCAATGGCTGGACGTGCCGAAGGACTGCCGGTGCCGGCTGGGCGAATCGCCCGCCACCGGCAGCCTGGGCATAAGCGCCATCGTCGGGGCCAGGATGTGGGAATGCCAGCAGCGATTCCGCCTGCGCTTCGGGCCAATGACCCTGGCGGCCTACCAGCGCCTCCTGCCGGGCGGGCAAAGCCTCCGCCGCCTGATAGCGTGGGTGAGAAACTACACCGCCGACGAGTTGACGTGGGAAGTGCAGTTGATCCTCCTGGAAAAAGAGGTCCCGCCGCTGAAGCTCGGCGCCATCGGCCAACTAGGCTGGACCACGTGGCTGACCAGCAAGCCCCTTTGCCGCGACGCCGACGACCTGGTCCTCCAGCCGGCCCAGGCGGAAGGACTGTGACGAAGGCAATAGGCAATAGGAAGCAAGTAACAGCAAGGCGAAAGCGGCGGATAATCAAGGACATCAGAGAGTTCAAGACAAAGAGTAAAGGGAGTCGACCATGGCTGAGATAAGTCGTGCGGCGCTGTTCGGAAAGCTCAACAGTCTGTGCTACAAGTCCATCGAGAGCGCCACAGTGTTCTGCAAGCTGCGGGGCAACCCGTACGTGGAGTTGGTTCACTGGATCAAGCAGATATTCGAGTTGCAGGACAGCGACCTGCACCGCATCGCCAGGCACTTCGAACTGAACCCGTCGCACCTTGCCAAGGACCTTACGGCCGCGTTGGACAGGCTCCAGCGTGGCGCGACGAGCATTACGGACCTGTCGGCCCACCTGGAGGAGACGGTCGAGCAGGCGTGGACGTACGCGACGCTGATGCTGGGCGAGTACCGCGTCCGCAGCGGGCACCTGATGATCGCGCTGCTGAAGACCAAGAACCTGCGCGGCATCCTGTTTGGCATCTCGAAGGAGTTCGAGAGGATCAAGGTCGAGGAGTTGACGGACAAGTTCAACAAGATCGTCGGCGGCTCGGTCGAGGACAACCTGGCCGCCTCTGACGGCACGAGCGTCGGCGGCGGGGCGGCCCCGGGCGAGGCCAGCGGGGCCATGGCGCCGGCGCAGATGGGCAAGCAGGAGGCGCTCAAGAAGTTTTGCAAGGACCTCACCGAGGAGGCCCGCAAGGGCGACATGGACCCCATCGTCGGGCGTGACGGGGAGATCCGCCAGATAGTGGACATACTCATGCGGCGGCGGCAGAACAACCCGATCCTGACCGGCGAGGCCGGCGTGGGCAAGACGGCCGTGGTCGAGGGTTTCGCCCAGCGGATTGCGGCCGGCGACGTGCCGCCATGCCTTCAGGACACCAGGCTGCTGACTCTGGACCTGGGGCTTCTCCAGGCCGGGGCGAGCATGAAGGGCGAGTTCGAGAACCGCCTGCGGCAGGTCATCGAGGAGGTCCAGAGTTCCGAGAAGCCGATCATCCTGTTCATCGACGAGGCCCACACGCTCATCGGCGCCGGCGGCGCGGCCGGGCAGAACGACGCTGCCAACCTGCTCAAGCCCGCCCTGGCCCGCGGCACGCTGCGGACGATCGCGGCCACGACGTGGGCGGAGTACAAGAAGTACTTCGAGAAGGACCCCGCCCTGACGCGGCGGTTCCAGGTCATCAAGGTGGACGAGCCGTCGGAGAAAAAGTGCCTCCAGATGATGCGCAAGCTCGCCGGCGTGCAGGAGAAGCACCACAAGGTGCAGGTGCTCGACGAGGCCCTGGACGGTGCGGTCAAGCTCTCGCACCGTTACATCCCGGCCAGGCAGCTTCCCGACAAGGCCGTCAGCCTGCTGGACACCGCCTGCGCCCGCGTCGCCATCAGCCAGCACGCCACCCCGGCCAGGATCGACGACACGCAGAAGCGGATCGACGCCATGGATCTCGAACTCCAGATCATCCAGCGCGAGACGAACATCGGCGTCGATCACGCCGAGCACCGCGCCGATGTCGAGCCGAAGCTCGAGGCCGACCGCAGACTGCTGGGCGAACTCAACGCCAGGTGGGAGGCCGAGAAGAAGGTCGTCGAAAAGATCCTGGAAATCCGCGGCAGGCTCCGCCAGTCCGGCGACGGCAAGATCGAGTCTCCCCCGGCCGGCGAAGCCGCGGCGCCCGCGCCCGCCCCGGACGGCGAGCCACAGGCCGCCGGCAAGGCCGACGCGAAGGACAAGCCCAAGGACAAGCCAAAGGGCAAGGCCAAGGGCAAGGACGAGCCCGCCGCCGCGGAACCCATCAGCGAGGAAGACCGCAAAAAGATGTTCGCCGAACTCAAGGACCTCCAGGCCGAACTGGCGAAAATGCAGGGCGAGGACCCGCTGATTCTCCCGGCCGTGGATTACCAGGCCGTCGCGTCGGTGGTTCAGGACTGGACGGGCATTCCCGTCGGCAAGATGGTCGCCAACGAGATCCAGGCGGTGCTGAAGCTGGCCGACACGATGGAGAAGCGCGTGATCGGCCAGAGGCACGCGCTGGACACCATCGCCAAGCGGATTCAGACTTCGCGGGCGAGCCTGGACAACCCGGCCCGGCCCATCGGCGTGTTCCTGCTCGTGGGCCCAAGCGGAACCGGCAAGACGGAGACCGCCCTGACGCTGGCCGAAAGCTTGTACGGCGGCGAGGACAACGTCATCACGATCAACATGAGCGAGTTCCAGGAGGCCCACACGGTTTCGACGCTCAAGGGTTCGCCTCCCGGCTACGTCGGTTACGGCGAGGGCGGCGTGCTGACCGAGGCGGTCCGCCGCCGGCCTTACAGCATCGTGCTGCTGGACGAGGTGGAGAAGGCGCACCCGGACGTCCACGAGATATTCTTCCAGGTCTTCGACAAGGGCTGGATGGAAGACGGCGAGGGCCGGGCCATAGACTTCAAGAACACGATCATCCTGCTGACCAGCAACGTCGGCAGCAGCCTGATAATGGACATGTGCAAGGACCCGGACCTCATGCCGGCCCCCGAGGGCGTGGCAAAGGCCATGCGCGAGCCGCTGCTGAAGGTTTTCCCGGCCGCGCTGCTGGGCCGGCTTGTGGTCGTGCCGTTCTACCCGATCAGCGACGCGGTGCTGCGGAAGATCATCGAGCTTCAGATCGGACGGATCGGCAAGCGCCTGGCCGAGAACCACAAGATCCCCTTCGAGTACGACAAGGCGGTCGTGGACCTCATCGCCAGCCGGTGCACGGAGGTCGAGAGCGGCGCCCGCGCCGTCGACGCGATCCTCACGCACACCATGCTCCCGGTCATCAGTTCGGAGTTTCTCAACCGGCTGGTGGAAGGCAAGGAGATCAAGAAGGTCGCCGTCGGCGTCAAGGACAGCGAATTCGTTTACAGTTTTGAGTAGGCGGCGGCCTGCTCGCTTCAGCGAGCAGGGGCCCAAAAGTGTAACCCGGAGCCCGGAAAAGCAAAGGCGGAACCCGGAACCCGCAGCCTGAGGAGCGAAGCCTGGTGGGCAATATTGCCCACCCCTGTGGAGTTGTTGGGGTGGAAACCCTGCTCGCGCGGGCTGTTGCGGGGCGCTTGTAAGGATGGCCCCGCAAGTGGTGGATTTTGGGCGATTATGTATGTATAATCATTTGGCGAAGTTACGAATCGCTTCCGCCGGCGGAGTGTTTGCCGGGCTTTGGGCGTGGCACGTCGAATGCAGTTTGACAGGCAGATACGGAGTCTGGGCATGAGAATCGCATTTGAGCCTTTGGCTCAACCAGGAATGTGAAAGGAAGCAAAGGAAATATAGGACACACAGGACTCAGGCAACTGGGTATCCCGAGGGCTGGTTACCAGGTTCCGGGTTCCGGGTTCCGGGTTCCAGGTTCCAGGTTCCAGATTCCAGATTCCGGGTTCCGGGTTCCGGATTCCAGGTTCCGGGTTCCAGGTTCCGGGCTGCGCTCTTGGGCCCCTGCTCGCTGAAGCGAGCAGGCCGCCGGCGACGGGCTACTGTTTTTGGCAACAGGAGAAGCATCAATGGCTTCACCAACGCAAATCCATAGGACGATCGCGGTTGGCACGCCGCTGGGCGACGACGTGCTCCTGATGCGGAGTTTCCAGTTCACCGAGCGGCTGGGCCGGCCCTTCGAGATGGTCCTGGACATGCTCAGCACCCAGTCGAACATCGACTTCAGCAAGATAGTCGGGCAGAACGTGACGGTTCGCATTCAGAAGCCCGTGGACAACCAGCCGCGGTACTTCAACGGGATCGTCCGCCAGTTCTCGCAGGTCGGCGCCAGCGGCCGGCTGACGAACTACAAGGCTCTCGTGGTTCCCTGGCTGTGGCTGCTGACCCGCACGAGCGACTGCCGGATATTCCAGGAGATGACCGTTCCGGACATCATCAAGAAGGTTTTCCGCGACCACGGCTTCACGGACTTCGACGACCGGCTCAGCGGCTCGCACCGCAAGTGGGAGTATTGCGTCCAGTATCGCGAGACGGACTTCAACTTCGTCAGCCGGCTGATGGAGCAGGAGGGCATCTACTACTACTTCACGCACGAGAACGGCAAGCACAAGATGGTCCTCGCCGACTCCAAGAGCGCCCACGAGCCTTTCGGCGGCTACGAGGAGATCATCTACCGCCCGCCGACCAGCGAGTTCCGCCAGAAGGAGGTCATTACCGACCTGTCGGTCAGCCAGGAGGTTCAGCCGGGCACGTACGCGCACACGGACTTCGACTTCAAGGCCCCGGCCAAGGACTTGCAGGCCAAGTCGCAGGTGCAGCGTCAGCACGCGGCCGCCGACTTCGAGATATACGACTACCCGGGCGAGTACGACCAGACCGGCGACGGGCAGAATTACGCCAAGAGCCGGATCGAGGAGTTGCAGGCCGGCTTCGAGGTCGCACGCGGCTCCGGCGACGTCCGCGGCGTCGCCACCGGCTGCAAGTTCACGCTGAAGGACCACCCGACGTCGAGTTTTAACCGCGACTATCTGATCGTCGAGACGGACATCGAGGCCAGCACGGACGAGTACGACTCGGCCGCGCCGGGCACGGTCCGCAAGGGCGTGTCGTTCAAGAGCGGCATCGTGGCGATAGACTACGGCACGCAGTATCGCGCGGCCCGGACGACGCCGCTTCCGATGATTCGCGGCCCGCAGACGGCGATAGTGGTCGGCCCGGGCGGCGATGAGATATACACCGACAAGTACGGGCGGGTGAAGGTGCAGTTCCACTGGGACCGATACAGCAAGGCCGACGAGAGCAGTTCTTGCTGGATTCGCGTCTCGCAGGCGGTGGCGGGCAAGAAGTGGGGGCACATCTTCCTGCCGCGGATCGGGCAGGAGGTGATCGTGGAGTTCCTGGAGGGCGACCCGGATCGGCCTATCATCACCGGGCGGGTGTACAACGACAAGGTCATGCCGCCTTACGACCTGCCGGCCAACAAGACGATGTCCACCCTCAAGTCCAACAGTTCCAAGGGCGGCAGCGGGTTCAACGAGATCCGCTTCGAGGACAAGAAAGGCGAGGAGCAGATCTTCATCCACGGCGAGAAGAACCAGGACGTCCGCATCAAGAACGACTGCTTCGAGTGGATCGGCAACAACCGGCACCTGATCGTCAAGAAGGACCAGTTCGAGCACGTGGAGAACAACCGCCACGAGGTGGTAGACGCCGACCACATGGAGGAGATCGGCAAGGACCGGCACCTGAAGGTCAAGGGCAAGCAGGCCATGGAGGTCGTCGGCAGCAAGTCGCTGAAGGTGGGGGGGGACGTGGCGGAGAAGTTCGGCTCCAACCACTCTGAGAATGTGGCGATGGCCTACTACCTGAAGGCGGGCATGACCATCGTGATCGAGGCCGGCGTGGGCATCACGCTGAAGTGCGGGGGCAATTCGGTGGTGGTCGACCCGTCCGGCGTGACGATCAAGGGGTCGATAGTGACGGTGGACGGCTCCATGGTGAAGATCAACTCCGGCCCGGGCAGCCCGGCGGGTTCCGGCTCGCCCTGTTCGCTGGTTCCCCCGGCCGCCCCGACGAAAGCTGAAGAGGCCGACAAGGCCGACCCCGGCGAGGTCGAGGAAACCAAGGCCCGCCAGCGCCAGACCAAGACCGGCAAGTACGGCTCGACGCAGGTCAAGCCCTTCAAGCCGCCGCAGACCGAGGAAGAGGCCGCGAAGAAACCCCACTGGATCCAGATAAACCTGGTGGACGACAAGGACAAGCCGATTCCAGGCCAGAAATACGAGATCAAGCTTCCCGACGGCTCGACTGTGGCCTCGGGCACCCTGGACGACAAAGGCCAGGCCCGCGTGGAAGGCATCGCGGATCCGGGTCAGTGCCAGATCACGTTCCCGGACCTCGACAAGGACAAGTGGCATCGTGCCTAGGCGGGGCCGGCATAGGCGCGGACGTGGGAGATCGCAATATGGCAAACAAGACGCACACAGTTGCGGACGGCGAATGGCTGGCGAAGATCGCGTTCCAGGAGCACATCGACGAGAACAAGATCTGGGATGACCCGGCCAACCAGACGATTCGGGCCAGTTGCCCCAATCCGAACATGCTGTGCAAAGGCGCCAAGCTCCAGGTTCCCGAGCCGGAGAAGAAAGAAGAGGGCGGCGCCATCGACGCGCCGCACAAGTTCAAAGTGCCGGGCGACCCGAAGGCCAAGCTGAACCTGAAGCTTCAGGAGTACATGGAAAAGGCGATGGAAGAGGACTACGAGTTGCAGCTTGGCGGGGAGACATTCAAAGGCACCGCCGTCGGCGGGCAGATCAAGTGTGAGATCCCCATGACCAGCCACATCGGCCTGCTCAAGCTGCCCAAGCGGAACCTGGAGATCCAGATTCGCGTCGGCTCGCTCAACGGCGCGGTGCCTTGGCAGGACAACAAGTGCAAGATACAGGGCGCCCAGGCGAGGCTGAGCAACCTGGCGTTCTCCTCCGGGCCGGACGGATCCGGGAAAACCTCGCCGCTGGCCGTGGACGGGATCGTCGGCCCCAAAACCAAGGAGGCAACCAACCGCTACCAGCGATGGGCCGACACCTACTCGCCGGGCAACGGGCTGGCTGCCCCCGATCTGTCGCCAGTCGACAAGAAACTTGGGCCGCTGACGGGGGGCTGCCTCGTCAAGACGCACGGAGTGTAGGACCATGGCTTCTCTGACTGACATCGTCAAAGAATACCTCAAGGGCGAGAACTACACGATCAAAGCCGGCGAGACCCTCACGGCGATCGGCAGGCGTTATGGCATGAGCGCCAAGCAACTCTGGGATTTCGAGGGAGACACCGGCACCGCCAATTCGGCGCGAGTCGGGCGGGCCTCCCCGGCTATGGCCAGGAAAGACGACGTGATCGTGGTTCCCAAGCTCCCGGCCACGGTGGCTGATGCGGAGGGGTCAGTCACGATCCCCGACGACCTGGCCGCGGTGATGAAGGAACAGTGGGACAAGAGCATTGCCATACAGAATAAGACCGCGCTGGTGGCGCCCAACACCAACGCGGACTTCAACCTCATCTACATGGACCAGAACGCCAAGGAACACGGCGGGATCCTCACGTGGGTCGTCGCGACCAAGACGCTCGAGTTCATCCGGACGGGATCCGGCAACGCCGGGTCTTATCCGATCGATCTGGCCCTGGACCCCGACCGGTACATCCTGGGCTCCCTGCATACGCATCCCTACACGCGTTTTGTGGACGACGACGACAAGGAAGACGTGGCCTACAGCGGCACTGACCTGGCCGTCTACATGGAATACACCGCGTTGCTGGACTTCGTCCAATCGGGCGAAATGCGATTTCTCTGCATGCGGACCAAGAAGACTCCCCGCAGTTCGGCCGCCGCGAGCAAGGCCAAGAGAGATTGGACCGCCGGGTTCACCATAACGGACTACAAGCGACAGACCTATGTCGACTCGGTCATGAAGATCACCAAGAAAGTATGCACCGATAACGACCAGGCCTTTTATTCGGACAAGGGCAAGACCCTTTCAAAGAAGAACTAGAGGATGCGTGCCCTGTGCATAATCGGCCTGCTCCTGGCGACCTGCGGCTGCAACCCGCAGGCGCGGCAGGCGAACGTCCCGGGAAAGAAGACGGAGCAGAACAAAATGCAAAACACGCCAGACATCCGCCCGTTGGAGTACCGCGTATACGGTGCCGGCTACCGCGTCGTCGCCCAGGTGGACAAATCGGGCCACGCCCGGATTCAGGCCGTGGAAACGGTCGACGGGCGGGATCAGCCTCCGGTCCAGGCCAGTGCCGACCTTGACGAGCAGGCAATGGCTGATTGTCGCGCCCTGCTGGGACGGGTCGCGATGGGCCCGTGGGATGAGAAGCTCGTTCTCGCCGGGACGTGCGCGGCGGTGGTGGTTGGCCAGAACGGCGCGGCCTGGGCTGACAGCGCGATCGACGAGGACGGTCCGCCCCAAGAGCTCCGCAAGTGGGCAGAGAAGTACCTCCACCTGGCACTGTGCGCCAGCGACCTGGCCAAGAAGCGGGCCGAGCTGGCCGAGGCGGAAGGCGAGATCGCCCTGGCCGCCCAGACCTACAAGCAGGCGGTGGACCGGCTCGGCGGCTGGTGGTTTCCCGAGGGACCGGCCTTCGACGCCACGGAGCTTCGTTATGTGGAGGGCAAGAGCGCCCTGGACCGTGGCGACCACTCGCTGGCGGCCAGCAAATTCAAGCAAGTGCTGAACATGCGAGTGCCCGACTATAAGAAGAAGTACGGAATGTAGGCGGCCGACGTGACGGGAGCGAACAATGCCACCCGCGGCAAGAGTCAGCGACATGCACACCTGCCCGATGGTGACGCCGGGCACGCCGCCCGTGCCGCACGTCGGCGGGCCGGTCCTGCCGCCTGGTTGCCCGACAGTGCTCATCGGATTCATGCCCGCCGCGCGGGTCGGCGACATGTGCGTCTGCGTCGGCCCGCCGGACGTCATCGTCAAAGGCTCGGCCACGGTACTGATCGGCAACATGATGGCCGCCAGGATCGGCGACAACACGGCCCACGGCGGGGTGATCACAGTGGGCTGCCCGACAGTGATGATCGGCGATTCCGGGGGCGGCGGCGGCGGCGGCGGTGGAGGAGGCGGTGGTGGTGGCGGTGGTGGTGGCGGTGGTGGTGGCGGTGGAAGCGCTGGTCCGGCTGGCGGTGCAAGCCAATCGAGCTCGACTGGCGCCTCCGGAGCAGGCGGCGGCGGTGGAGGGGGAGCTGCCGGTGCCATACTGGGAGCCGCGGCCGGCAGCCCTCAAACGCAAAACGGCCTGGCAGGAGGCGCTCCCGCGTCAATAATGAGCTTTTTGGCCGGACACCTTTGGGGAGCTACCAAGAAGGCCGGGTTCGATTTCGCTAAACAACAAGCGATCCGATTGTTCGATAAGCCTTGGGCCAAGAAGAATGTGTATGACCTGAGGTTTGCCGCACGGCTCTACACCGCTGTTTCCTGGGCCCAGAAGACGCAGGGAACTACGGCTTCGGCAATTTCAAAGGTCTTTGCAAGAACCCCAAAGTCCAGTTTTCTCGGCGGACACTCCACATCGATTCTTGGGGGCTTTGTCGGGGCGGGTGAGTCAGCCTATCGTAACAAAGACTTGATAGGAAAGGACAATGCAGACTACGCTGGAAGAGTGGGCTATTCAGGAGTGAAGGGCGCCGCGTCGTCGGCGGCCGGTCATGCTGTCGGCATGCTGGCGGCCAAGGGTGGCGCAATAGCGGGCGCCAAACTGGGCGCTGTTATCGGAAGCTTCTTCGGCCCTGGCCCCGGGACAGTGGTCGGCGCTACAATCGGCGCAGTTGTTGGCGCAGTTGCCGGATATGCCGTAGCCAGTTACGCCACGAAGAAAGCCGTCGAGGGGGGAATGGACTGGGCTACGGGAGGAGAGGAAAAGGTTGGAGCGGTGACCTCTAAGGCGGTTACGGCCGTGGGAAAAGGCGTCAAAGCGGTGGGTAAGGCTCTAGCTGATGGCGCAAAATCGGTCGCGAGTGGAGTTGGCAAGGCGTGGGGGTGGCTGAAGTCCAAGCTATAGGACTGGGCGGGCAAGCCCAGGAAAGGTGACATCGGTATGGCAAAGATGGTTCATCATGACTGCGAGATCGGGCTGCCTGGCGGTTGGCGGGACGTATCGAACGTAATCCTGATTGGGACTCCCAAAGATGATTTCTGCCCCAATATCACGATGACGCGCGAGTACCTCGATGCTGAAGGGACCCCCGAGCAGTACGCGGCGACCCAACTGGAATCTCTTGAGGCGGAATTGAAGGCTGATGGATACACCGTCCAGCAGGAAGGGCCGGTGGAAATCCAGAAGCGCCCCGCCTTTCAGAGAATTCACACATTCGCAATGGGCCAAAGCGAGGTGAAGCTTCGCCAGTGGCAGGTATACTTCGTGAAGGGAAAGCTCGCCATCACAATAACCTCCACGGACAAAGAGGCGAGTTTCGACAAGTCGTTTCCGATCTTCCAGGCTGCGGTCAAGGAGTTCAGATTCCTCTAGGCCTTCATTTGCTCCGTCAGCCCGAAGATGGCTGGCCCGTAGCAAGAGAGGGCATTTCCTCTGTCCGGGGCGGCCCCGGCTGGCGGCCGTGGCCCGCCTACGGTCGGAAAACCTTTGACAGCAACGCCTTTAGGCCGTAATTTAGCCTTAGTTCGCGTGCCGGGAATTCCCGCGGCGGCAGGCCTGCTCGCGTGCGCTGCCGCCTTGACTCGGACCGGCCCCGGCTGTCGTATATAAAGGTGGTGCGCGCATGTCCGGATCGGATGTAAGAGACGCCCTGCCGGGAATTCCAGCGGAGTACGCCGCTGTGCCCGTTGCGGCGGACCAGGTCGGGCGGCCGCTGAGCATCTGCGTCATGGTCCGCCGAAAACCCGACCCCGTGGCCGGGCACCTGGTCGTCCTGCGCGACCTCATCGACGGGCGGGTCCTGCTGGGCTGCCTGCTCGACGCCGGCGGGGTCGTCCAGGAATGGCTCGAACTGTGGATCCAGGACTCTCAGGGCTTGTCGGCCACCACGGCCGCGTGCCGCGAGGCGCTGACCAACGCCGTCCTGGACGACCGCTGGAAGAACTGCTTTTTGGCCATGTCGCAGTCCGATCCCGCCGCGATCATCCGCGCGGGCTGGGAGACGGCCAATCCACTGCCGACGTACGTGGACCTGTCTGCCATGTCGCCGATCCACCCGGTGGACCCACAGTCCGGGAAGAACTGGGAGCTCTGCCGCGACGACGTGCTTCTCAAGGGCAAGAACCTGCCGACCTATAGCGGCTCGCTTGTCCGCTACCTGTACATCCCGTCGCTCTCGGCCGGGACGCCCCTGATCCCCGTCACGCCGGAGGCCCCCGGCGGCGAGGGCGTGCTGTCGATCACGGAGATCACCGGCGGTCGTCGCGGCCTGCTCGCGCTGAACCCCGGGGCCGGTCTGACGATGGTCCGCCGGCACAGCCCGATTGGCCTCGAGCCGTTCATCGATCTGCTTTCCGGCGGCTCGTGGGACGGCGTGTTTCACGGGCGGAGCATCCTGAACCTCGGGTCAACCGGCGAGGCGTTGAAGAACAGCAACCCGGACCTGACCAGCAGCGGCTGGCTGTTCCTGGGCCGGCACGGACTGGCCGGGCGGATCGTCGAGGCCTTGCACCTGAAGCTCCGCCTGCTGGCCGACGCGGCCGAGGCCGTGAGGCGGGTGTCGGCGGCGACCCAGAGGCCCATGCTGAACCTCTCCGCCGACAGCTTCCAGGTGCGCCTGGCGCCGCCTGGCGCGGGCCTGCCGTTCCTCTGGACGGCCAGGGCCATCGTGTGCCATCCCGGCGAGGCCGTCACCTTGCCGATCCGCACATCGACGGTGCAGTACTTCCTGTCCGGCGGGCAGGCGGGCGCGTCGGTGTACAAGCCCGCATCGGCGGGGCTCTCCGCGCGCGGGCGAGCCAGCGTGCGAATACGCCAGGTCCTGCCCGAGTCCGGCGGGCAGACCATCGTCGAGGGCACTCTGGCCACCCAGGAACGTTTCGGGGCCGCGCGGCTGGACCTGGTCTGGCTGAGGATGAACCTCGCGTGCGGGCGCGTCGACCTCTACGGGCAGTTGGAGCAGGCCACGGCCCTTGCGGCCGGAGAATGGCGGTTCCGCACCGTCGGCCAGAGGTTCGGCGAGGAGGCGGTTGCGGCCCTTCGTTCGGCCGAGGGAGTGCCGGTGAACGACACGCCGTTCGAGATCATCCCGCTGCTGAGCACCCCGTGCGACCTGTACTCGCTTGCGGTCCTGGCCGTGCGCACGCTGCTGGTCAACGACAAGACGACCCTGCCGGTGGCGCTGGACGAGATGCTGAGCCTGGCCCGACAGGTCGCGGCGGGGCATGACGAGGCGGCGGCCCTGCCGCAGCGGATGCGCCGGCTCTTCGAGTCCGACGGGCGGTGGGCGGAGTCCCTCGGCCCGCAGCGGCTGGTCAACCAGGAGCTCACGCCGGGCGAGGCGATGGACCTCATCCCCGCCGAGGTGTGGTTCGACGTGCTTGCGGCCGTGGTCCGCCTGTTTCCCGGCATGGGCCCCGACAGCCTGGCGCGGGACTACGGCGACGCGCCGCAGGGCGGCATTCACAAGATATTCGACGCGGTGATCGAGGCCCTTGACGACCTGGTGCTCCGGACGCGGAGCCTTATAGTCATCGACTGGCGGTACAATCGCGAGGTTCACGCCGTCGTTCGCAAGTGCCTGGTGGGGCTTGGCGGCGAAGGCTGACCGCCCGGCGCCGCTCAGCCGAAACGATACGACAGGGCCGCGGCGCTGTGGCGCCGGACGGCCAATAAGACAAGGAGCGACTTATGAGAATCATGACGCGAGTTCTGGTTGGCGTGGCGGCCGTCTGCCTGGCGGGCCTGGCCGGCGGATGCGAGGGCTTCAACGTTCATGTCATGCTGGACAAGAACGATCCGGGCATGAAGGACGCAAAGGGCACCCTGAAGTCCATTGAGGTCAACATCGTGGCGGTCAACGAAACCGAACTGCCCCGGTGGGAGACGATACCGATGAGCGAATACTGGGATCCGGAGAATCCCCTCCGCAAGAGTGCGGTCAAGTGTGTGATGACTTTCGGCGAGAAGTTGCCGGAGGAGCAGCTATTGAAGAAGGATGATCCGATCTGGAAGACCTGGAAGGATCGCAAGGCCACGTGGCTGATCATATTGGCGAATCTGCCGGGGATCAAAGACCAACCAGGCTGGGCCGACCCCAGGCGCATCCATATGACTCTCGACTCGAGCAAGTGGGAGAACCGCTATTGGGGCAGTGACACAATCAAGATCCAGATCGGCTCCGGCGGCCTGACGCCCCTTAGGCAACCCAACAGGTAGATAAGCAAGTCCCAAACGACGAGCACCAAAACTCAAACAAGGGCCAAACGGATAAGATCCAAGGACCAAACGGAACGACAACCGAACAAAGCCGGCGGACAAGACCGGTCAGAGGATTTTTTCCATGGCGTCGTATGGCGGCTATGAGACCGTGCGGGAGCTTTATCACAGCGGCCTGGCCTCGAGTTTTTCCGCTCGAGGGGCCGGCCAGACCGCGGAGCGATACACGGTCAAGCTGTATCAGCCGTTCCTGGCCGACGCCATGGCCGATCGGTTGCAGGCGGAGATCGACTGCTTTCTGGACGGCGCTCGCCTCCAGCAGAAAGTCGCCGCCTCCGGCGCGCAGCACTGGTCGGGCGTCCGTGAGATCGGCGCCGTCCAGGGCGGGGCGTTCTACGTCGGGGATTATCATGGCCGAAGCGTCCAGCAGCTTGTCACCGGGCGCGTCAAGCTCAGCGGCGCCGGGCTTTACCAACTGATCCACTCGATCGTCCAGGGCCTCCGCGAACTCAAGAATGCCTGCAACCGCCCGCATGGCAACCTCAAGCCTTCCAACATCCTGCTGACAGGCAAGGGCAAGATATCCAAGGCCCGCCCGCTGCTGGCGGACCCGGCCGGGGCGGCCAGGCTCGATCCGCAGATGGGCGACGTGGTGGATTTCCACGCCCTCGGCGAGATCATTTATCAGCTTGTCCTGCACCGCACCGGCAAGGCCATGGGAGGCTGGCCTGCGCCCGAGGGCCCGGAGTGGAACCGCCTCGGCAAGAAAGGCGAGCAATGGCGGCAATTGTGCAACCGCCTGCTCAACCCCAACCTGGCGCCGAACCTGCTGACCTTCGACGACCTGCTGGAAGACCTCCAGAAACTCCGCCAGACCGAAGGCATCCCCTGGCTGATCGTCGGGGCCGCCGCGGCAGTGGTCCTGCTGGCGGTCGGGGCGGCCTGGATGCTCTGGCCGGAGACCGCGCTCCCGCCGTGGGGCCCCCAGGAGGCCGCCCGGTGGAAGTCGGTCTGCGCGGGCTTCGGCAACTGGGTCGAGCCGCTGCTGAGCGACCGCGAGGAAGGCCGGCTAAAGGCATGGCAGGACGATGAGTTCCTCAAGGCCAATGTCCTGCCGGCGTTTGACGAGGTGGTGAAGGACGCCAATCCGCGCCGGATTGCCGGGCAGGCCTGGGGCGACGTGTTCAAGCTCGGCGACAACCCGCCCGACCAGGCCAAGAGCCGCAAGGCCATCAAGCAGACCGAGTCCGCCGCGGCCACCTACCGGGCGCTGCGCGGATACCTTGCCAGCGACAAATGGCCGGCCTACGCGCAGGTGTGCAAGTCGGCCAAGGCCTTCGCCGCCCGCGGCTGGTCGTCGCAGGCGGAGTACCTCCAGTCGCTCCAGCAGTCGGTCGACCGCGACCTGGCCGCGAGGGTGCAGGCGATACTGAAGGTCCAGGCGGACCTCAAGAAGATCGACGCCCTCTCGGCGCAGGTGGACGAGCTCGTCTCCGCCGCCCAGGATTGGCAGGCGGGGGGGCTCAAGGGCCTGGACGAATACGCGGCCGGCAAGCTCCGCGCCCCGCCCGTCAGGTCCGGCGCCGACGGAATAGCCGACTTGGCCGACAGGCTCAGCGATCTCCAGGACGCCAAGGGCCCCCTGGGCAGGCTCGTGCTGTACATCCAGAGCGACCAGGTCAAACGCCTGGACATGGCCCTGATGCGGCACCGCCCGCCGTTTGCCGTCGCCGAGGGCGCCGCCATTACCGAGGACATCCTCCGCGGCGGACTGGTCACGCTTGAAAGCGGCAAGTACGACGTCAAGCCCGACCGGCGGAGCATGGCATGGAAGGCCGCGGTGTCGGATGCCCTGACCGCGCGCCGCGGCGACCTCCAGAACCTCAACGACGCCGTCGCAAAGCTGCTCAATGGCGAGGCCCCGCCCCCGGCCGAAAAGCAGGCCCTCGAGGCCGCCGCCGCCAAGATCGCCCTGCTGCGAAAGGCGGCCGAGCAAGTCCAGGCCCGCTTCGCTGACGCCGGCCGGCAGACGGCCTACAACTTCGACACGCGCGAGAAGATCGACCAGGACATCGAGGCCATCGATGCCGGCCTGAAGGACCTGGCCCGGAGCGTCGGCTCGGCCGGAATGGAGGTCGAGGAGGTCCGCAAGCGGATGCTCCGCACGCGGGCGGCGACGCTGGCGGAGTACCAGAAGGCCCTTCGCAGCCGGTCCCGGATTTCCGTGACGGCCCTGGCGGTGATCGACGAGAAGTGGCTCGCCCAGCGCGACGCCCTTCTGGCCGCGGAAACCACCGTCGAGGGCCTGGCAGAGAAGGTCGACCGCCTGGAGAAGTTCCTCCGAGACATCGAAGGCGGCTTCCAGAGCGAACTCGGGGCAAAGCCCCAGCAGCGCCCCTGGAACCGGGCGCTCCTGGCCGACGACCTCGATTCCAGGCGGCAGAGCGCCGTTGCCAGCACCCTGTCATACGTGGACTGGCCGAAGGTCTTGGCCGGCCAGACCGACGAGGGCTTCAAGGCCCGCAAGGACCAGTTGACCGCCAACTACGACAAGTGGCGGCACGACCTGACTGCGCTGGTTCCGGCCGTCAACCGCATCCAGGATCTCCTGGCCGAGGGGTACATGCCTGACGAGAAGCCCGCCGACGGCCAGGCGACCATCGCCGAGACGTACCAGGGCGTCAAGGACAGCGTGGTCCTGGCCGACCCGATCGCCAGCCGGTCGGCCGGGACGATCCTGGCCCGCGTGACCAGGCTGGGGCAGATCGGGCAGTTGACGGCCGCGGGGGAACTGCTTGCGGCGGCGGCGTCGGGCAAGCCGGGCGGCTTCGAGGCCGCCAGGGCCGCCTGGCTGCGGCTGGGCAAGCTGACGCCCGCCTGGCCCGCCGGCCCCGACGACCTCAAGCAGGAGGTCGAGGCCCGCAAGAACCTCGACACGCTCTACGGCCTGCTCATCAACGACGCGCGCAAGGTAGCCCTTCGGGCTGAGCTCGCCGGCGAGAGCCGGCGGCGCTGGCAGGAATACTTCCTCACCCGCGGCGACCCGCGACAGATCGAGAACGCCATCGCCCGCATGGGCGATTTCGGCGTCGCCGCCTCCGACGCCTCGCTGCCCGCCCTGGCGAAATATCGCCTGGCAATGTGGGACTTCCGCCAGCAGATGTTCGCCGCCAGGCGGGACCTGGACGACGCCGCCGTCAAGGCCGCCATCGCGGCGTTCCAGGACAAGATCAAGGCCATGCCGTCCGAGCTTACCCAGAGGCCCGAGCTTGCGGCCCTGCTGGCCAGGTTTGACGAGATGCGTCTGGCCAAGAACAACGCCATCGACCTTACCAAGGCCGGTCCCGGCGCGGCCGGGTGGGCGATGACCGAGCAAACCGCCAGCACCGTCACGTACACCTGGACCGGCCGCGACCAGAAGCTCACGTTCGCCCGCGTTACGCCCAAGAACGGCGAGCCGTGCTTCCTCTGCACCACGGAGGTCTCGGCGGGGCTGTTCATAAACGTCGTGATGGGCATGGCGAAGTGGCCGCAGATGCAGCAGTCCCTGCCCGCCGAGGAGGATGTGCGCGGCCCGCGAAGCTGGATTCGCGGCGGCGGGTCGATACAGATCGATCCCAACTGGTTTGCGATGATCCCGCCGGTCCTGGCGGGCAAGCTCTACGCGCCGGGCCTGAAGGTCGATGTCCCAGGCGCGCCGCATCCCGTCCAGCAGGTCCCGGCGGCGTCGGCGGTGTATTTCGCCCGCCTGCTCAACTGCCGGCTGCCCACCTCGACGGAATGGCAGGCGGCCTACGAGCAGGACAAGGCCTCCGCCTCGCGAAAGGCATATAATCTCCGGGACAAGACGTGGTTGGCCCAGAAGGTCCACGACATCGCCCTGGAGGACAGCGGCGACCTGGTGGACCCCGAGTTGTTCTACCCCGACGCGGGGATTTACTGGCCCGCGTCCATCCCGGCCGCCCAGCGCAAGGTCGGCCGCGACGGCGAGGCCTGGCCCAACGCCGCCGACGACGGCGTGCTGTGGTTCGCCAAGGTCGTTGACGACAATCAGCGGGTGTTCCAGCATCTGGTCGGCAACGTGGCCGAGTACGTCTACGAGGACCCCAAGGCCCTTGCGGACCTGAAGGACCCCACGATTGCCCAGGTGCGGCAGTTGTTGCAGACCGGCGGCAACGCCAAGGTGATCGGCGGCTCGGCAATGTCGCCGCCGCAGGTGCCGGTGGACCAGCCGCAGGCGCTGGCGAGCCCGGCCGGCAACGAGTGCTATTCGGACGTCGGCTTGCGGCTGGCGTTCCTGGCCGGACGAGAGCGGATTCAGACGACGCTCCAGAGGCTGCTGGGCCAGATGGCCGACGAGGGATATCTCCCTGCCGCCAAACCGTGATGCGGAACATTGTCGCCCATCAGGCGATGCCTGAGGGAGCACCGGGCTTGTAAGCCCCGGCCCCGATGATGATAATGGGCCGCGAACGAACAAACTGGAAGACTGGGTCGGCAGGACCCGGAAAGGGCCAGAATGGTGGGCAGCACATCTGACAACGCGCAGAGGCACGTGGCCGCGACGGCCAATCGGCTCCGCATGGTCCAGATCGACTTCGCCGATCAGGCCGCGGACGTCCGCAAGGAGTACCTTTCGGAGGAGGTCGAGCGGGCCTTGTCTTCGGTTGCTCCCGAGCAGCGGAAGGACTTCCTCAAGGCCCTCATGCAGGAGTTTCCATCGTGGGACGCCAAGGTGGAGGTCCAGCTTCGCAAGGAGGACACCACCGAGCGCAGCACCACCGACCAGCGCGAGCTTCAGGACCCCAATTTCCTTGTGGCCAGGCTGATAGAGCGTTCGGCCGAGCTTGGGCCCCAGGAGCGCAAGGTGCTCGTCGAGCGGCTCAAGGAGGCCGGGCTGGCCACCGTCAGCCGGGGCGCCTGGCCGAGCGAGGCCGAGACCCAACTGCGCCAGGCCCTGAAGCTGACCGAGCCGACGGTCGATCCCGTCCGCGCGCTGGAGCAGGTTGGGATGCTGGCGGACTTCGCACTTCGGCTGGACCAGTTGTGCTGGGGAAGCTGGCGGCGCATCAGCCCCAAAAGCAACATCCGCCAGGACAAGAAGCTCCAGGACATCCTCAAGCGGAACATCGTCGGCGATCAGGACGTGCCGCGCGGGCAGGTCGCCGCGGACCTCGAAAAGCTACGCCAGCTCATCGCGTCGCTAGTCTCGGCCGTGGGGCAGGCCGGCAGGCAGTTCGCCAGCAGGCACATCGCCCGCTTCAGCCCGCACGAGATCGAGGCCCTGGCCTCAATGGAAGGCGGAGGCTTCCTCGTCGGCAAGGACACCAAGTGCTGGAGGAAGTACGTCGAGTTGGCCGGCGCGCTGAACGAGGCGGCGATCGAAAACGAGATCATGGAAACCATCGCAAACTACGCCGAGAACCTGATGAAAGGACTCGGCCGATGACCCCATCGGCCGAAGGTGGCATCATGCCCGGACAAGTTCATTGGCACGAAGGATTGTTTCTCCAGCCGCACCACCTTCAGTGCATGCAGCGGAACCTGATGGAGGGCACGGCGGCCGAGAGGAAGCTCGCCTACGCGTATCCCTACGGCGTGATCGAGTCGAAACTCTCCAGCGACGCCCTGGAGAACATGCTGCTTCAGTTCGACTTGCTGCGGGCGGTTATGCCCAGCGGGCTGGTGGTGGACTGCCCGGCCTCGGCCGAGATACCGGCCCTGAACGTCAAGGCGGTCTTCGAGGCCTCCAGCGCCGCGTTCGACGTCATGCTGGGCGTGCCGCTCTGGTACGGCAACCAGGCCAACAGCCTCTCCGCCGGCGGCGACGACTGGCGGGCGAAGCGGATCTACCGCGTGACCGAGACGCCCTGGAATGACGAGAACACCGGCGAGAACCCCCAGCCGGTGCTCACGCGGAAGGTCAACGCCCGGCTTCTTCTGCCCAACGACGACCGGACGGACCTGGAGGTCATCCCGCTGCTGCGGATAGCACACGCCACCGGCGAGGACGTGGGCCTGCCCAGGCAGGACCCGGGTTTCGTGCCGCCATGCCTTGTGCTGGGCGGCTCGCCGACGCTGCGGGAGATGGTCCGCGACCTGGGCAACCAGGTCGAGGCCAGCCGGACCGAGTTGATCCTCCAGATCACCCGCGGCGGCTTCAGCATCGACACGATGCGCGGCCTGCAATTCGAGCAGATGATGCGCCTGCGGACGCTCAACTGCTACGCCGGCAGGCTCGGGCACATGGCGCTGGCGGCCAACACCACGCCGTCGGACATGTACCTCGAGCTTCGCGGCCTGCTTGGCGAGCTTGCCGCGCTGGTGCCGGACCGCGACATGTACGACGTGCCGGCCTACGACCACGACAAGCCGCTGGTGTGTTTCGCCGAACTGTGCACGCGCATCCGCAGGCTGCTTCGCGGCACGGTCGCCCCGAGCTTCATGAAGCTCGATTTCACCCGCGAGGGCAAGCTGATGGTCGCCGAGCTGTCCGACGAGCATATCAACCGCCCCAACGAGTATTTCCTGGGCATCAAGACGCAGATGGACCCGCGACAACTCGCCCAGCTCGTCGAGGACTCCGACAAGTTCAAGTTCATGGCCAAGACTCTGGCCCAGCAGCGGATCTGGGGCATCCGCCTGGCCGAGGAACGCCACGCGCCGCTCGAGCTGCCGGGCCAGGTCGGCCTGCACTTCTTCAGGCTCATGCGGGCCGAGAGCACGAGAATGTGGGAACGCATCAAGCAGGAAAAAGCCATCGCCGTTCGGTGGGAGGGCGTGGAGACCTGCGACTTCGAACTGGCGCTGTACATGACGGTGCCTGGAGGTAACTCATGACGCTTCTGGAACTATGCGAGCCGCTGCTTCAGTACGTCTGCCGGCTCAACCGGTCCGGTCGAAAGGGCGGCAGCTTCGAGCCCGCCCGCGTGCGAAGCGAGATCGAGGGCATACTCGACGACATGAAGGCCAAGGCCTCCGCCGAGGGCAACCTTGTCAGCCAGTTCGACAAGATCGAGATGCCCCTGATCTTCTTCATCGACTTCATGATCAAGGAAAGCAACCTGTCCTTCGCCAGGCAGTGGCAGGAGATGGCCTACGAGCGAAACGAGCTGGCGGGCGACGAGAAGTTCTTTGACCTGCTTGACGAGACGCTCGCCGACCCCAGCCAGGCCGCCACGGAGCGTCTGGCCGTCTTCTACACCTGCATCGGCCTGGGGTTCACCGGCTGGTACACCGGCCAGCCGGAGTATCTCCGCAAGAAGCAGCTTGAGATCAGCGCGAGGATACGCACGCAGATGGACGTCGACGAGGGCGCCCGCATCTGCCCGGAGGCATACGAGAACGTCGACACCTCCGACCTGGTCCAGCCGCCGGGGTTGAAGCTGGCTGGGATCGCCATCGCGCTGGTGGGCATGGTTATCGTCGTGTTCGTGGCTAATTTCATGCTCTTCAACTCGGCGTCCTCCGGCATTCAGGCCTCCACCAGGCAGATCATCGAGCGCCAGCAGTCGGCCGGCGTGGCGGTGAAGCTTACGGCGGCCCCGGCGGCCCCGGCCGCCAAGGACCCGAACAAGGAGTAGCACGATGGCTTTAGATTCCATGACTCCACAGGCCAAAATGGGCGCCATCGGCGGCGGCGCCGCCGTCGCCAGCAGCGCCGGGTACCTGCTCTACAGGGTCGCCTCGCCTCAGCTTCTGTATTACATCAGCATCGGCACGCTGCTGTTGGGCGTGCTCATGGGCGGGCTCTACTGGCTGGTCCAGAAGTACCGCCAGCGCAAGGCCAGGCCCATGGAGCGGAGCCTCCGCGACAACCTCGCCGCGACTCCTCAGGGCGTCACCGAGCCCGCGCGCCGCGCCCGCCTGGACGACCTCCGCAAGAACTTCGAGGACGGCGTCGATAAGTTCAAGGCCGCCGGAAAGAACCTCTACTCGCTGCCGTGGTACGTGCTGGTCGGCGAGCCCGGCAGCGGCAAGACCGAGGCCGTGAGGCACTGCAACGTCGGCTTCCCGCCAGGGCTACAGGACCAGCTCCAGGGCGTCGGCGGCACGATCAACATGAACTGGTGGTTCACCAACCACGCCGTCGTGCTCGACACGGCCGGCAGGCTCATGTTCGAGGAAGTGGACCCCGGCGCCACCAACGAGTGGCGCGAGTTCCTCAAGCTGCTGCGGACCAACCGCCCCAACTGCCCGATCAACGGCATGCTGTTGTGCATACCGGCCGACTCGCTGATCAAGGACACCGCCGACACCCTCGAGCGCAAGGGCGCGAAGATCGCCCAGCAGCTCGACCAGATCCAGCGGGCCCTGGGCGTGCGGTTCCCGGTGTTCGTGATGGTCACCAAGTGCGACCTGATCAACGGTTTCCGCGAGTTCTTCGAGGACATCACCGACCCGACTCTCCAGCACCAGATGATGGGCTGGTCGAACCCGGCCCCGCTGGACGAGCCGTTCAACCCCGAGCTGGTGACCGACCACCTCCAGACGGTGGCCGTCAGGCTCAAGCGCCGCCGGCTGGGCCTGCTGCTGGACCCGGTCAACTCGGACGATCCATCGGCCAGGCGGACCGACCAGGTCGACGCGCTGTACGCCCTGCCTCACTCGATGATGACCATCGCGCCGCGCCTGAGGCGGTATCTGGAGATGATCTTTGTCGCCGGCGAGTGGTCGGCCAAGCCGCTGTTCCTTCGCGGCATCTACTTCACCAGTTCGATGCGCGAGGGTTCGGCCCTGGACGCCGAACTGGCCGAGGTGCTCGGCGTGCCCGTCGAGAGCCTGCCGGAGGGCAAGGTCTGGGAGCGCGACCGGGCGTACTTCCTCCGCGACCTTTTCATGAACAAGGTCTTCCGCGAGAAGGGCCTGGTCACCAACGCCACCAACGCCAAGCGCCACCAGCGCCGCCGCAAGGCCGTCGTGCTGGCCAGCGGGTTCCTCGCCGTCGTCGCCCTTGGGCTCTTCACGTGGTGGGGCGTGAGCAGCTTCCAGAAGACCATCGGCGCCGAAAGCGAGTACTGGGCCGCCGCGGCGGGGAAAGACAAGTGGGATGAGAACAACTGCTGGGTGCCGATCGTCTCGCCGGAGTTCCCCGGTTCGCCCAACTACCCCTACGGGGGCAAGAACGAGATCAAGCTGGCTGACGGCTCCAAGATATTGGTCGGGAAGTTCCATTACGACACGATGAAGCTCGTCCAGAGCGACATCAAGGTGCCGTGGGTCTTCAGCCTCGCCGCCGTGTTCGGCTCGGACATGAACGCCAATCGCCGCAAGGCCCAGGCGGCTCTTTTCGAGGCCGGGGTGCTTCGGCCGCTGATAGACAGCGCCCGCCGGTTGATCCTCAAGCCCGGCGCCAAGTGGTCGCCCCAGGCCACCGGGGCCCTGGTGCAGTTGGTCCGGCTGGAGAAACAGGGCGCATATCCCGCCGAGTCGGACGGGATCGATCCCAACGCCCTGTTCCGGTACGTCCTGAAGGACCCCAACGACTACAAGGACTACAAGCAGAACGACCTGCGAAATTTCAAGGAAGTGATGGATTGGACGTACGGCGCCAACCAGCAGCCCTGGCCGCCGCGAGCGACCTGGCCGGGGGCTGACTCGTCTGTCGGCGCCGTGGACAGGGGCGTCGAGTCGTTCATCGAGTTCTGGAAGTCCGGCGGCGGCATCGAGGCGGGCGAGATACTCGGCGCCATTGCCAAGCTGAAGGACGCGCTGGTCCGCTTCGGCCAGGCCGAGGATGAGCTCATCCGCGTCGACGACCGATACGCCAACGAGCCCGCCCAGCCGGACAACAAGGAAACACTCGACAAGGTCGCCGGCGACTGGACCGCCCGCCTGGCGTCCGTGACGCAAGAGGCTGGGCAGATCGACGCGGCCATGGATGCCGTCAAGCTCGGCAACCGCACGCTGGTCCAGGCCTACGACGTTACCATCGCCCAGCGGATGGCGAGCGCCCAGAGCCCGCACGATGCCCTGATTGCCGCGGCCAAGCCCAAGAAAAGGCCCGCCACCGAAGCCGCCGAGAGCGACGACCTCAAGGGCGTCCGCAAGCACCTTGTCGCCGTCGAGGACAAGGTGGGCAACTCGCTGGCCACGCTCCAGGAGCAGTTGCAGAAGGACAAGCAGCGCCAGGAGTTGGCCGTGCTGGACCCGCTCCACCTGGAGATGGTCGATGTCCGCGACGAGGCCCTGCGAAAGGCCCTCAAGGGCGAGCGGGCCCGCCTGTTCGCGGTCCGCTGCGAGATGTACAAGACCTCCAATGCCGAACTGGCCAAGCAGGACCCGGTGCCTGAGATGGCCGGACTGGCGCCCACGGCCGCGGCCGTGCAGCAGGCGGCCGCCGGCGCCGACAGGCGAATCGGCGACCTCTACTCGCTTGCACCCAAGGGCTTCAGGTTTGACGACGCCCAGGCGGTCTCGAAGTTCGTCACCGACCGGCTCGCCATGCGAAAGCAGATCTATGCCCTGCTCAAGGGCGTGCTGGAGAGCGCGCCCAAGAGCGCCGAGGCCGTCGCCGCCGAGGTCGCCAAGGCGGTCAAGGAAAAGAACATCCCGCTGATAGCCCGGCCATTCATTCCCGGCACGAAGTTCAAGAAGGACGAGGTGTTCCCGGACAAGTTCCACCCCAAGGCCGCCGCGGCCACGTTCAGGGGGTGGGCCACCATCGGCAACTTTGTCAGGACCTCGGCCGGCTCGCCGACCGCGGCGGACGTGATCAACCGCGGCGAGTTGGCGGCGCTTTACCAGTCCCGCCAGGACGCCTACACGGCGTACCTCGACCAGTACCAGTCGTACTGGACCAAGGACGTTCTGGCCGACCTGGCCTACGGCTCGGCGAGTTGGAAGGACTTCCAGAAGGACCTCATCGGCATGCAGGTCCGCACGGTCACCGAGGACCTCGAGCGGCTGGGGCGGACTATCGTCTCGTCGCTTAGCGAGATCGAGCCCGTCGTGCCCCCCGACGGCAAACCCAAGTACGACCAGGTGGTCGCCGACCTCACCAAGGACATCAGCCGCTTCGGCCTGTCCACGTATGGCGGCTTCTGGGAGGGCTGGCTGCGGCGATGGAAGGACCTCGGTGACGACGGCGAGGCCGCCAGAAAGGTCATCCTCGCCAAGACGCCAAGCCAGTTCATCGACGATTACATTCCCTTCTCGGCCGGGGTCGACACGATGGTCTCGGAGAAGTACTGGAAGGAACTGGCCTACACCGGCCTTGGCCTGCTGGCCAAGGAGGTCGACATCAACGTGCAGGCCCAGTACGAGGCCGTCCGCAAGTACGGGCGGTTCCCGCTTGGCAAGCCCAACGAGACCGAGAAGGAACTGACTGCCGACGAGGTTGCCGCGGCCCGAAAGGCCATGGCGACCGTGCTCGGTTCGGCCCAGCTTTATGACGGCAAGACCATCGGCGGCGGCGCAAGGACGCGGACGTTCGAGGTCATCGACCAGCAGCTCGACCGCCTCTGCGGGCTTGGCCTGGAGCCCAGCCGGCGGGCGTGGTGCATGAAGGCCAAGGGCGTGCTCGACGGCCTGCCGGCGGGCGCCGACAAGCTCGCCTGCACCGTGCGGATCATCGACGATAAGAACCAGAAGATCCTCGACGTGGGCGCACAGAGCGTTCTGGGCATGTGGGCGGTGCTGGAGATTGCACAGGGCGGCACCCGGACGGGCATAAAGAACATCATCCAGGCCGAGCCGGCCGAGGTCGGCAAGGTCAGCTACCCGGACAATTCCGTCGTCCTGAAATTCTACCGCTTCCCGGACGACGTCCGCGCCGACAAGGTCGACCGCGCAATGACAATCCCGGGCGCATGGGCGGCGATTCGCATGATTCACGTGCTGACGGCGCGGCCCGCCGACGAGAAAGGCCTCAAATGGAACGCCCAGGTGGTCATCCAGGACACCGAGTCCAAACCGCGGTCCCTGTGGCTGGAGCTCGAGTTCGCCAAGCCGCTGCCGAAACTCGACCAGTGGCCGTAAGTGAGGAATAACCGTCTGGTGCTCATTCACAAGAGGTGCGGAATTTGAACCTCGCACGGGGCAATAAAGACGATCGCGCGGGCGGCCAGGTCTTCCTGGCGGCCTTCGGCAAGCACCCCGGCTGGAACGACCACATCGAGGACATCGGCATCGAGACCGAGCACCTGGCCTCGCTCAAGCAGTTGCTCTACGTGCAGGGAATCGGCGGGGTCATAGATGCCGGCGCGTGGGAGAACCTCAGCGGCGCCCGGCGCGTGGCGGGTTTTGACCACGTCCTTCTCTGCCGGACCGCCGGCGACGTCGTCGTCGGGCGGCTGTGGTCCAGCACCGACGGCAAGGGCCGAAGCCGGTATCCCATGGTTGTCTGTGCGCAGTGCGCCAACCTACCGCTGCAATGGGTCCTGCGCGAGGTCCTGCCGCGGCTGGCCGAAGTCGAGACCCGCTGCAAGGCCGTCGCCGCCGCCGACGAGGTGATCGCGATCATCGACCGGGCGCGGCGCGAACTGCGCGAGTTGGCCGAGTCCGCCGGCGCGGGCGACGGGACCTTCGTCGTGTCCCCGGCGGCCGTGGCGGACCTTGCCGACCGGCCCGAAATGCTCCCCGGCCACGAGGGGCTTCTGCGGATCCTCTACCAGATGGAGCGAGAGACCGGCGTCTACGCACGCGGGAACTACGCCGCCGCGGCGAGGAACGGCTCGCCGCGGCCAGTACAGATGCGAGTCCCGGCCTGCGGCGACGGCCCGGAAGAGGTCATCCCTCGCTGGCTGAGCTTCCTGTTCACCCTACTGGACCAGGCCACGGAGGTCTGGGCGATATGCCGCGCCGGCCAAAGCTGGCTGGACATCATCATCGGCGAGCCGGCGCCGAACCAGTTCTTCTGCTTCCAGGCGTCGAAAGAAGCCCTGCCGCTTGCCAGCGAGATTCCGTACACCCTCGACGACGCCTTCCGCACCCGCGCCAAGGAGCTCATCGACGACTCCCGTACAGGCGAGCTCACGCAGATTGTCCTTCGGCCGGCCGCCCTGGCGCCGTGGAGGCCCCGCAAGGACGCGGGCGAGGCCCCCGACAGGATCTCGTCCATCGGCCGAAGCAAGGCCCTCCGCACCGCCCTGATAGTCTTGGCGATCCTTGCTCTTCTGGCTGGATTGGCGGCCGCGCTGATCGCATTCTGGCCTGTGTCCGGCCCGCACGCGGCGGCGCCCAGTCCCGGCGGCAGCGGCGCCAACGGCTCGACGATGAACCCCGCCGACGCCAAGGCATGGCGCGACCTGTGCATGGAGTCCTTCAACTGGTTCGCGCCTTTCCTGGCCGACGCCAACGAGGCCCGCGTGGAGCGATGGCGCAAAGACACCCACCTGGCCGCGACGATCGTGCCGGTGCTGCGGAAGGTCTTCGACCGCGAACTGGTGCTCGACCCCAAGCAGATCGCGTCCGTCACGGGCAGGCACCTGAAGAACCTTGCCGACGCCCCACCCGACGGCGCGCAGACGCCCGAGGGCATCGAGAAGACCGCCAAGGCCGTGAAGGCGCTCGGCGAAATCCGCGAAAGCCTTTCGCCCGCGTTCTGGCCGGCGCTGGCGAACCTGAAGGAACTGGCCGAGACGTACCGCAAACGCAACTGGCTGCTCCAGGCGAACTATCTCGCGGCCGTGGCTGAGCGGGCCGGGCACATCACTTCGCCCGAGCTCGGCGACCAGGCGCCGGACCTGCCCGGGCGAATAGACGACGTGCTCACTGCGGCCGACAAGGCCGCCGAGCTCGAGGGCCTCTGGAAGGAAGTCCAACAGCAGGCGGACGTGCTGCGGCAGTCCGGCAACGCGGTGCTGGCGCGGTTCGGCGATTATGTTTCCACGTCCGCGCAATCGCCCGCCGGCGCCGAAAGGGACCTCGCCACAATGGCCGGGCGGCTCAAGGACGCCCGCTCGCTCGGCGAGCCGCTCGTCGCGTTCGTCCGGGACGACTGGCGCGACAAGATCGACATGCCGACGGTCGAGAAGGACCCGCTGCTCAGCGGGCCCGTGGCGCCCCAGGACCTGGCAACCGGCGAGATATTCCCACGCTGGCTCGCGTCCATCCGCAGCGAGCAGTTTGCCCGGCTGGACCCCGCCGCCGACCCGCGAACCAAGGACAACTGGGCCCAGCGGCGCCAACAGGAGTTGACGGCCCTTGCGGGAAAAATCGACGACCTCAAGAAGAAATACTCATCGCCTGACGCTCCTGCCCTGGAAACGCAGCTCGCGGCACTCCAGGCCGAGCAGAAAGACCTGCTCGCCCCGCGGTGGGACCGCGAGCACAAGAGCCGCATCGCCGAGGCCGCGGCCGGCTTCCCCGCCAAGACGGCGCAGCTTGCAAGGCAGGTCGGACCCGCGCTGGCGCGGGCCGCGGGCGGACGCGACGCGTACGTGGCGAACATCCCCGCCGCCATCTCGGCCCAGTCAGAGCAACTCAACAAGTACTGGTCCCGGCGCAGCGGCGACCTGAAGAAGCTCGATGACATGGCCAGGCTGACGATCAAGGTCGAGAAGCTTGAGAAGGACCTGACCGAGTTGGACAAACAGTTGCCGCCCGAGCTCGGCGTCCAGCCGCAAGACAAGGACTGGAACCGCCTGCTGGCCGGCGAGGTGACGATGCGCCATCGCGAGGGCGTGCTGGAAAAGGCCCTCTCGCTGCTCGGCTGGAAGGACGACGAGATCGTCCGCGACGAGGCGTTTGAGGCGGAGTTCAAGAAACTCGCCGGCGCCTTCGAGGCGTGGAAGAAGCAGGTCGCCGACGCGATGGCGGCGTTCAACGCGATCGACGACGCGCTGAGGCTCGGGGCCGTCCTGGACGAAAAACCCGCCGGGCAGGACAAGACAATCGCGCAGCTTGCCGCCGAATGGCGGTCCCAGCCGATCTGGCGGGACAAGGCGGTCGTCGAGGCGCTTGGGCCGGTGACCAGGCGCGTGGCCCGGCTGGAGGAAATCGCCGCACTCAGTGACCCCGTCAAGCTTGCCTCCGAGGCCGCGGTAATGGCGACCGACCATTTCGAGGCCGCCCGCGCGGCCTGGAAGCGGCTGGGCCAGTTGCCCGGCTGGCCGGCCGACAGGGAATCGTTCAACATCGAACGGAACCTCCACCGCGACCTGAACAACGTCTACACCCGGATAGCCGAGAAGGACCCCGCCCGCGGCCGGCAACTGGCCGACGAACTTGTCAGCCAGGTCCGCCTGCGATGGAAGACCTATTTCCTCTCGCTGAGGGACCCGGGCCAGATCGACGTCGCCGTCGCCCGCGCCGACCAGTTCTTCCTCGACGCCAACCAGGCGGGCGGGCTCTCCCCGGCGTGCAACTTCCGCATGGAGCTCCGCGAACTGAGGCACGAGGCGCTCGACAGCACCGCCTCGCCCGCGGACGACCAGACCTTGCGCCGGCGAGTGAGCGACTTCGTGTCGGCCGTGAAGAAGATGCCAGGCCTGGCCGACAAGGAACCCGTCGCCGGCCTGCTGGCCGAACTGTCCGCCATCGCCGCGTCGCGAGACGAGGGCGCCGACCTCACCAAGGCCGGGCCCGCCCTGGCCGGGTGGAAGCCCCAAGCCTCGCGGGACGGCAGGAGCGTGCGGTTCGACTGGCCCGCCGACCGCGACAACCGCTACGGCATGGAGTTCATCCGCGTCGAGCCGCAAGGCAAGCCCGCCGGCTACCTCTGCGCGACCGAGACGCCCGTCGGGCTGTTCATCCAGGTCATCGCGGCCGGCAAACACTGGCCGGCGGTGAAGAAGCTGCTGCGGACCTTCGATAGGCCCGACACCGACGGGCGCCTCGGGCCGCGAACATGGGACCTGAATCCAGGCGGCGAACTCATCGAGGCCCCCGCGTGGGTGAGGCTGCCGCCGGGCTTCAACGCCGCGGACTTCTACTATGCCGGCGCCAAGGTCGGCTCGCCCGGACTCGCGGCGCCAGTGCAGCACCTCTCGGTCGCGGGGGCGGTCTGCTTCGCCCGCCTGCTCGGCTGCCGTCTGCCGGCCAGCGACGAATGGGCCGCCGCCAAGGCGACGCTCAAGGGCGACGGCGCCGCCGGCGCCAACCTCCGCGACCAGGCCTGGCAGCGGCAGAAGGACCACATCCAGAAGCTTGAGGAAGCCGGCCGGCTGTCTTCGCCGGAGGACTACTACCCCGACGCAGGGGCTTTCTGGCCAAAGGGCGCCCAAAGGCTCACCGGGCGCGACGCCAAGAGCAGGCCGGGCGACGACGGGATGCTGTGGCTGGCGCCCGTCGGCAACGCCAGGCCGGGCGAGTTCCAGTGCCTCGTCGGCAACGTTGCCGAGTTCACCTTCGACGACCCCGCCGCGCTGACGAAGTGGCAGGACGACGCCGACCAACTCAAGCAGTTGCTGGCCGCGTCGGCCGACAAGATCCGCGTGATCGGCGGCTCGGCCCTGTCGGCCCCGCAGATCCCCGTCGACGTCGCCCAGGCCGTCGATTACGCCGAGGCATCCGCCGGCTACGCCGACGTGGGCCTGCGCCTGGCCTTCACCGCCCCGGCAGAAACCGTCCAGGTCCGGCTCCGCCGACTCCTGACCGCCTGCGGATACCCTGTGGTAGTCAGTGAGTAGCCAGTAGCCTGTAGCCGGTGGTCGAGGGTGTCCGATAATTCAAAACGGTCGGGACCCAGTAGCCGATATCCGGCAGGCTCCAACACGCACAGTCTCGAATGCGGCAGGCCACCAAAAGGGCAATGGCGCATAGCCCCGAATGGGGCGATGGCGCGTAGCCGGATGTGAGCGTACTTGCGAACCCCCGGAACCTGCTACACACGTCAGAGCCCCGGCGGGGCGATGGCGGGCCTGTGAAATGTCGCGGACTCGCCATCGCCCCTATGGGGCTCCGGATTAAGAGACTATCGTTCCGGAGGTTCGCCAGTACGCTCACCTCCGGCTATACGCCGCCGCCCCATTCGGGGCTGGGCATGTTGGCGCCTGCCGATTATTGGCTGATGGATCCCGACCGTTTTGAATTATCGGCCGGCCTCGGCAACTGGCTACCGGCTACTGATCACTGCCTTCTCTCATGGCCAGCGCGCCGGTGGGGCACGCGGCGACGCACTCGGCGGCGGCCTTGGCCAGGCCGACGCTCAGCGTCTTGCCCATAGGCACGACTACGCGGACGTTGAAGCCGCGCCCCACAAACGCCAGGCCGTACCGCTCGCCCGCGCGGCGCGTGATCTGCACGCACAGCCCGCAGTCGATGCACTTGCCCGGCTCGAATATCACGCCCTGGTCGTGGAAATGCTGCTCGAAGGTCCGCCGGCCCGCCTTGTATGCCGACGCGGAGGCGCCGTATGCCCTGCTGTGGATCCGCAGCTTGCAGTCGTCGCCGCGGCGGCAGTCGCAGCGCATGCAGCGAGCCGCTTGCTCGACGGCCTCGGCCCGCGTGTAACCGGCGACGCTGTCTGTGGGCTCGCGGCGCGGGCTTGGGCTGGCCGTCGCCATGAAGCGGCGAACCTCCTCCGGCTCGACCTTGCCGATGTGAACGGTGAACGGCCTTGCCGCTCCGATCACGGCCTGGGCGAGGAGGAACTGATCAATCGCCGCCGCCGCCGACTTGCCGTCGGCAACCGCCCGAACCGCCATCTTATGCTGACGCGCCGAGCAAGCGGCGAACACGCCCTCCAGCCCGGTGCAATGCGTCGTCCGGTCGTACCGCACGGCCGAGCCGTCCCAATCGAGGCCAAGCTCCGCCGCCGCGTCCTGCCCGGCAGCGCCCGCCGCCACAAGAACGGCGGCGTAATCGCGCCGAAGCTCCGCCAGCGACACGTCGCGCCCCACGCGGATGCCGGAACGCAACGCCGCGCCCATCTTGCGGATGACGTCGATCTCCGCATCCAGCACCGCGCGGTCAAGGGCGTCTTCGCTGACGCCGTGGCGAAGCTGCCCGCCGGGGGCCGGGCGGTCGTCAAAAACCACGCAATCATGCCCAGCCGCCAGGAGGTAATACGCGGCCGAGAGGCCCGTCGGGCCCGCCCCGACGACGGCGACGGCCTTGCCCGACCGGAGCCCGCGCGGCGGCATGTACGGATCGCCCGAGGAGAGGTCCACGTCGGCGACGTGGCGCTTGAGCGCGCATATTGTCACGGGCGCGTCATGTTGTGCGCGGCGGCAGCCCTTCTCGCACGGGGCCGGGCAGATGCGTCCCAGCACGGCCGGCAGGGGGATGTCCGCCTTGACGGTCTTAATTGCGCCGCGCATCTGGCCGGAGGCGATCTGCCGGATCATCCTGGGTATGTCCATCCGCGCCGGGCAGATGCTGTGACACGGGGCCATGCAGTCGCCGAGGTGGTCGCTGAGAAGCAGTTCCAGCGCGGTGCGGCGGACGCCGCGGATCTCTTCGCTCTCGCTCTGGACGCGCATGGCCTCGACGGCCGGCGTGGCGCACGACGGCACGAGCCCTGATCGCCCCTCGACTCGCACCACGCACGCCATGCAGGAAGTGTTCGCGTCGCACCCGTCGCGCCAGCACAGGGCCGGGACGTCGATCCCCAGCTTCCGCGCGGCGTCGAGGATCGTCGCCCCGTCGGGCACCTGAACCGCCCGGTTGTCTATGTGTATCGTTGGCATGTCTCAGAAGAAAAAGAAACGGCATTTCAACGCAGAGCACGCAGAGAACGCAGAGGATTCATCACTTACTCCTTGAAGTTGTTCACGATTCTACGCACCCCATTGGTCAGGACGGGCACGTTGAAGTTGATCAGTAATCCAACCTTGTGTCCGCTCAGCCTCAGGTACGACAAGAGCTGCATGCAGTGTATTCTCTCAACCGCCTCGACGGACTTCAGTTCAACAATAACCGACTTCTCCACTAACAGGTCAATCCGATAGCCGCAATCAAGCTCCACCCCGTGGTATACAACCGGCAGCGGCTTCTGACGTTCAAGGCTCACCCCGCGATCCGTCAACTCATGAACCAGGCACGCCTCGTAAGCCGACTCCAAGAGCCCAGGCCCGAGTTCGCGATGCACTTCAATGGCCGCGCTTATGATCTCTCGCGTCAAAAGATTGATCGGATTGTCCGGGCCGTCGGTCATGGCTCACCCGTCTATCTTCTAAGAACGTGTATGAAAACCGCGTTCGGTCGTAGCACGGGCATCCTGCCCGTGAGTCGCAGGGGCGTCCCGCCCCTGCTCCCGCGGCTGTTCCACGGGCCAGAGGCCCGTGGGACTCATGGGCGGGACGCCCATGCTACGGTTTTCATACACGTTCTAAACCTCTTTCCTCTGCGTGCTCTGCGTGCTCTGCGTTGAGTATCTTCTTTTTTCTCTTTTTCTTCTCCTCTTTTCGTTCCCACCTATTCCACGTCTACCGCGGCGACCGGGCAGGTCTTTCTGCATCCGCCGCAGCGGACGCACTTTTCCGGGTCGATGCGGTGCTTCTCGTACGGCGCGAAGGCGATGGCGTCGGC
>Ga0315282_10002071_pt1 | contig 37408 bp, 36 predicted proteins | sample YL17G07_20_MG_FD_203693 | JGI IMG/M metagenome (GOLD analysis project Ga0315282, IMG submission 203693) | Sediment microbial communities from Yellowstone Lake, YNP, Wyoming, USA - YL17G07_20 | ecosystem: Environmental > Aquatic > Freshwater > Lake > Sediment | place: USA: Wyoming | collected... | reverse complement strand
CTCTTAAACTCTACGCTGAAACTCCTCTGATTTCTCATGGCAAAGTCCTTTCTGCCCCCTATTATAGGGCACCTGACCCTGCCAAACCTTCCTAACCTTTAGTGTCCAGTCTCAGGGGTTCACTCCAATGTTGGGAAGTATCGCTTAATGGATTTAAATCAAATTCTGCACATTCGGATTCAGCATTTAAAAATAAATTGATTATCTCATCTAATTGCTTGTCTGGTAATTTCCCACGCTCTTTCTCTATATATCATTGTGAATAAGTGCTCTTTCACTTTCTTTATGCGTATTCATTAAACCTCTTAAGAGATTAACTAAATTATCATATACTTCCCAAGCTATTTCATTATTTTCTAATGGTATTCGAGACTGCCAGATAATAAACAATAATAGCCCTAGACCAATAGGGGTTGTTATCGCATATAACCAAGTTACATTTAGTCCCACATTTTCCATATTTTTTATTTTTTGATACAAAGACCATAACGTGTCCACATATTCGGGTATGCCAATAAATACAAAGGATAAAATGCCAAGTAATAGTTTATATTTACGAATAAACGCCCTATATCTAACCATACCTTTATTCTACCATAATCCCCCCACCACGAATGAACAGAACCAGGGGAGTATTTTTCTTGACTTTTGGTTTCAAAGATGTGCAATCGTGATTTAGGGCATCTAACATTTCGTCACATTATTCCATAAGATGTTCGGTGCATGTTATAATTCTATTGTTACAGTAATTTAGTTTAAGGCCATAGGATTTATCAAATGAGGAACCTTCGTTCGTGTCCTAATTGCGGGCGTCCAGCCTTCGGCACCAGATGTAAATGGTGTCATCATCTTTTGACAGGTGATAAGCCGGTTACCAGAGAAGAAGCTGAACAGCCAGTAGTTCAAGTTGTGGAGAATTCAGAACAAACCCACGGGGAATCGGCAGTCAAAGCCAAACCCGAAGCACTCGCCAAATCAAACATGATGGTTGTTGTTGATGCCCAGCACAGGGCACGGCGTATTATTAGCACAGCCGAGCAAACCGCTCAGGGATTGGTGACTAAGGCTAAAACTGAAGCAGACACGAAATCGGCGGAGATAATCTCTGATGCCCGGCAAAAGGCATCCGAGATTTTGTACAAGGCCGAACAAGCCGCTGCGGAATTGGCTGGTAAAGCCGAGGCTGAGGCCGGTGAGAAATCAGAGGAGATTGTCGCTGATGCCCGGCAAGAAGCGGCGGAGATTTTGCACAGGGCGGAGCAAGCTGCTGCGGAATTGGCTGGTAAAGCTAAGGCTGAGGCTGATGCGAAATCAGAGGAGATTGTCGCTGATGCCCATCAAAGGGCAACTCTGATATTGCATGAAGCTCAAAAAGTGGCCAGCGAACTAATATCTAAAGAAGAGGTGAGAAAAGAAGCAAATACTGAGGCAGCCAGGGTAGTCACTGAAGCTAAACAAAGAGCGGCTCAAATCCTGAGCGAGGCAGAGCAAGACGCTGCGGAAGTAGCTGTTAAAGCCGAGGCTGAGGCCGGTGAGAAATCCGCGGCGATTATCGCCAATGCCCGGCAAAAGGCGGCTCAGACCTTGCGTGAGACGAAGCAAACGGCCATGGAGCTGGTCAATGAAGCCAGGGCCGAGGCTGATACGAAATCAGCAGCCATTGTCGCTGATGCCCGGCAAAGGGCAACTCAGATACTGCGGGAGGCGAAGCAAACTTCCAGGGAATTAATATCTAAGGAAAAGGTAAGAATAGAGGCGAAAGCTGAGTCGGCCAGGATAATAGCCAATGCCCGTCAAAAGGAGACTCAGATTTTGCATGAGGCAGAGCAAGCTGCTGCGGAACTGCCGGTCGAAGCCAGTGCTGAAGCTGATGCACAGTCAGCTAGAATTATTACTAATGCCCGGCAAAAGGCAGATAATATCCTGCGTGAAACAGAGCAGGCGGTAGCGGAATTATCTGAAAAAGCCAGGGCTGAGGCTGATACGCAATCAGCCACGATTATCATTAATGCCCAGCAGGAGGCGGCTCAGCTCCTGCGCGAGGCGGAGGAAGCGGCCGGAGAAGTCGAAGCGAAATCAGCTACGATTATTACTGATGCCCGGCAGCAGGCAGATGAGACCCTGAGCGAGGCAGAGCAAGCCACTGCGGAAGCTGATGCGAAATTAGCGGCGATTATCACTGATGCCGGTCAAAAGGCAGCTCAAATCCTGCACCAGGCGGAGCAAACGACTGTCGAGATGGCCGATAGAGCCAAAACTCAAGCTGATGTGGAATCGGCTGCCATTGTCGCTGATGCCCGGCAAGAGGCGACTCAAGTCTTACGCCAGGCAGAGCAAGCCGCTGCGAAATTAGCCGATAAAGCCAGGGCCAAAACCGATAAGAAATCAGCCGCGATTGTTGATGATGCCCGGCAAAAGGCGGCTCAAATCTTACATAAGGCGAGGCAGACTGCCAGCGAATTAATCGCTAAAGAGAAAATAACAAAAGAAGCGAAAGCTGAGTCCGCCAGACTGGTTACTTACGCCCGGCAAAAGGCGGCTGAGATTTCGCACAAAGCGAAGCAAGCTGCGGCGGAATTGACTGAAAAAGCTAATGCCGAAGCCAATCTGAAGGCAGCCAGCATTGTTAATCAATCACTGGAAATCGCAGGCGGAATTATGAGTCTGGCAAAAACTGAAGAAAAAGCAGCGCAAATGCAAAAATCAAATGGCTCCGTCGCCGGGGAGACATTTGAAACTATGGGACAGGTAGACCGTAGCTGTCAAGAAATAATCAGGTTTGTGATAGATGATTACCGGGCTGGTATCTTAAAGCTGGACGGGGATGAGGAACTCAGAAAAAAGGTGGAGTCTTTGAAGGAGGATGACGACTGGGAGGCACTATCTCCTGATGTAAAGGCCCTGACGCTGGTTAATGCACTGAAGCATAGAGCTCAAGACGTATAATTGCTCGAACATTGGAGGCTTATCGGGATAAGGCTGTAGACCGGGAGGATGAACTCTAACTGACCCGTAACTCTCCTGAGCCTCTGTAACAGGAACTACCTTAGACTTCGCACACGCGTCTTATATATCGGTTGGCTTTAACGCTAGGGAAAAAGCACTGTAATTTTCTGATTCGTAGCCTCGGGACTTCACGAAAAGCCAGTTTGTGAAGTGACTTCATATCTTATTGTTTAACGTCGCCGCATTACACAAACGTACTATATTTGGCGGATTCGCCGTAAATTTATCGTATCAGAACCTCAACGTGTATTTTTGAGTATATGGTCGGGGCGGGCAGATTTGAACTGCCGACCTTCTGAACCCCATTCAGACGCGCTAACCAGGCTGCGCTACGCCCCGCCGGACCCGGCAGAAGTGCGGGAACAACATCCATTATAATATGTTAGCAGGATGGTATTGTCAAACACGTAAGGTTAATATTCTGCCCTTTTTCTCTATCGGAAACACTGGCAATCTATTGATATCCTTAACTTGACATGAGAGCGGTAGTGATGTAGATTTTTCTAGGTTGGCTTTTTCTGCCAGCTTTTTTAAAACAGGGTAAACACAAAAATTGTAAAGGAGGAAACATGTCACCAGCGTTAAAGGACAAGGTAGCCATCATCACCGGAGCCAGCCGTGGTCTGGGAAAAGCTTTTACCTTAAGGTTCGCCGAGGAAGGAGCTAAACTACTCATAACTACTACTAATCTTGAAAGGGCTCAGGGCACCGTTAAAGAAGTAAAAGCAAAAGGCGGTGAGGTGGCAGTTATAGCGGCCGATATCTCCGTTGAAAGTGATACTAAAAAGATAGCCGATAAGGTTATGAAGCAGTATGGTAAGGTGGATATCCTCATCAATAACGCCGCCATCTGGTACGGTCTTAATATTACGCCCTGGGATGCCTGGACGGTAGAAGATTGGGAACGGATTTACAAGGTGAATGTCATTGGGACATGGCTATGCTGCAAAGCAATTGCCCCTTTGATGGCTAAAGCGGGTAAGGGTAAGATTATCAATATCGCCTCCAACATAGCGCAGGTACCGGCTGCTCAGTTGTTTTTGCCGTACTCCTGTACCAAAGGGGCCCTTTACACGTTCACTCATTCCTTAGCCAGAGCCTTGGGTCCTTCCGGTATTAATGTTAACGCCATTGCCCCGGGATACACTGCTTCTGAGGCCAGTTTAAACCAGCAAAATAGTGATAAAATATTTGAAATTGCCACCGGCGAACAAACTCTGCATCGGCGTGGGCAGCCGGTTGATATGCTGGGGGCAGCCGTGTTCCTTGCCTCAGCGGAGTCCGATTTCATGATGGGGCAGGTGCTTTACATCGACGGCGGTACCGTAATGCTATAGTTATGAAGGAAAAAAAGAGGGGGGCTTTTACCCCCCTCTTCCTTATCCACTTTTTCCAGTAATAATTTCTATTTATAGATGCCGTATTCCTTGGTGGCATCTATCATCGCCTTGACGTTCGCAGGGGGGACGTTTTCAATGACTGCCCCGCTCATCATGATATATCCGCCGCCTTTACCGGCATCCGCGACAAGTTTTTTGGCGGCGTCCCTGATAGCCTGGGGCGTGCCCACGCTCAGCAGGGCGATAGGCATGTTCCCGCCGATGCAGGCAACGTCGCCGAGTATTTCCTTCGCCTTGGCCATATCGGTCGTGTCGAATCCCCAGATTACCTTGCCTCTGGGTACGTCCTTGATAACTTTCAGGCGTGAGTTATAGCCGCCCTCGGCCCAGGGGAAGGGTATGCACCCTTCGTTAATTAAGCCTAGTATAAGCCCTCTCAATGTAGGCCAGTAAAATTTCTTGAATTGCTCGTCGGAGAGGAAACCATCGGCGCCTTTATGCAGCGGGATAAACACAATCGGGTTTCCGTTCTGCCTGGCATTGGCCACGCCCATTTTTACCATTATCGGCGTTAGCTGCTCCACCGCCCGGAGGAGCTTATTAGGCTGCCGGTACATATCCAGCATTATCCCCCGGGTGCCCCTGAGGGTATCGCCGATGGTATCGAAGGGGGCCTTGGCACCTCCGCCGAAGAAACCGGGAAATCCGGCCGCCGCCATTTCCGCACTGTAGCCGGCGACAGTGCCTATCCACTTCAATGCTTCACTGCCGGCATCCATGAGCGCTTTTAGGGCGGCCTGGACGGGTGGCAGGCCGTAAGGTACCAGGGCCGCGCCGGTAAAGCCCCCGTACATCTCTGTCATATTGGTGAGCGGCGAAATCATTTTGAAAGCATCGAGGGCCGCCATGGTACGGGGCAGGAAGGTGGTCAGGAAGAAATAGGTGGGGTCATCGATAAGGGCGTCGTATTCGTCCGCCTTCATGTATTCACCTTCGATGCATTGGTAGGAGTGCTCGGGGGCGACACCATGCCCGGGCCAGGCATATAGCTTGTAGTCGAGAATATCGAAAGATTTTCCCGGTGGAGCTACGGTCACGCTGCCGTGGGCATCCGGTTGCATGTCCAGAACATATTTTTTAAATGAGCTCATGAGTTTATCATAGTCATACATTACATCTCGGGGGGTGAATCCGGCATAGTAAGCCGGGAAAAAGCCCGTCATGGGGAAGACCGGCACCCTATCGGGCTTCTTTATATTAACGGCGTCCAGTATCCTGTTGACTCTTGCTTTATATGCCTTCTCGGCGTCCGTGCTGACGAACTTCACGCCCGACGGCGAAAGCCACTTGGCAATCAGGTCATTCCGCTTTTCATCTGCGGTCATCTCTTCCCATTTCTTTTCCATTTTTTCACCTCCTGCAATTTATCCATTGGGAATTATTATTTTGTGCCCGCCCATTTCCTAGCAAGCGTGACGCCGGACACGGCGTCTTTACCAAAGGCATCGGCGCCGGTGTATTTTACTATTTCATCGGTAATCTGGCCGCCGCCTATCATAATCTTGGTCTTGTCTCTCAGACCGGCGGCTTTGATGGCTTCAATAGTCTGTTTCATGGAGTCATAAGCCAGCGTCAGGAATCCGCTCAGGCCGACGATAGGGGAGCCGGTTTCCTTTATCTTATCGACGAACTTCTGTACCGGCACATCGACGCCGAGGTCGAATACCTCGAAGCCGCTGACATCGAGCATGAAGACGACGATGTCCTTGCCGATGTCATGGATATCACCGGCCACTGTACCGATGATGACCTTGCCCTCGCGTTTGACAACGCCTTCCTTGGTGAGCTTGGGCTTGACCATTTCGTTAATCTTTTTCAGTATTTCGCCCGAATATACCAAGTCGGGGATGAAGTACTCGCTTTTAGAAAAACGAGCCCCCACCGTTTCCATGCCGCGCCTGGCGTCATTGAGGATGTTCATGGGGTCGGCGCCCGCGTTCAGCTTTTCCCGGACGATTGCCAGCGCCTCGTCTTCCTTCAGGTCGGCCAGTGCTTTAGATAAATCCTTTGCCATGTTTTTTTACCTCCTATACCTGTGGTGAACTTCTCTGCCCTTCAGCATAAACGTGTTAAACTCACATAGTGCAATCGTGTTTGTATAACACATATTAGCGACTTACCTGGAAAAATTCAAGAAGCGCCTTATTGAACCGGGAAATACTCACCCCGATAATGCAACTTATTTGAGACGCTCGCACATTGATTCACCTGCAATTTAACACGGCAACTGATAGATTGCAATATAAATTTATCTATGATATTATAGAGAACACTCTGAAAACTTGAAATTAAAGAAACCTGAAAAAGCTGTATTTTTTAGTGAAAGCAGGAGGTGCAACCAATACCCGCCTTGGCAGGTAGATAAAAATGGCGCCATCGAAGTTAGACCTTCATAGCCTCATCGTTTTCTATTATGTTGCCAGCGAGGAGAGCATAACTGCCGCTGCCGATAAGTTATGTCTCACTCAACCCACGGTTACCTATCATATCAAGTCGCTGGAGAGAAATGTCGGACTTAAACTCCTCGACATAAGGAGGCAGAAGGTATTCCTGACCCAGGCAGGTATCGGCCTCTTTAAATATGTTAGTGAAATTTATCATCAGATGACCGGCGCTGAAAAGTATCTGGAGAACCTTAAGGAGGCCAGTCTCCACATCGGCATATCCACTACTTTCAGCACCTGCCTTGCTTCGGCAGCATCCGCTTTTGAGAAGCTCTATCCTCATGTAAAACTGGTTATCAGGAGCGCCTCTTCTTTCGAGGTTGCTGAATATGTTCTTAATTCTGAGGTAGACCTGGGGGTTGTCGTCAGTATGGATTATGGCAATCCCAAACTGAAATCCGTGGCGCTCTCATCGCAGGAGAGACTGGTGCTCGTGGCGTCTCCTTCGAGCTCTATCGCTCAAAGACAGCGCCTTGCCTTCGTGAACCTCTGCGGTTACCCGCTGATACTGGGGCCGGAGACATCCGCCACGCGCCGGATTATACTTAAGAAACTCCGAGTCGGAGGATGCCATATGCCCTCTCCCATCATCGTGGAAGTTAATAGCTCCGAATGGGGGATTAATCTCGTGGAAAACGGGGAGGGTGTGGGCTTACACCATATCAAGAGCGTGGAAAGGTCTATTTCCGAAGGACGACTTAAAATACTGCCGCTTTCCGGTGAGATATGGGTGGGCGTCGATGCCATTCTCCGCACTGACGCTCCTGAACACCCCATGGCGGAGAGGTTTATGTCCCTGGTCAAAGAGGCATTCGGGACTGGCCGCGAGAAACCGGTGCCCCGTGTTGTTGCGGGTCAGGTAAGTTAAAAAACCCCGCAGCGCGCTATGATATCAGATATTTTAAAGCCTCCCTGATATCCTCGGCCACCATTCTCCTCTTGGATTTCTCGATGAGGAAGTTTTTGCCCGCCGGTGTATATGACGGTAAGACTCTTTTATCTTCAAAGTAATATTTCTGTCCCCTGATTTTATAGGTCGAACCGGCCGGTATCACTTTCTTCCCCGCCTGTTTCTTCCAGATATCGTTCATCATTTTTATCGCCACGTCCCCCATGAGCATAAACACCTTGATATTAGGGAACAGGGCAATTTCCTTTTCCAGCAGCGCTGAGCAGTTTTTTATGGTATCCGGGGCAATGGCATACCGTGTTTTGCCGCATTTTATGGCTGTGGTGATGTATACGCCCAGGTCGATGATATCCTGCATTGAAGAAATATTTTCACCGGCGTCTTTAAAAGCCTGGATGGCGGTCTGTAAATAGAACGGATTTCCCTCGGCGTAATAATAGTCTGCCTTTTCATTCGGCGGGGCTTCCGTTATCATTAAAATCCTGTTTTTATCCGCAGCAATATCACTCGACGGCATCATATAGCTGTTTTCATCTATATCTGTGCAGGGGAATTCAATGCATTTTATTTTATCGGTGATTTTCATTTGAGAACTATTTATAGCGCCTGGCTGGCTATCTCGGCGATATCGTAAATCTCCATTTTTTCCCCGTAATTTTTAACGGCGTCTTTGAAATTCCTTTCGCACCAGGGGCAGGCGGTGACCAGCGCTGTAGCCCCCGTAGCCCTGGCCTCCTTCAATCTTTCGTTGGCCGTCCACAGGGCGAGGTCTGTGTTGGCCTGGCTGACGCCGGCCCCCGCCCCGCAGCACCAGGCGTTCTCCCGGTGGCGCTCCATCTCCACTAGTTTAATCCCGGGGATACTCTTTAATACATCCCGCGGAGGTTCATACACGCCGTTATCCCCGAGATGCCGCCCCAGGTGGCAGGGGTCGTGGTAGGTGACCTTCATCGGCACTTTTTTCGTGAATTTGAGTTTTTTCTCTTTTATCAGCTCGTCGAGGTACTCCACCATGTGACGCACCTCGAACTTCATTTCGATATTTACACCGGGATAAAGCTTTTTAAACGTGCTGTAGCCGTCCGAGCAGGAGGTAACTACCCGGCTCACGCCCAGCGTGTTGAAGGTCTCGATGAAATGTTCGGCGTACTTGGTGAATTCCCCCATATAGCCGATTTCATAAGCGCGGCCGCCGCAGCAGGACTCCTCTTTACCCATGATGCCGATATCCGCCCCTCCCGCTTTCAGGAGTTTGATAGCGCTCTTGGGCACCTCCCATAGCTCTGGGTCGAAAGAGAGCATGCAGCCGGCGTGATAGACCACCTCCGCCTTTTCCTTTCCGACGTCCTTGATTTTCATGCCTTTAGCCCATTCGCCGCGCTCCGCTTTGGGCTTCCCGAAAACGTTGTCGTCCTTCTTCAGGCTATCCACCATGACCATGTAAGCCGCGTTCAGGAATCCCTGCGTTACCGCTTCCGTCCGCAGGGCCTGGACTATTTCGAAGATATGCTGGTGGTGGTAGACGCCGCACTGCTGTTCGCAGGAAAGGCAGCCGGTGCAGGCGTATATCCGCTCCCGTAAGTCATCGTCGTCCAGGTTCAATACCCCGTTGACAACCCCCCTGGCTATCAGCATTTTCCCCGATGGGAAATAAGATTCGAACTGGTACTTTTCCCCGGCAGGGCAGGCTGGAGAAAATATATTGAGGACATCCTTGCAGGTGCCACAGTGCGAGCATCCATAGAGCCATTCCTTTAATTCTTCTAATGCCATAATAATCTCCTTATCTCAGTGTTATTTCTGAACCGGGTGAAATTACCAAGATACAAGATACAATAACCAAACAATGACCAATAGCCAAATCTCAATAAGTAAACGTTTGGTTATTGGTTATTCTCCTTAGAGTTTTTACTCCTCGGGCATGCCCCACCGGCCGGGGTTCATGATGTTGTTGGGGTCAAGCATTCGCTTGACCCGGCGGTGCAGTTTCCGCCAGTCGGGGCCGGCCAGTTCTTCCAGCCTTCTCACCGCCCAGACCGGGGTCTTGTATGGGATATAGCCCGTCTCCAGCACCATGTCGAGCTGCTCCGCACACAGGTCCTGGATTCTCTTGACCAGTGAGGGGTCTCCTTTATCGTAGGGGAGCATCCATCTCAGTCCGGCGAAGTGCCCCTCGTTCATCATGCGGGTATAGCAGGTGCGGGTAATATCGTATTTATCCTGGAGTTCGCAGCCCCTTTTGACCGTCTCCAGCCACCGGCTCATGGGGCCGTAGGTGCCCACCCACATTAACCCCCCTCCGGAACTGAGCACCCCCAGAGCCTGCATGGGGAAGGCAGCGGTGGTACTGGGCATGGTGTCCGGTCCGGTAAACTTGTAGCCTTTACATTTATCCCTCACCACCTCTCCGACGGCTTCAACCTTGGCGTTAAGCTCGTTTTTGGTATTACCGGTTATTTCCGCAGTTATCACGAACTCCGGCTCATCGGGGAGTCGGTGAGTTGCCGGATACAGGGACATCTTTTTATGCTCGTATGCCGCCACCCCGACTTTGTTCAGGGCGAATGATGTACCGATAAGGTCATCGGGTATGCGGGTGCGTATAATCGCTTGGAAAATTTCATCAGCGCCTTCCAGGTCCATCGCCATGAAGGTCACGGCATTACTGTGCTGGAGATTGGGCCAGAGACTTACCGCTGCCTTGGTAATGACGCCCGTGGTTCCCTGCCATCCCAGGAAGAGACCGTCCAGTTCGGGGAAGGGAGCGATGGCTTGCCATGTTTTGCTGGCGGCGCATGAGCCGATTTTCACTACTTCGCTGGTAGCCAGGACTACTTCCAGTCCGGTGACCCAGTGGGAGGCGGCCCCATAGCGGAACGACAGGTTATCGAGTCCCTGCACGATGGCATTGGCGATGACGCCGGTGGAGGGTGGTGAAAAAGCGTAGGTGTATTTCAGGGTGGGGTGGTGCTTGTCCAGGTAGGCTTTTATCTGCCCGAAGGTTACGCCGGGCTCGACTACGGCATACATGTCGGCTTCGCTTACCTCTATGATACGGTTCATCCTCTTGAGGTCGAGCATGATGCCGCCTTTGAGCGGGATGGTCAGCCCGCCGACGTTGCCTCCGGCGATATAAGGGGTAACCGGGATTTTTTCTTTATTGGCCAGGCGGAGAATTGCCTGGACTTCCTCTAATGATTGAGGCAGGACAACTACGTCCGGCCAGTTGGGCTCTGCCGGTGTGAGGTCATACGAGTAAATATACAGGTCGGCCGGATTGGTGGAGACAAAGTTGCTGCCGGCGATTTTTTCCAGTCGCCCGATGAGCCTGCTTTTTACTGCTTCTATCATTTTCCCCGCCTCCTTATATCATTATTATTTGAGAGTGTTTAGCAGTGACATAATAATCAGCCTTAAATGTCATTGCGAGGGCGAAGCCCGTGGCAATCTCCATCATCGGATTAAGTATATCAAGGGGATTGCCACGCTACGCTCGCAATGACAAAACGCTTCTATACAATCTCATCATTTGCTTTTAGTCGGGTCTTCCAGCTTACCCGGCCCGAATGAAGAGTAGTCCAGGTCATAGAACTGACGGCAGGCCGCAAAATACCCCAGATGACTGCCACCCATAACTATTTTCGCTATTGGTGCGTCGCGGTAATACTTCTCGTAGTGGTTCTCGCGGACATAGCCGTAGGAACCCATCAATTCCATCCCCTTTAGAATCATGTCCGCTGCCGTCCTGGTAATATAAGCATGTACCGCATGTCCCTTGGCCACCATACTGGTTGTGTCCCACATACCGTAAATATCCATATGGTCATATTCATGGGCCAGTTCCAGGAAAGCGGCTCTTGCCACTGTTATAAACGAGGCTATCTCGCCGAGAATCATGGCCGCATCAAGGTGCTGATTTATCAGCCTGCCACCGGCTACCCTCTGCCCCGTGTAGTCAAGAAGTACATCAAAGGCGCCCTGAAGAATGCCTACCATGTGTCCTGAATTGAGGGGAAAAGGAGCGGACGACGCTGTTTCAAAGATAGACCAGGCCACGGGACCCGCCAGTCCCCATTCCCTGGGTATCCTGACGTCATCAAAATAGGTAGAGGTGTTCCTGTCAGCATGCATGCCGCATTTCACCTCGAATTTGCCGTGGGAAACCCCGGGCCAGGGTTCAGGTACGTAAATCAGGGCAAAAGCGTCTTTCCCCAACCTCGGGTCCATGTTACAAATTACGCAGTTGAGGTCAGCCACGCCGGCATTGGATGCCCAGAACTTGTTGCCGTTGATAACCCATTCGTCGCCTTTTAGTTTAGCCCTCACCCTTATCGTTTTACCTTCATTGGTGAGGTTCTCGATATCACAGGCAGACTCGGCTTCACTCATGTTGAAGCAGGCGGCGCGAAGCTCATTGCCAACGAACATAGGCGCAAATTTATCAAGCACGGCTTTACCCCACGCCTTCGCCTCGGGGGTGGGTGCCATCAGGTACGCCAGGGTAGCCGGTGTCCATCCCCAGTCGGTGACGGCGCTGTGCATACTTATGCCGTAGTCGCCGCGCGCTATCTGCTCCTGCTTCAGGGCACCCGAGACTATGGAAAGCATCTCGTTTCCCCCGTAGTCTTTCGGTATCATATTTTTCTGGCAACCGAGGTCTACCTGTAATTTCTTCAGGATGGGGTTAATTATTTTTTCATGTGTTACATCGTCGTCGATTTTGTCACGGACAGGCATAATCTCCTTGTCGGTAAAATCCGCTAAAACCTTTTGCATCATACGCTGCTCTTCGTTTACGAAACACTCGGGGTACTGTAATTTGTACCATTGACTTGTCTGGTCTAACATTTTATCGCCTTCCTTTAATCAATACTTTATAGTTGAACAGGCAGGTTAACTCCGCCTGATTTGCTGGAGTTTCACTGCCAGGTTAGCCCCGGCTTCCTCGGGCGTTTCGCCGGCGACTATCTCGCATTCCACTTTTCTATCCGGAATAAATAACCGCAGTGCCTTGCTCCTCCGCCCCGCTGGTATATTGATACCCAGGTCGTTAACTTTCCACGTGATGAATGGTTGTTTCTGGGCTGCCATGAGGCCTTTGACCGTTGCCTGGCGCAGTTCACCCATTTCATGGCTGATTGTTATCAGGCAGGGCAAGGCAACCTCGACCGCCTCGTGGCCGTCAGTCATGGCCCGTTCCACCCGTACCTTCCCGTCATTGACCTCTATTTTCTGGGCGACCGTTACGCTGGGGATGCCGAGTAGCTCGGCTATGCCCGTGCCGACCTGTCCGGCGTTGGTATCCGCCGCCATACGGCCGGTCAGAATGAGGTCATACACCCCCAACTTTTTAATGGCCGCTGCCAGCACATAAGCGGTCGTATAGCTGTCAGCATCCTCGAAAATCCCGTCCTCTATCAGGACCAGGTCGTCGGCGCCAACCGCCAGGCCCTTCTTCACTACCGCTTTGGGTATGGACCTGCCGGCGCTGATTATCGTTATTTTACCCGGCTGCTTTTCCTTGATTCTGAGGGCAGCCTCAAGAGAGTTTTCATCGTAGGGATTCAGTACCGGCGGAACGCCCTGCCCCGGGATGACGCGGCGTCCTTCGGCGTCGATTTTAAAGGTGGAGGCGGGTGCTTCGGGGTCAATGACTACCTTGACGCAGACGATGATATTTAGCATTTATATCCTTTTATTAAAATGTTCCAGCCATGAAAAGACGTATATCGTGCCGATTCAGCCACATGATATATTTTTCAAGACGTAACGTCAAACTCTGCAATGAAATCACTGAAAAAAGAAGATAAAGGCTTGATTTTATGCGGTTTATTCCTTAGAATTTATATACGGTCGGAATACGGGCGGTTAGCTCAGTTGGTCAGAGCGTCAGTATCACACACTGAAGGTCGGGGGTTCAAAACCTCCACCGCCCACCATCTTTTTAATCTTTACAATTAAGTCGTTGAGATGGTATAGCGGTTGTTTCTCGTCGTTCTGATATCGAGTTCAACTGCCGCCGCTCTTAAAAACCGCCCGAGCCACCAGTAGATGTCACGTTCGCGTATAGACCTGCGCAGTTTCTTCATTCGTCCTTTTCGCTCACTAACGGGCATGAGATAGGCGCGGTGAATGGCATTTGCGGTGCCTACGGCATCGTATGGATTCACGACCAGAATATTTTTGCCCAGCTGGTAGGCAGCTCCGGCAAACTCACTGAGTATCAGCACGGCATTCTCATCGATGTTAGCGGCACAGTATTCCTTGGCTACCAGGTTCATCCCGTCTTTAAGCGGTGTTACCAGGGCAATATCCGCAGCACAATAATATGAGATAAGCTCATTTCGTTCGAGGTTGCGGAACATGTAATGAATCGGTGTCCATCCCGGATGACCGAACTGTCCGTTAATCCCGCTGACTAATTGCTCAATTTCCGTTCTCATCGTCTGGTATTCGGGAATGTTTTCACGACTTGGCACGATTAATTGAATAAGGGCTATTTTGCCATGCATCTCGCTGAAAAGCTCCAGGGCGGTTCTAAAAGCTTTCAGTTTTTGCGGAATTCCTTTAGAGTAGTCCAAGCGGTCTACCCCCAGTATTATCTGGCAATCTGACATCGCTCTTCGCAGTTTTGCGGTTCTATCTATGGCCGTTTTAGTCATCGCCTCATGGGCGAACTCCTCGTAATCTATGCTGATGGGAAATACCCCGACACGTACGGCGCGGTCTTGCATTTTGACCCTGGAGATTTGTCTCCTAGCGTCGAAGCGCAGGCCCTTGATTAAAGCGCCGGCGCAGTGTAGAAAATTATTTCTGTCACGTGCTGTCTGAAACCCGAGGAGGTCGAATTCCAGGAGCCCTCTTAATGCTTGCAGACGCCAGGGCAGCTTTGTATAGATATCAAGCGGTGGAAATGGCGTGTGCAGGAAGAAACCAATCTTGCGGTCTGGCGTCAAAAGACGTAATTCTCTCGCCACCAGCATCAGGTGATAATCCTGAATCCAGATGTAATCACTCGGCGTGGTGTTCTCGGCTATGACCTGGGCGAATTTGCGGTTTACGGTTTCGTATGCGCTCCAGTATGCCGGCTCAAAGTTACAGCGCGACTGGAGGTCATGAAAAAGCGGCCAAATAATCTCATTGGAGCATCCCAGGTAGTATCTGTTATACTCTTCCGGTGTCAGCGTTACCGACTTGAGGGTATAACCTGCCTCTTTGCTTCCTTTAGTTAGCAGTTCTGCCATGTTGGCTTCTTCCAGTGTCCCTGGCCAGCCAATCCACATTCCCTGTCTCTCTTTTACTACCGGGGCAAGGGCTGTGACCAGACCTCCCGAGCTTGGTTTAATCTGCCATTCACCGGTATTATCTTTGTTAAGCGAAATGGGCAGGCGGTTGGAGACGACTACGATTCGTGTGCTCATTTCCTGGTCCTTTTTCTGCTATATTTCTCGTGTTTGAAGTAATTGAAATAATTTTTTAATGACTTAGATGCTCATTTACTCTCGGTACTGGCTGGGTGCCAGGAGTTGGCTCTCGGCTATTCTAGTTGTATTATATTCTTCGCTGCGAACAACGTGATATATCCGCAGTTTTCACATATCAGGGGGAGGGCGACGATATATTGCTTCTCGATGGAAAACCCCGATGGCATCTGCCGTTTCAGTAATGGCAAACCAACAATGTTATGTATATCAACACCAAGTGCCCCGCAATTAGGGCACCCCTGATACTTTTTCTTTACAAATTCAACTGCCTTCTCCAGGTCGCTTTTACTCATTAAGTCCATTCTCGTACCTCCTGGTTTCCCTTTTTCCTCCTGGGCATACCTGTTAAGCACCATCGTCCCGGATAGAGATAAAATAGTGTGAGCCAGTTTTGGTACTTTGATAATAACACATTAAAATATCCAGCGCTAATCATGTAAAACACCTTCAAAAAATTTGACTGGTTGCGTTTATTCTTGACAGATACACGTAGCACGGATATCATGCAACCGATATGACCGTACTCCTCTTTATTAAAGACCTCGTCCTGGCCACTCTGGGCCAGATGGCTTCTCTCTTCGCCGGTATATTTATTTTCGGCCTGCTGATACACTTCATCTCCCAGCTAACTTTCAAGTCCCTGGAAAAGTCGTTCGGCAGCAAAGGTGTTTATTTTGTGGCCTGGCTGGGCACGCCGATACATGAGCTGGGTCATGCCCTTTTCTGCTTGATATTCTTTAATAAAATCGACGATATCAAATTCTTCAAGCCGGACCCGGTTACCGGCACGCTGGGATACGTTTATCACAAGTGGAATCCCAAAAATCCCTGGCATGTGCTGGGTAACTTCTTTATCGGCGTCGGGCCGGTGATACTCGGTTGTGCCGTGCTGTTCGCTATTTTTTATTTCCTGATTCCCGATAGCTCCCGGGTGTGGAATTCTATCAACGTTGGCGTCAGCGAAATAGACAGTAGCTCCCCGGTAGCGAGTTATCTTACCGCCTTTCAGGGCTCGGCGCTGGCGATAGTCAGGCTGATATTCACCATTTCCAACCTGTCCTCCTGGCAGTTCTGGGTCTTTCTCTACCTGTCCATTTGCGTCGCCTCGAATATCAGGCTCAGTTGGGCGGACATCAAAGGCTCTTTATCCGGCCTTGGCTGCATCGTTTTGCCTTTTTTCCTGATAAACCTGACATGTCTTCTCACCGGTTACAGTAACGAGGAGTTTTTCCCGTACACGGCTTCCCTGCTTGGCGCCGTCTATAGCCTTTTAATACTTGCCTTGATTGTGGCACTGATAGGCTTTGTCCTGATATACCTGCTGTCGGCAGTCTATTTCCGATTAAGATATAAGTCCATCCTGAATCCATTTTGAATAACCGTACTGTCATTCCCGCGGAAGCGGGAATCCAGTGGAGGAGTGGTGGTCTGGATTCCCGGGCTTGACCCGAGAATAACATTTTTACACAATTTCGGATATTCGTATAATAATATGTAAAAGCAGTCAAAAAGGAGGGACTCAAATGGCAGAAAAGAAATATGAAAAATACATTGTGCGGGAAGCCATGCAACCTCAGGATTTTCTCGACCCCATGGCGGCCGGTTTTATGACGATGCCGCCCCTGATATTCCTCAACGGGGATAAGCCCGTCAGGGGCTCTAACCAGTTTCTTGAGGTTGTCTGGATATGGGATGAAGGCGCCGCCGCCGTCAACCCGGATAGGCCGCCGCACTCGCACGGATTTGACGAGGTCTTTGTTTTCCTGGGGAGTAACCGGGAAGACCCGAACGACCTCGGCGGGGAAGTCGAGTTCTGGCTGGGCGAAGGAAAAGATACGGAGAAATATTTGCTTAATACCTCGACATGTATCTTCGTTCCCCGGGGACTGGTCCATCTGCCGATGATATTCAGAAAAATCAAAAGGCCCTTCCTCCTGGTCACGTTCGGGGTAAACATGGGTAAGGAGTGGGTCAGGGCTAAATCTCCCCAGAAGTAAATAACTGCCTGCACGTCGTAGCTTTAGCGTAGGCGTGTCATTCTTCCCCCGATGCAATCGGGGGAAGAATCTCGGGGAGGAGTATTGGCCTGAACTCACTAACTCCCTTCCTGTCATTCCAGCGAAGGCTGGAATCCAGAACATATGCATTGTCATTCTGAGTCCTTCAGCAGAAGGACGAAGAATCTCGGGGAGGAGTGGCTTTTGTATCTGGTTTGACTTTACCGTCTTGCAGGCTAAAAGTGATATAATCGGTTGAGAGTAATCATGAGTGTCGAAATTAATATTCCCCCCGTATTGCAGGCTCTGTTCGACGGCGTCAGACAGGTTGATGTCAGCGGCAGCACAGTCGGCGAGTGCCTTAAGCACCTGGTCGAACGGTATCCTCGGTTAAAACCAGGGCTCTTTAACCGGCAGGGAAAGCTGCCTAAAGGTGTCAGTATTTTTGTTAACGGAGAAAGCGCTTATCCGGGGGAACTTACCCGGCCGGTGCATGACGGTGATAAGGTTTATATCACCAATATCGTTCTGGGGGGATGAGGATTAGACCGGGAAGAAAAATAGATATTTCCTCAGTTCATAGCTAAATATTTTTATATATAAATTGGAGACGAATATGGCATTGAATACCGGTAAAATACTCAGAGTGAATCTTTCCAGTGGCAAAGTAACCACGGAGTCCGTCCCTGAGCAGATTGCTTTAGATTTTATCGGGGGGAGGGGGTACGGTATCCGGTATCTCTATGATGAAATAACCCCCGGCACCGACCCCCTCGGAGAGAAGAACAAGCTATTGATGCTCAACGGCCCTCTGGCGGGCACCACGGCCCAGGCGGTTTCCCGGTGGATGACGTGTACCAGGAGCCCCCCGGCCGGTGCCTTCGCCCGCTCCGTGTGTGGTGCCGACTTCGGTGCCTGGCTGAAGTTCGCCGGATATGAAATCATCATCGTCGAAGGTAAGGCGGAAAAGCCGGTTTATCTCCACCTCACCCCCGATAGCTGCCATATTCTCGATGCAGGTGAAATCTGGGGCAAAGATACTAAAGAAACGCAGGCATGGCTCGGCCAGCAGCATGGCAGGAACACGCGTACAGCCTGTATCGGTCCGGCGGGTGAAAATCTGGTGAAGTATGCGGCCGTCGTCAGCAATAGAAGGACCGCCGGACGCTGCGGAACCGGTGCCGTGATGGGCTCCAAGAACCTTAAAGCTGTGGCTATTACGGCACAGCGTAAAATTCAGCTCTCTGACCCTGAAGCCTATAATAAGCTGGCTAAAGAGCAGGTCAATATCATCAGGAACAACGGCAGTTTTCAGAATCACAAGGAGTGGGGCACCACTAGCACCCAGGATGTCACCAATGCTATCGGTATTTACCCGGTGCGTAACTTCCGCTACGGGCAGCACACCGACTACCAGAAGATTGCCGGCGCTGAGTACCGTAAGCTGAGGGTGGGGGACATGGGCTGCTATTCCTGCCCGGCGCGCTGCGGCAAGGTGCATTCCGTCACCTCCGGGCCTTATGCCGGCGCCCACAGTGAAGGGCCGGAATATGAGTCCATCTGGGCGTTTACCGGCCCGATTGAAAGCAATAGTATCGAAGCCAGCATCGCTGCCGACCAGCTTTGCGATGACCTGGGACTGGATACCATCAGCACCGGGGGTAGCATCGGCTTCGCCTATGAGCTTTATGAGAAGGGCATTCTCAAGAAGTCCGATACGGATGGCCTGGAGCTTATTTACGGTAAACACGAGCCGATGGTCGCCCTTATTAAAAAGATTGCCCGCCGCGAGGGCATCGGCGACCTCCTCGCCGAGGGCTGCATGCGTGCTGCCGCTTCCATCGGCAAAGGGGCTGAGGTCTGTGCCATACACGTCAAAGGCATGGAGCTTCCCGCCTATGAGCCCCGCGGCGCTAAGTCCCAGGGATATAACTACGCTACCGCCAGCATCGGTGCCAGCCACTGCTATGGCTATGCCGCCCAGGATATTTTCGGTTCCCCCGAACCACGGCCCACCGACCGCTTTTCCGAGGAAAATGCGGACGTGGTAATTTACAATCAGGACGGCACTGCCTGGAAAGAAACCGGGGTTGTCTGCGCCTTCGCCGGCGGCTGGGGCTGGGTAAACCTTTTCGGTAAAATGATTGCCGCCGCCAGGGGTATCGATAAGTTTGCGGATGATGCTTACCTGAAGAAAGTTGGCGAGCGTATGTTTAACCTGGAGCGGGCTTTCAACGTGCGCGAGGGGTTCAGTCGGAAGCAGGATACTTTGCCAGAGCGGATACTTACCGAGCCGCTCCATACCAGGAAAGCTCCGGGGGAGGGGCAGATAGTCAGCCATCAGGACGAGTTTCTGGATAAATATTATCAGCTGCGCGGCTGGACGAAAGATGGCATCCCCACCGAGAAAAAGCTGAAGGAGCTGGGCCTGGACTTTGTGCTTAAAGACATAGCGGGAAGCAGGAAGCAATAGGTTTGCATCCTGTACCATTTACCCTTCTGAGTCTGTTAACAATTGTCATTCCCGACCTGTTCGGGAATCCAGGTCTTTAATGATTGGCTTGAATTCTGTCCGCCTCAGGTGGAAGCTTTCGCGAGTCGCTAGTGTGGTGCATCTAGCGCTTCGTTAGCACGTTCGATAACCATACCGACGAAAGTCGGTATCCAGAGACAATGGAACGGACTGGATTCCGGCTTCCGCCGGAATGGAATGAGAAGTGTGTGGCTAACAATATTTAGGAAACACCACACTGGAAGAACACAGACGAGTTCAATCTCTTCCATTCACACTGTCATTCTGACCCCGATGCAATCGGGGGAAGAATCTCGGGGAGGGGTGGTGGCCTGAACTCCCTAACTCGCTTGCTGCCATTCCAGCGAAGGCTGGAATCCACTTTTAATCTTCTAAAACCTATTGACGTGCTGCTGATTATTGGCAGATAATGAATTGAGCAATTATTTATCGTATATAATATTTCCGCCGGAAGAACGGAGGGGTGCATGATGGCGATAGAAGACGAAACCAGAGAACCCCGACAAGTCGGGGCAAAAGAAGAAAGAATTGAGAGTGTGCCTGAAGTCATGCAAAAACCCTGGTTCTGTGTGGCTCTCGCACCTTCAGGTAGTATCATTAGAAAAAATACCGAGTCAATGGAAGAATTTCGGGAGATACTTAGCAACGCGGCCATTAGTTGGGTTGATTTCGTCGCCCGGGACTTTGATAAGGAGCTGCCGGTTGTTGCTGGGCAGCTCGGCTTCACTCATCAACTCATCTCCGACCTGACCGGCGAATCGCGGTCGACCTACCGCGATTATGAGACTGAAGTCGGGATGAAGATGCCCTCCATTCAGGTCACCAAATTGGAGGTAGAGCCAAATCCGCTCATGATACTTTTAAAGAAGAACCTTGTCTTCACTATACATCCGTCCAATATCGACCGTAGATTTATCCGCCTGCGGAGATACTCGGAAACTGTCTTAAAAAAAATACCGGTTGAAGCAAATGCTGAAGATAAGCTGACCATGCTTCTCATGCGCATTATTGACGAGAATAACGGATGGAATTCCGAACATCTCCGGGAGATTGAGGAAAAGGGCGATAAACTCAACGAAATTATGATAGACCCCTATACCCCCCGTAATCAGCTGGGACCGGAGATTTACCACATGAAGCATGCCCTGATTATCTACCTTGATGCCCTCTGGGATACCGTGCATGTGCTCCATACCCTGCGGTACGGAGATGCTGAACTTATTACCAATGACCAGAAGCTTATTGATAAATTAGGCATATTGACTGAGGATGTCAACCATCAGATAAGTCTGGCGGAGCATTTGTCGGAAGTCCTTGCTTCAGGGCTGGAGGTCTTACAGAGTATCTATAATAACCAGCTTCAGAACCTTAATAACCGGCTGGCTTTGCTCATGTCCTATCTTACCATCATCGGTACGGCTGTCCTTGTTCCCAACACCCTGGCCACGATGCTGGGCAACTCCGTCTTTGACATCGGGCCCAAGGACCTTGGCTGGTATCTGGCTTTGATGATTGGCTCCACGGTGGTGGCTACCGGTCTTGTCTATTGGTGGGTAAAAAGGCGGGGCTGGATACCTAAAAAGATGGAATAGCCTGAAAAATAGAACAAAAGCAACAATGATATAGGGCGAAATGCTATAATCTAAAAACGGAAGAAAGGAGAACCTGAGAATGGCAAAATCGAAATATGGTAAGTATATCTGCACGGACCTGAAACAGGGCGTGGTCATGCCGGGTTTTAAAGGCGACCAGAAAATCGGGCAGGGATATCGCGATGGCTACCGCATGGGACTGGAGCATGTTATCTGGATGGACAGCGAGGTTATCCCCGGCGGTTTCTACGGTGAATATACCTGGCAGTGGCCTTCCACGATGAAAGACCAACGCCAGATAGTTAGACCTAAGGTCATTACCCCGGAAATGATGAAGAACGCACCCGGCATTACCCCCCACTCCCACCCCTTCATCGAGATTTTCAGCTACTTCGGCACCAATATGGACGACCCCTCGGACCTTGGTGGCGAGATTGAGTTCTGGCTGGAAGACGAGAAGTTCGTCTTCACCAAGAGCTTCATGGTATACATCCCCGCCAATATGAAACACTGCCCCTTAATCTTCCACCGCATGGATGCCCCCATGTTCCACATGACCCTCGGCTCGGGCGATAAATACGTATAGCTTGAAAATCTTATTCGGATTTATTATTAGAAAGAGGTAAGTGAAATGGGAAAAAACGCAAAATACGCTGTAGATAAAGCTAAAGCCAATCCTGAATACTCTCCCTTCCAGACTAAGGCCGACCCCAAAATCGTTAAGCCGGTTGTCACCGCTGATGCTGATACCGTCCCCGGCGCAGAGTTCTACGCCGAGACCAACTGGATATTACCCGGCTCTAAAAAAGATATTAAGCTATGTGAGTCTCATACCCATAAATTCGGCGAGATGCTCGGCTTTTACGGCTACAACTACGATAATATCCAGGACCTTGGCGCGGAAATTGAAATTACCATTGATAATGAAAAAAATATGGTAGACAGGAGCTTCGCCGCTTACGTGCCGCCCGGCGTCCAGCATGGCCCTATTATCGTCCGGAACGTTGTACGCCCTATTTTCTGTGTCTCCTCCGGTCGTGCGCCCCGCTACGAATAAAAGAACTGTAAAATGATACTACTACATAGGAGGTAAGTTGCTATGGCAACGTTGAAAGAGTTCAATCGTTACGGGGAAGAGCTTGAGAAAATATTACTGTTAAGGACATCTCCCGTAGCCGTTAAAATGTTGAAGAAGGAAGGCGATATCCCGCCGGGGGCTGTCCGGCCGAAGAAAGACCATAACTACCATCTCGCCCAGTGCCAGGCATTTGCCATGTCGCGGCGGGAGGGGGCTACCGTCGCCATGCTGAAAGAAGACCACTGGTGCCCGGCCGCTCTGATGGCTTATGGGATGGTGCCGTTACCCGAGGCACGCAGCCCGGCAACGAGCCACCCCTACGAACGGTTCGAGTATGGTAAATACATCGGTATTGTCACCGCGCCGCTTAAAAGTGCCTCTTTTAAACCGGATGTGGTGATTATTTATTCCAACACCTCTCAGTTGCGGAGCTTGATTCTGTCGTTACCGTTTGAAGAAATGTCCCGGATAAAAAGCCACTTCTTCCCTCCCTCCTGCGCTTACGCCGTCGTTCATGTCATGAACAGCGGTGATTACTGGGTTGTCCTGCCTGACCCCGGCGAATACCAGCGGGCGCTTGGCGATGAAGGCGAAATGATGTTCTCCGTCCCGGCGGCTAAGATGGACGGACTGCTTGCCGGCCTCAACCGGTTCCAGGACCAGGGCTTCGCCTACAGGAATCATAATATGCTGATGATGCCGGATTTCCCCAGGCCGGATTTTTATAAGGCAATGTTCAAACAATGGGGTCTGGAAGACTATTAAATGCCTGAATCTAATAAAGAACACGGTCATATGCATGATGCCATCGGTATCACTGAAAGGTTGCATGAAAAAGGCTATCGCCTGACGCCCCAGCGTTTGATGATTCTCTCGGCGATAGAAAGCAGCCGCGACCATATCTCCGCCGAGGAAATTTACGCTCAGGTAGCGGCTAAATATCCGCACGTCAATATTTCCACGGTCTATCGTACTCTGGAGCTTTTAAAGAAGCACGGCATGGTGTACGAGATTGACCTGGGAGAAGGCCGTATCAGGTATCACGCGGAAGAGAGCGGACACCATCATCACCTTGTCTGCCAGGACTGCAGTGTTGTTATAGACATTGATGAATCGACCCTGTTTTCTCTCAGGGATGTCCTGCTCCGTGATTATGATTTCCGCGCCGAATTGCGGCACGTCGCTATCTTCGGCTTATGCGAAAAATGCCGTAGGAAAAAGTCCCGCCGGGGAGGTAAGCCTTAGTGCCCGGTAAGCGTAAGGAGAAGTGGGTCAGGGACGTTCTGGAGCCGTCGCTAAAGCGTTTCCCTTTACGGCAGCCGGAGTTCAACCTTACCTCGGGTATGGCAATAAAGCCCCTATATTCCCCCGAAGACCTTGAGGGTCTGGACCTGGAAAAATCACCCGGTTATCCCGGTGAATATCCCTTCGGACGCGGCATCCAGCCCACCATGTACCGCGGTCGGCTCTGGACGATGCGCCAGTATTCCGGTTTTGCCTCCGCCGGGGAGTCCAACCGCCGCTACCGCTACCTCCTGGAGCAGGGCCAGACCGGACTCAGCGTTGCCTTCGATTTGCCCACCCAGATTGGCTATGATTCCGACCACCCTTTATCGCGGGGTGAGGTGGGCAAGGTGGGCGTGCCTATCGATACGCTGCGGGATATGGAAGTGCTCTTCAAAGGCATCCCGCTGGACAAGGTCAGTACCTCCATGACCATCAACTCCACCGCCCCGATATTGCTGGCTATGTATATCGTTCTGGCCAGACAGCAGAGTGTCCCGCCGGAAAAGCTCGAAGGCACCATCCAGAATGATATCTTAAAAGAATATATCGCCCGGGGCACCTATATTTTCCCCCCTTTACCCTCAATGAGGCTGACCACCGATATATTTGAATATTGCAGCCGCGAACTACCCCGCTGGAATACCATCAGCATCAGCGGTTATCATATCCGTGAGGCCGGTGCGACGGCGGTGCAGGAAATCGCCTTTACCCTGGCTGATGGTATTGCCTATGTCCGGGCGGCTCTCGACCGCGGTCTAAATATTGACGACTTTGCCGGAAGGCTTTCCTTCTTTTTCGACGCTCATAACAATCTACTGGAAGAGGTCGCCAAGTTCCGGGCGGCACGGCTCCTCTGGGCTAAGATAATGAAAGAGCGCTTTGGCGCGAAAGAGCCGCGCAGTTGTATGCTGCGTTTCCATACGCAGACGGCCGGCTGCTCGCTGACCGCCCAGCAGCCCTACAATAACATCGTCAGGGTGGCTATCCAGGCGCTGGCGGCCGTCCTCGGCGGCACGCAGTCGCTCCACACCAACTCCTACGATGAGGCTTATGCCACGCCTTCGGAAGAGGCCGTCACCACGGCGTTGCGGACACAGCAGATTCTGGCTTATGAAAGCGGCGTGGCGGACTCCGTTGACCCGCTCGGCGGCTCGTTTATGGTGGAGCGCCTGACGCAGGATATGGTGAAGGCAGCCGGGCAATATATCGCCAAAATCGATTCTCTCGGCGGAGCCCTGTGCGCTATCGAGAAAGGCTTTCAGCAGCGGGAAATCCAGGAGAGTTCCTACCGCTATCAGCAGGAAGTGGAAGCTGAAAAAAGGACAATCGTGGGCGTGAACAAATTCGTTACCCCGTATGCTAAAATCAAGGGGCTTTTGAGTGTTAATCCCGAAGAATCGAAAAAGCAGATAGCCGGACTTAAAAAGGTAAAAAAAGAGCGGGACTCTGCCGATATAACCTCGGCTCTGGGTAACCTGAAAAAGGTCGCCCGGAGCTCGGAGAATACCATGCCAGCCTTTATCCGTTGCGTTGAAGCCTATGCCACGGTGGGAGAAATCTGCGATACTTTACGCAACGTATTCGGCGTCCAGAGAGAGTCCCTTATTTTTTAGAGTGATGCACAAGGAGGCTGTATATCATTGTCATTCTGAGGAGACCCGACTTGTCGGGTCGACGAAGAATCTCGGGGTGGGGAATAACTGTAAAATGTTGCTGAATATCCTCCTGCAAGGAGAAGGACAAACGATGATTAAAAAAGTCCATCATATTGGTATCGCGGTAAAAGACCTTAAGGATAGCGTGGCTCTCTTCGAGCGCCTGCTGGGGCTCAAGGCGCATGTCGAGGATGCCCCCTGCCAGAAGGTGACCGAGGCTATTTTCCGGTTCGGCGAAGGACTGGAGATTGACCTGGTTGAGCCGACCGGACCGGATAGCGCCGTGGCGAAGTTCCTGGAAAAACGCGGTGAAGGACTGCATCACATTGCCTTTGAGGTCGATGATATCGATAAGGATTTGCGGGCGATGGAGGGGAAGGGCGTGCAGCTTATCGATAAGCAGGGGAGGGACGGGGTGGCTGGAAAAATCGGCTTCCTCCATCCCAAATCGGTCAACGGCGTTCTCGTCGAGCTTGTCCAGCCTTTCCACAATCGTCATTCCCGCTAAGCTTGTCCCGTACTTGATACGGGACCGGGAATCCAGGGGAGGGGGATTAATTATTTCTTACTGTCATTCTGAAGGAGCGGAGCGACTGAAGAATCTCGGGGTGTGGCGCATTGTGTAAAGGAGATAGGTAAATTCTAAATCCTGATATCTAAACTAAAACGATGTGTAATAACCAAATTACAAGTAACAATAACCAAGCAAAGACCAATAACCAAATTAAAATAACCAAACAATTAGTTCGTTTGAGTTTTTTGATTTGGTATTTGTTTGGTGCTTGTATCTTGGTTATTGGTTATTCCGTTCCAGATTTCGTGCTTAGGATTTAGTGCTTAGGACGGAGTCGATAATAATGAGTCGGAAAAAGGTACGTGTACTGGTAACCAAACCGGGACTTGATGGCCATGACCGCGGCGCCAAGGTGGTGGCGCGTGCCCTGCGCGATGCTGGCATGGAGGTTATCTATACCGGCATTCGCCAGACGCCAGAGATGATTGTCGCGTCAGCCCTCCAGGAAGATGTCGATGTCATCGGGTTGAGCTGTCTCTCTGGCGCCCACATGGAGCTTTTCACCGAGGTCATGGAGGGGCTGGGAAAAAAGAAGATGGACAATGTAATAGTCATCGCTGGTGGCATTATCCCGGAAGACGATATCCCCGCCCTTAAGAAAATGGGCATTAAAGCCGTCTTCGGCCCGGGCACGCACACCTCGGCTATTGTTGAAGCCATTAAGAAGCTGGTAGCGTGGTAAAAATCGGATTGACCACCGTTGGATAAATCAAAGCAACTTCGGGATTTTGTTTCATAATGTTTTGCTGTTATTCCAGCCTTCCAACAATTGTCATTCCAGCGAAGCTTGTCCCGTACTCGATACGGGAGCTGGAATCCAGTTCAACCCCACCCCCTTATGAATATCCCTCTCCCTTAATGGGCTTTGCCCCAAATGTCATTCTGAGGAATCCCGATATTATCGGGATGATGAAGAATCTGTGGGTGGGGCTGGCAGTGCACAGATAATCCCCACCACCCCCAGACCCTTCGCTACACTCATGGTGACATGGATACATTTCTTTTAAGGCAAGACTCCCTTGATGGGATTCATCCTGAAGGAGATGGCATTTAAGGGTGACAAATACCCGAAAGGGGAGTGCGTAGCGAGAGGGGCTTGCCCTTCAGGGAGAATCCTTCTAGGTGAACCCTGAACTTGTCGAACGGGGGCGCCAGCCTCCTCTCATATTTCTCCCCCTCTCCAACCTGTTTATCTCATGGAGTAGTTCATCTTGTTGGTTGGAGGGGGGGTTAGGGGGTGAGGTAGAAAAATCAGCCAGCTAAAAAATACCGCAGCCTATAGACAGCCTGCCCAGCGCTATCACGAATACCACCAGGCTGATGACGAGTCCGGCGATAGCATAACCGCTCCTCCAGCGTGCAGCGGCAATACCGCTTATTATCGCCCCCAGGATGGCGACCGGAAGCGTTGTGAACCAGTTAAACCATCCCAGAAATGGTATAAGACCTATCAACATGAAAAAACCGGCAATAAGACTGATGATTAGACCGATGATGCCCATGTAATTACCTCCGCTATGGCTTATTATATAATTCCGCTATCGTGAGTGTCTAAAAGATACGCCAACCCATCTTTAATCTAAATGACTCTTTATCCCAAATTACTTACCGTAACTCTAAAAACAAATCAAAGCTACCCACGCTCGATTTGTTTCCCAAAAAAAATTTTAGTTCTGTCACCTTTTCATTTGACAAAGCCAGAATCATCACATACATTAGAGGTGTAACCATGCAAGCACGCAAGGAGGACACCGACTATGGAATGGGGAATGGCAAACCGCCTGGCACAGTTGATTCCATCGGACGGGAGATGTCTCTTCCTGCCCGTTGACCACGGCTATTTCCAGGGACCGACGCGGAAACTGGAAGAACCGCGCAAGACCATCGAGCCGCTTCTTCCCTATGCTGACGCTCTCTTCATTACTAGGGGGGTACTGCGCTCGTCGGTCGACCCGGACAATACTAAACCCATCATCCTGAGAGTATCCGGCGGCACCAGCATGGTGGGCGCCGACCTTGCCAACGAGGGTATCACCACCGGCATCGACGAGGTCATACGTCTCAACGCCTCGGCGATGGGCATTTCGGTGTTTATCGGCACCAACTACGAAAAAGACTCTCTCTTGAACCTGTCGAAACTGGTCGACGAAGGTGAGAAGTACGGCATACCCGTCATGGCGGTGACGGCGGTGGGGAAGGAGATAGAAAAGAGGGAAGCCCGTTACCTCGCCCTGTGCTGCCGGATTGCCGCTGAGCTGGGCGCTCGCGTCGTCAAGACCTACTGGTGTGAGAACTTCGAAAAGGTGGTGAGAGGCTGTCCCGTGCCGGTTGTCATGGCAGGCGGACCCCAGACCGAGACGGAGCTCGAAGTATTCAAGTTCGTGCATGACGGCATCCAGAAGGGCGCTATCGGCGTCAACCTGGGGAGGAACATCTGGCAGAACGAGCACCCGGTGGCGATGATTCAGGCGATACGCGCTATCATCCACGATGACGCCACCCCGGAAAAAGCCCAGAAGATATACGATACCATTAAAAAACAATAGGATGCAGGGCAGGAAATGCGTGTTGCTGTATGGTATAGCAATCGAGATGTTCGCATCGAGGAAAGGCCGGTACCCCGTATTGGCCTGGGGGAGATGCTGGTACGCATCATCGCCAGCGGTATCTGCGGAAGCGATGTCATGGAGTGGTACCGCCTCGACCGGGCGCCGCTGATTCTGGGACACGAGATTGCCGGTGAGGTCGTGGCGGTGGGGGAGGGTGTTAAGATATATAAGGTCGGCGACCGCGTGACGGTGGCCCACCATGTACCCTGCAACACCTGCCATTACTGCCTGAGCGGCAACCACACCGTCTGCGATACCCTGCGCCGCACGAACTTCGACCCCGGTGGATTCGCCGAGTATGTGCGGCTTCCTGCTATCAACGTCGAGCGCGGAGTCTTTCCTCTTCCTGACGATATGTCTTTTGAAGAAGCCACCTTTATCGAACCGCTGGCCTGTGTCCTGCGCGGACAGCGAAGGGCTAAACTTCAACCAGGACAGTGTGTGCTCGTAATCGGCAGCGGCATTTCCGGTTTGCTCCATGTGCAGCTGGCTAAGGCGCTGGGTGCAGGACGCATCGTGGCTGTGGATATCAACGACTACCGGCTGGAGGCGGCTAAAAAGTTCGGTGCTGATGCAGTGATTAACGCCGATGAGTTCTCTCCCGACCGCATGCGAGAAATCAATGTGGGATGGCTCGCCGACCTCGTCATCGTATGCACCGGAGCCCTAACGGCGGTGAATCAGGCTTTAACATCCGTTGAGCGGGGCGGTACCGTTCTCTTCTTTGCGCCTACTGCCCCCGGTGTTGCTGTGCCCATCTCCATCAACGACCTTTTCTGGCGTACGGATATTACGCTCACCACTTCTTATGCCGGCAGTCCTGACGATTACGCCGCGGCGCTCAAACTCATCCAGGCCCGCCGCGTGCCGGTGCGGGAGATGATTACCCATAGGCTTGGCCTGGCGGAGACAGGGCTTGGTTTTAAACTTGTCGCCGGGGCAAAGGAATCACTCAAAGTCATCATCGAACCACAACGGTAGTAGAGGACCTTATTTCATATGCCCGGTGTGGACATAGCTGGCAGTAAAGTCTATAATCTCATTTAGTTATGGATTCGCAGGCCGGACTTCGTGTGCTGATACCACAGGCGGAAATAGAGTCCGCCGTTGAGCGGCTGGCTTCGGCAATTGCCAGGGAATACCGCGAAAAAAACCCCCTCCTGCTGGGTATTCTCAAGGGCTCCTTTGTGTTTATGGCCGACCTTATACGGAAGCTCGATTTCCCGCTGGAGGTGGATTTTATCAGGCTATCCAGCTACGGAAGCGGACAGCAGACTCAAGACAGGGTGAAGGTGGTGCAGGGGCTTCGCCTATCAGTCCGGGGCAGGCATGTACTGGTAGTCGAGGACATCGTGGATACCGGAATAACCGTAGCTTTTCTCCTGGAGTATCTGAAGAAGAAAAAGCCTGCCTCGCTGCAACTCTGCGCTCTGACGGATAAACCGTCCCGTCGGCGGGTACCGGTTACTATTGATTATCTCGGTCTCACCGTGCCCGATAAGTTCATCGTCGGCTACGGGATTGACTATGACGAAAAATACCGCAATCTGCCCGATATCTACTATCTGGAGGGGTAACCAGTGGCTGATAATTTGTTTAGAAAGGAATCCGATAGCGAGTGAAGACGCTGCTTCTCTTTGATATCGACGGCACATTGCTCAGGGCGGATGATGCCACGCGGGTGGCCATGTCCGGCGCTTTTCAGGACATCTTCGGGGTCAGGGACGCGACAGCAGGCGTCAGTTTTTCTGGTCGGACTGACCCGGAAATATTACAGGAATCCGCTTTATCTGCCCTGGGGCGATTATTTCAGGATGAAGAGTTCCAACGACTGATAGAACGGTATGTATATTTGCTTCCGAGAGAACTCGAACGGTCTGAATCGTTCCAGTTGATGCCCGGAGTAAAGCAGCTCCTTACCCAGCTCTCTACCATGACGGATGTGGGGCTGGGTATCGAAACGGGGAACCTGGAAGCCGGCGCTAAGTTGAAGCTAAAACGGGGTGGCATAAAGCGCTTCTTTTCGGTAGGGGGGTTCGGTTCGGATAGTACTAATCGCACGGAAATAGTCCGCTTGGCGATTGAAAGGGTGCGGAAGCTCCATCAAAATAATATCCCAAGAGAGAATATTTTTATTATCGGAGATGCTCCGCAAGATATCATTGCCGGCAGGAATCTCGGTATCAATACCATAGCGGTAGTTACCGGCCATGCCGATAGAAATACGCTAATTGCCGAATCTCCTAACTGTATATTGCCAGACCTGAGCGATATCGCATCATTCATGAAATACACCGGATTGTGAGCGAGTATGAGTCAGGAGAGCACTCTAGGTCAATTTATCTCCGTAGCCAGGGGTGAACTCCCCGCTGACCTTATCCTGGCCAACGCTAAGGTGGTCAACACCTTTAACGGCGAGATTGAGAACGGCAGCGTGGCGATATACGGTGGCAGGGTGGCCGGTTTAGGGGACTATCAGAAGGCAAAGGCAGTTCTCGATTTAAAGGGTAGATATGTTGCGCCGGGCCTCATCAGCGGGCATACCCACCTGGAAAGCTCCATGCTGGACGTCGGCCAGTACGCACGGGCGGTGGTGCCGCACGGAACGTCCGCCATCGTTACCGACCTTCACGAGATTGCCAATGTCAGCGGCCTCGACGGCATACGGTACGTGCTGGATTGCGCCCGGCGTTTACCTTTCGATATGTTTCTCATGGCCCCTTCCTGCGTACCGGCGACCCACCTGGAGACCTCGGGGGTAACCATCGGCCCGGAGGATATCCGGCGTATTTTACAATGGCGGGGCTGCATCGGGCTGGGTGAGGTAATGAACTATCCCGGCGTCCTGGCCGGCGATGCCGATATGCTCAAGAAAATCGAAACGGCAAGGGGCAAAGTAATTGACGGTCATGCGCCCGGCGTTAGAGGCAAGGACCTCAACGCCTATATCGGCGCGGGGTTACGCTCCGACCATGAGTCGGTCACTCTAGCTGAGGCCGAAGAAAAGCTGAGGCGGGGCATGCATGTCATGATAAGGGAAGGCTCCACGGAGAAGAACCTGGAAGCCCTGCTACCTCTGGTAACGGATAGGACCTATCAGCGTTGTTTCTTCGTGGTTGACGACCGTAGTTGTGTTGACATCCTCCATGATGGTGATATCGACGCCGTGGTGCGCAAAGCAATACGATTGGGGCTCAACCCGGTGCGGGCGATTCAGATGGCGACTATCAATGCGGCGGGATATTTCCGGCTGGACGGGTTGGGGGCAGTCGCCCCCGGCTATTTCGCCAACCTCATTGTGCTCGATAGTCTGGCTTATTTTAAAGTGAAAATGGTCTTCTATCGGGGCCGTATGGTCGCCCGGGACGCGAAATCGTTATTTGAACTGTCTAAACCCGCTACAAATCGGCTGAATCATACAGTTAATATCAAGCCGTTTACCATCGATGCGTTAAAGCTCAGGGCTAAAGGGGAATACCAACTAGCGATTGAGATTATACCTGGGCAGATTATCACTCGTAAAAAGCAGGTTAAGGTCAGCTTAAGGGACGGACTGGTCCTGCCGGATACCGACCGGGACATCCTCAAGGCGGTGGTGGTGGAGAGGCATAAAGCGACGGGAAATGTAGGCCTGGGGCTGGTGACCGGCTTCGGTTTGAAACGAGGAGCTCTGGCATCATCCACCGCCCATGATTCCCATAACATCGTCGCTATCGGCACGAATGACGGGGACATTTTTACCGCCGTCAAAGAGGTCGAACGCCTACAGGGCGGGCTGGTATTGGCGGCGGGGGGTAAAGTCCTGGGTAGCCTGGACACACCCATCGCCGGACTGCTTTCCGAGGAACCGCTGGAGAAGGTGGTAAAAGGGCTGGAGGGGCTGGAACAGGTCGCCAGAGAACTGGGCGCGACTTTGCCTTCGCCGTTTGCCGCCCTTTCTTTCCTGGCGCTGCCGGTAATTCCTGAACTGAGGTTGACCGACCTGGGGCTGGTGGACGTGAACGAGTTTAAGCTGATACAATAATTCTGCATAACGGTTATAACCGAGGAGATTGTGAATGCGCCATTCTGCTGCTGGGCCCATTTTTGAGAACCGCTATGACGCCGGACGTAAGCTCGCTGAGAAGCTTGCCGAATATGCCAATAAAGCGGTGATAGTGCTGGGCATCCCGAACGGGGGTGTCGCCGTGGCACTGGGTGTCGCCCTGGCGCTGAATGCCGATTTTGACCTCGTCATCTCCCGTAAAATTCCACTGCCGCTCAGCCCCGAGGGCGGATTCGGGTCTTTGACCGACGATGGCACCATAATTCTTAACGAGGAAGTGGTAAAAAACGCCGGACTGAGCCAGCAGCAGATAAGCTACCAGGTGAGCCGGGTAAGGTCTGATATTCGCAACCGGAGCCTGCTCTATCATGGTGATAGGCCGCCGCTGGCTATCACCGGGCGGACGGTGATAATCGTGGATGATGGGCTGGCTTCAGGCTATACGATGAGGGCAGCTATAGAATCGTTACGCCACCGCAAGCCGGAGAAGATAATCGCGGCAGTGCCGGTGGGGCCGGAGAACGTGGTGGACGATATTCGTAAGGTGGCTGACAGGGTTGTTACCTGTGTCGTCGGCAACGAGCCCGTTTTTTACGTAGCGGACTACTACCGGTACTGGCAAGATATTACCGACAGCGAGGTCCTCCATTGCCTCAAGGAATGGCGCATGCGGCGTAATGGGGCCAGGATTGAGTTGCCGGAGAGTAAAAGGAAAACGGCATAGGGGTCAGGTAAGTCGTTTCTGCTAATCTATCCTAAAGCCATGCCGCCGTCCACATTCAATACCTGGCCGGTAATGTACCTCGCCTCTTCGGACGCCAGGAAAGCCACAGCCTCGGCCACATCGCGGGGGGTGCCGATAACACCCAGCGGGATACGCTGTAGAAGGGCCTGCCTCTGTTTCTCGTCGAGCTGTTCCGTCATTTTAGTTTCGATAAAGCCAGGGGCGATGGCGTTGGCAGTGATGCCGCGGGAGCCGACTTCTTTAGCGATGGATTTGGTCAGGCCGATAACTCCGGCCTTGGCCGAGGCGTAATTGGCCTGGCCGGCGTTGCCGATAATACCGACGACGCTGGCAATGCTGATAATCCTGCCCCAGCGCTGCCGGACCATGTGGCGCAGGACAGTCCGGGTACAGAGGAAAGCACTCTTGAGGTCGATATTGAGAACGGTGTCCCAGTCCTCATCGGACATGCGCATCAAAATCTGGTCGCGGGTAACGCCGGCATTATTGACCAGGATATCAATCCTGCCGAAGTGACCGGCGGCGGTCTCGATAAGGCGGGCAACGTCTTCCGAAGAGCTGACATCTGCGGTAATGACCAGAGCCTGGCGGTTAAGCGCCCTGATTTCGGCGGCGACGCCTTCGAGTGAATCGACGGCAGTCGCGATATCATTGACCACGATATTAGCCCCGACCTCAGACAGCTTTATCGCTATCTCCCGCCCGATGCCCCGGGCGCTCCCCGTCACTATCGCCACTCTATTCGTCAGGTCCATATATTCCTCCCCCCTTTACATAACCGAAGATTATTTAACATAACTCTAAAAACGAATCCTGAAGCTGCTCACCTACGATTCGTTTCCTCTAAAAATTTTTACATGTCCTTAAATTTGTTCGGCTAAACTTTTCACCGTTTCTAAATCGCCGATATTGATAGTCTTAACTTCTTTATTAATGCGCCTGATGAGTCCGGTGAGCACTTTACCCGGCCCTATTTCGATAAAGGTGGATACGCCCTGTTGCACCATGTATTCGATGGTACGCTGCCACTGGACGGGGCTGGTCAACTGGCTGTGAAGCTCCGTTTTGACCGCTTCCGCAGTGTCCAGGGGTAAAGCGGTCACATTACCGATAACAGGAATGGATGGTGTCTTAAAGGTGGTAGCATCGAGGTACTTAATCATACCTTCGACGGCCGGTTGCATGAGCGGTGAGTGGAAGGCGCCGCTTACCTGGAGCGGGATAGCCCGGCTGGCGCCGGCGGCGATAGCCATTTCCATAGCCTTAGAGACGTTTTCAATAGCGCCGCTGATGACAATCTGACCCGGGCAGTTGATATTGGCCATGACGGTATCGGATTTACGGCAGACCTCGGCCAGTTTTGACTCATCCAGCCCGAGAATGGCAGCCATGCTGCCCGGGTGTTTCTGTCCGGCTTTATGCATCAGGCGACCTCTCTCGCGGGCAAGGCGGACGGCCGTGGCGAAATCGAAGACACCGGCTACTGCCAGCGCCGTGTATTCTCCCAGGCTGTGACCGGCCAGGAAGGCAGGTGCGGATAGCCTGTTACCGCTGATTTCCCGGGCAGCTTCAAGGCAGGCGTAACTGGCGATAACCAGAGCGGGCTGGGCGTTGATAGTCTGGCGCAGTTCGTCCTCCGGGCCTTCGAAACAGAGCCGGGAAATAGGGAATCCCAGGGCTTTATCCGCCTGTGCGAAGACAGCCCTGGCCGATTTGACATTATCATAAAGGTCGCGCCCCATGCCCACCGATTGCGAACCCTGGCCGGGGAATACCCAGGCAACCTGCGTCATCCCGGTGGTTTTCCCTCCTCCGAAAGAATTCAGAAATATAGGGTGGACTTCCTATGCATAGTCGGGACAAAGAAGACTAACAAAGGGATGGCTCCACCTGATGGAAGAATCAGCTGGCGGCTTTCTTCTTCTCTTTAATCTTGACGACTTCCCGGCCATTGTAGGTCCCACAGACAGGGCAGGCATGATGAGGCAACTTGGGGCTATGGCACTGGGGACAATAGTCCAGCGCCGGTGGCTTCAGGGCATTATGACTCAGCCGGTTGCCGGCACGCGACTTACTCTTTTTTCGCTTAGGTAGTGCTCCCATATAATACTCCGTTCTTTAACCCTTATTTTACCAGAGGTTACAGCAGTTTCGTCAACTTGGCCCAGCGGGGGTCGATATCCGGCGCGGCGCAATCACAGCTCCCCTCATTGAGATTTTTGCCACAAATCTGGCATAAACCGGCGCAGTCTTCGTGGCAGAGCGCCTTTATTGGGATAGCCATGAGGGAATATTGACGTACCGCTTCGTTTAAGTCGAGGATATGGTTCTCGTCAATGGTAAAGGCGCCGGCATCATCCGGCGGGGGCAGCGGCATCCCGCTGGTGGCATCAATAGTCGGTAAAAACTCCTCTTCAAAATTTATCTTCAACGGGTGGCGGAACCGTCCCAGACAACGACTGCAGGTAAGCTCGACTTCCGTGTCCAGGGCGCATTTTACAAGGATGCTGCGCTGGGTACGCAGCAGGTTGCACTCGCCCTGGATTTTATGGCTTGTACCGTCACCGTTAACATCAGCCACTTCATCTATCCGGTAGTCTCGCGTCGACCCGATGGGGTCGCGAAGCAGCTGAGATACATTCATCTCCATTCCGCCTCACCTCCACTCCAGCCGAACTGACACAACTTAATATTATATGCGAAATGGGGCATGCGTGGCAAGCTCGAAGGAGTTAGAACTAATTTTTAGGGGGCGACAAAAGCGAAAAGTTTTTTAGGGAAACAAATCGTTCGTGGGTAGCTTTGATTTGTTTTTAGAGTTATGGTAAGTAGTTTTTGAGGGAAGGGGAGGATTTGTAACCTCACCCCGTTCGACAAGCTCAGGGCAAGCCCCTGACCCCCTTTCCTTTGAAGGAGAGGGGGGGAAAGATGAGAGGGAGCAAAGCTCCCTCTCAAAAGCCCGTATAAACAGCTTGTAAAGCTACGGTAAAGCATCTTCAGATGTATAAATTGTTTGGTTATCCTTGACTACTGTAAGCTCTCCACCTTTCTCAAGAAACATAGGAATAATTGATTCCTGCTTATAATTCTTGATTCTCTTTTCTGCTAAACGTACATACTCCGCTTCTGTGTCATAGCCTACATAGTGCCTATCAGTTTTTAAGGCAGCAATGCATGTTGAACCACTTCCACAAAATGGGTCTAAAACAACCTCATCCTTAAATGTGTATAACTGGATTAATCTATAAGGAAGTTCAATAGGAAAAGGTGCTGGGTGACCAATTTTACGTGCTGATTCTGCCGGGAATGTCCAAACACTCTTTGTAAACTCTAAAAAGTCTTCTTTGTTAATAGTGCTGATTTTCCCCGGTAAGATAGTATGTAAATTGATGTTATATAAATAGTTCTTTGAAAAAACCTTCTATCTTTCTGGTAAAAAAAAGCCTGTTTTACTATATGCATAATCTTGTTAAAAGAAACTTTAACAAGCCACAGGTCTTCAGTAAACTCTTGTTCCACATTCGCATGTTCAAATTGATTATGGCAGTTACCGCAGACTACTAAAACATTCTTAGGATGATGACCTTTCGAAGAGTCAAGATGGTGAATTTCGAAGTACGGATCTTTGTCTTTTTTAAGAAACCAAAAATCACATATTTGGCAATGCCCTTTATAAATATTCCTTAATATAGTCCTTAAGCTGACCGGTATGCTTTCTCTAGCTTTTGTAGCAGTTCTTTCAATATTTTTTCTTTCTCTTAAAGGTAAATAACTAGCTAAACGATAGTATTCATTGAATATGACTTTACCTTTGTTTAAATGTGTCCATTGAGCAAGAGTAGTAATTGCAGCGGAAGCCTCTTGTTCAGTTTCAGCAATGTCAAAACTGGACTGTAATTCTTGGGTTGTCAGCACAAAATTAGAGCTAATATCAAAAGGTGTGGAAATTGGTGACGCCGGGATAGAAAAAGGCGTATCCTTCCAGTAAGAAAGAAAGAATAAAAGGATAGGAGGGAATACGCCTTGGTAACATCATACCAGAGAAAGAG
>Ga0315282_10002070_pt1 | contig 37416 bp, 41 predicted proteins | sample YL17G07_20_MG_FD_203693 | JGI IMG/M metagenome (GOLD analysis project Ga0315282, IMG submission 203693) | Sediment microbial communities from Yellowstone Lake, YNP, Wyoming, USA - YL17G07_20 | ecosystem: Environmental > Aquatic > Freshwater > Lake > Sediment | place: USA: Wyoming | collected... | reverse complement strand
CGTTGCCCGCCACTGAACTCATGTGGAAACCTGTAGAGGTGATCTTCGTTCAATCCCACTCGCCGGATTAGATCCTTGGCTCTCTTCAACGCGTCTTCTTCGCTTGCTACGATCTTGTGATATCTCAGTCGGATATCCAACCAATATATTGGGGATACAGAGTATATAAAGCGGAATCTCTGGGTAATGTCTTGGGAAATCAACAGTGGGACTTGAAGGTGGGCACGTCCCGCTACGGCGTCCCCGTCCAAGAAGTTCTACTCTCACTCTCCAAAGCCCTCAAAACGTCCCGGTCAACATTTGTTGCTTTCGGCTCTCCTAAAATGGGGCTCAGCGAGATTCTCAAACAGGAGAAGCTTTATCCCAAAGATGTGTTCGACTATTTCGTGAACACTGCACCCGACCAACAAACAGCCACGGTTCGCACCGAAGAAGCAATCCTGATTTCGCTCGGTATCCTGAACTTAGCTGAGAAGCTTGCAGGATAACGACTTAGTCTGGGTCCAGAAGGCAACCAAAGTGATAATCTGTGACCGCTCTGAACTTAAAGGACTGATGACACTTTCCGTCCATTAATAGTGGTTCAAATTCTGGTGGTTCGTCTGGTTGGTCGACGGGAGATGATGAATCAGTCTGCCCGTCGAAACATCATAGCACCGGCTGAAGGGCGCTCTGCACTTAAAGGACTTATCATATTTCTGGCTGATTTTCGTGATGACACCACTTCCAACGGCGCTGCTGGGAAGTGGCTCACCTTTGAGTCCGCAGCAGAATTGGCCTAACGGCTACTTGTGGATTTCGGCGATGAAACCTCACCTACGGTAAAGGCGGTCTTTCGTCGGGCCGGTGGGATATGAACCCACGACATGGTGGGTTCAGTAACCTTTCTACTATGCCGAACGCTCCCGTCTGCCAATTTTTAAATCGTCGGCCCGGAGGGATTTGAACCCACAACTTGTGGGACTGTTGCTCTCTCGTCGGAAGGGATTTCCTCTTTTTTGGAGTAAAGTTCGGTTTCAGATGACGATACGATGTCAACCCGCAAGTATTTTTCACAAGGGATGTTAGCCCGCGGCCGGAGGATGCGTGGGTTCGAATCCGGCCTCAAAGAAAGGTCGGCGAGATTCCCACTCCCCGCACCACAAAAATCAATTTACTTATCTCTAAACGGCTACGGTTGACAGCTTGAGCTGCGTCACCCCACGCTTCCTCATGATGTACTTTGCCAATGCTTGAATGCGGTCCATTCTTCCTCTGACAGAAATTATCTCCAGACAGCGTGATTCATCAAGATGAATATGAGTCGTTGAATTCACTACGACGATAGTAGCCTCACTCAGGGCCAAGACAACAAAAAAAGAGCGAAAGTGCTCTTCGAGATTTCCCATCCAGACTTCAAGGACCAGCTGGAAAAAGAAGGGCTGTAATTATGGGAAATCACAAAGGTGTGAATAAAATAAGCCTTAACAAGATCTATTCACATCGTTCATCTAGAACTGCTGCACTTGACGATTTGCTGTTTCTTGCAGCAAGACAGACGACTATGGCCCAGAGCAGATGCGTGCCAGTTTCAGGAATTGAGTGGATAGTGACATGCTACCAAGTGACCCCTACCAACATCATAGAGTTGTGGTTCGATTTCCCTGCATTTCGGTTGCACGAACGGACATCGAGGGTTGAATCGGCAACCTTTGGGCGGATCTGTCGGTGATGCGATTTCGCCTCTCAGAATCTTCTGCATCTTGCTCTTCATCTCTGTCGGATCAGGAACAGGAAGAACGTCGATTAAGGCCTTTGTATAAGGATGCTTTGGATCTCCAAACAACTCACTGGCGCTTGCCAATTCGGCGAGTCTACCAACGTACATGACGCCAACTCTGTGGCCAATGTGCCTAACCACGCTCAGGTCGTGGGATATGAAAAGATATGACACTCTGAACCGATCCTGGAGGTCCTGCAGGAGATTCAGCATTTGGGCTTGAACAGAGACATCTAACGCAGAAGTCGGTTCGTCTGCCACGATCAATTTTGGCCTTAATGCTAGAGCCCGAGCAATCGCAATTCGCTGCAACTGGCCACCGCTAAACTCATGAGAATATCGCTCGAGGTGCTCTGGACCTAAACCAACTGATTCAATGAGCTCTGAAGCTCTCTCTCTCTTCGCCTGGCGACCCAGACCACTATGAATCTCAATGGGCTCGAGTATCAAATTCTCCGCCATTTTGCGCGGATCGAACGAGGAGGCGGGGTCTTGAAATACCACTCCCATCCTGCTTCTTGCTTTTCTCAGTTCATCTTTTGGCATGATGGTCAGGTCTCGTCCTTCAAAAAGGACTCTCCCTGCTGTGGGTTTCAAAGAACCCAATACAAGTTTTCCAGTCGTTGTTTTGCCCGAGCCGCTTTCTCCTACCAGGCCAACGGTTTCAGCTTCATCGATTGAGAAGCTGATTCCATCAACGGCATGAACCCAACCGCGTGCTTTTCTAAGTATGACTCCACGCGTAACTGGGAAGTGCATCTGAAGGTCCTGGACTTCGAGTAGGGTGTTCAGTGCGTTCATCCACCAGCTAATTGATCGGACAGGAAACAGCTTACCCAGTGATCTTTCTCCACTTCCACGAGCTCAGGCTCGCGATCTGAACACATGTCGATTGAATATGGACATCGTGGGTGAAAACTGCAGCCGGGTGGTACACTGATGAGGTTGGGGACTCTCCCTTTGATTACCCTAAGCCGCTTGTCATCGCGTTCGGAGATTCGGGGGATGCATTCGAGCAGTGCCCTAGTATATGGATGACGCGCCTTGTCGAAAATGGCACCAGTGTCGGCCTGTTCCACAATCCTGCCTGAATACATGACTGCGACTCGGTCACAAAGCCAAGCTACGAGTCCAAGGTTATGAGTGATCAGCAAAACTGCGATTCCCTCTTTCTCCGATATGCTCTTTATGAGTTCTAGGGTCTGGGCCTGCACAGTCACATCAAGATTTGTAGTGGGTTCATCAGCAATGAGCAAAGAGGGGTTACATGATGTGGCTATTGCGATCATTGCTCGTTGACGCATTCCGCCGCTAAACTGGAACGGGTATTCCTCGTATCTTAGTGAGGGATTTGGTATCCCAACTGATTGCATAATTGCTATAGCTTTCTCTTTTGCATCTCGCTTGTCCAAGTCCTGATGTTCCAGAATTGTTTCTAGTATCTGGTCGCCGATCTTCATAATGGGATTTAGTGATGATGTGGGGTCCTGAAAGATCATTGACATTTTGCGTCCTCGCATCTTCCTTGTTTCTTCTGTGGTCTTCCTAAGAACGTCTTCTCCTTCAAGGAGAACTTCGCCGCCAACTGTCTTCCCGGGAGGATCGGAGATAAGTCGCATAATTGAAAGAGCGGTGACGCTTTTTCCACATCCAGATTCACCGACGAGGCCGAACGTTTCCCCTTTTCTTACACTAAAGGTAACTCCATCGACGGCCTTGACCACGCCCTGCCTAGTGTAGAAGTAAGTCTTCAGCCCCCTAACGTTGAGAAGTTCTTCGGTCATCGATACCATCCACGTTTACAATCTTAATCGAGGATCCAAGGCATCTCTTAGCGCATCACCGAGCAGATTGAATCCCAGTATAACGGCTGTTATCACAAGTCCAGGGATGATTGCCAACTGAGGGGCTCTAAGTATGTACTCCTGTGAATTTGTGAGCATGTTACCCCAGCTCGCCATCGGGGGATTTACTCCAAGTCCAAGAAAACTTAGTGATGTTTCCGTGACAATTGCACTGGCAAGCTGAAAGGTCGCTATCACTATGCATGTTGGAAACACATTGGGCAAGACATGGCTCACTATTATACGAGGACCACTTGAGCCAAAAATCTTCGAAGCCTCGATATACTCCAATTTTACTAGGTACAGAGAGATCCCTCTAGTTATGCGTGCGTAATCTGTCCAGAATAGTAATGGTAGAACTAGAATCAGTCTGTCGACGCCGCGCCCCAAGACCGCAATTATCCCAACCGCCAACAACAAATAAGGAAATGAAGTGAATATATCGACAACTCGCATAATAACAAAGTCGATTCTTCCTCGATAGTAGCCGGAAATGGATCCTACTAGTACGCCCACGGCCATTGATATGGCGACCGTTCCGACAGCAACTATGAATGATACTTGGGCTCCGTAGATCAGTCTGCTCAGAACGTCTCTTCCGAATTCGTCTGTACCCAACAAGAACTGTAAACTTGGCAGAAGGAATCGTCTTTCAACATGTACTTCAGTCGGATTGTAAGGTGCAATAAAAGGAGCAAAAACTGCCACAAAAGTGAAGGCGACAACAACAACGAGGCCCGCAATTCCAAATTTGCTTTTTCTCAAGGAGGTGATGATAGTCGCTGCCGCTGACAAAGAACGGGCCTTCGCAGGATTTCTGATCAACATTATCCTCTCAGTCATATGTGACTCTCGGATCGACGTACGCGTAGACTACATCGACGACAAGATAAACCAGCACAGTAACAAGTGTCGTTACCAAGAGGATTCCCTGTACAACTGGGTAATCGTTCTGCAGTGCCGCCCTCACGAGCAGAGAGCCCAACCCTGGATACGCAAATACGGTTTCGACTATGACGGATCCTCCAAGAAGAGTTGCAAAGCGTTGACCTATCGCCGTTATTGCTGGGATTGACGCGTTCATCAAAACGTGTCTGTAGAGAACTGCTCTCTCTGGCAGTCCCTTCGACCTAGCTGTTCTAACGTAATCTTGCCTGAGAACTTCCAACGTGCTCGATCTGACCAGACGCGCGATCATACCTGTCGATAAAGCCCCGAGGGTAATGGCTGGTAGGACGAGATGTTCGACCCCTCCCATTCCACTCATCGGGGTCAATCCCAACCGGAACGAGAATATGTATATCAGGATGATACCTAACCAAAAACTCGGCATCGAAATGCCGAGGACGGATACTGTCATCGAGAGGTTGTCAGTCAATGAGTATTGTTTGGTTGCGGAAAGAATTCCCGCTGGCACAGCCACTCCCACGGCTATGAGCATTGCGCCAATCGCAAGTACCAGTGTCCTTGGAAATCGAACAACGATGTCGTTCCAAACTAGCTCATGAGTTATGATACTTCGTCCTAGCTCTCCTTGGAAAAATCGCAGCAGGAATTTCCCATATTGGACGTACAGTGGTTCGTTCAGACCCAAAGTCTCCACCAACATCTTGTACTGTTCGGCTGCGTTCGGGCTCTCCCCGATGAGATTCAGTACAGGGTCACCAGGAGCAGCGTGCATAATGAGAAATACGATTAGAGAAACACCAAAAAATGTCGGGAGAATAAGCACTAATCTCTTGAGAATGTATCTTAACATTGACAGATTTCCAAGGACGCGAGTTGACGGATATATGCATGTTCGCTGATTTGCAGTGATGAATAACTGTATATTTTGTGTCTGGATTCTGAGCGGTTTTCCCACGTTCCTCTAGATTGGTTTTCGAACGTAATGTATAGCCGTGGATTTATTAATACATGGACTTGTCCGTGATCGGTTGGTTGGCATGGAAACCGAAATCACTGAGAGTCTGGTGAGCGAGATTAGAAACCAATTTGTGGCTGTAGACTCTGATTCAATTTCGTGTAAGCGAATCTATTTTGAGAATGGTGGAGGATCTCTGAAGCTAAAGAGCATCTTCGAGGTCATTGAGTCTTTCACTGCAATCCCAGATAACGCAGGGCGCGGGAACATGGCCTCAAAAAGAATAACTGAAGTAATCTCCCGTGGTCGGCAAGATATCGCATTATTTCTCGGAGCGAAGACGGGCAGCATAATCGCAGGAGAGAGCACAACCGGATTGCTCTTCAGAATTAAGGAAACTATTGCGCGTAACGTCAAAGGAGGAAACATGATAACCAGCAACCTTGCGCACGCTTCAAATTACGATTCTACCAGGATTGTAGCAGAACGGCATGGATTGGAATTCAGAGTTGCTCGACTCAGGCCAGAAACTGGAATCGTTCCGGTGGAGTCTTTCTTGGAACATGTCGACGAACAAACAGTTTCGATGACGGTCATCCACACGGCCGGCCTCAAACTTGGGCTGATTGTTTTCGTAGGTCATTAAGAGACTGTGACTCTGCTTCTGAGGTTTCTTCATGGAGTTAACCGGTGTAAAGGGGGGGGTGGGGCTGCCAAAGTGTTTGATGTTGGCAGAGTATAGAGAGGGCATCCAGATTTCTCAGGCTCCCTGCTCGAGTGCCACTTCAACCGCGTCCGCGTTCAAGCCGCCTGTTCTACATCATAAAATCCTGACATAAAGCATAAAGGCATCCAGCTGTTCCTGGGATAATTGCGGGATACAGAGACATTTTGCACAAGCTAGGAGTAGTAGACTTCTGCTGGGGTTAAGAAGTTTAGGCTTCGATGCGGCCTGACGTAGTTGTAGTGTTCGAGGAACTCTGTCATGTCGTTGAATCTAGGATAGTAGAGTTCGAATGTTTGCCAGAACCGTTCTATCTTACCTTGCGTTGTAGGTTTTCCAATGGAACCCATGATGTGTTCTATGCCATGGGCTTCCAGGTAGGCTGTGAATTGGCTTCCTCCATCCTCACTGTAGAACTGGGTGCCATGATCGCTCAGGATCTGTCCGGGGATTCTTCCTTGGCTTAGCGTCGTATCCAGAAGCTTCAGGATTCTTCTTGTTGTGGCATGTTTGCATAGGATGGCGTTTGGCACGTAGCGGCTGCAGTCGTCTAGGAAGGCGATGAGGTATTGGTCTCCGTAGTATTTGATGTCGGTCTGCCATAGGCTGTCTGGGTGCGTACGTTGGAAGCGTATGTAGGTTCGTTGCTTGCGTGGCTTGTGAGGTTTCGTGATGAGCTGATTCTGCTTTAGGATGCTATGTACGGAGCCGCTGCTCACTTGGATGTTCTGCCGTTTCAGGTATGCGGCTATGGTTTCGCTGCACCAGCCTTCTCGCTGTCTGACCTCGATGACTTTCCTAGTGGTCTCTTCTGGGAGCCTGTGGATTGTGTGGGGTCTTCTGGAGGCGTCTGTGAGCCCCACCCATCCGTTCCACTGGAATCGATTCCACCATGCGTAGACTGTTCTTTGAGGTGTTTGAGCGTGGTCTGCAACCTTGCTGACAGGCCAGCCTTGTAGGAGACGTCTAATGCACCATCTGCGGAGTTTCAGCTTATCCCTGGTCTTCTCCAAGTCTCTTTCTCACTCTAGCTTGCAGCGTCACGCTAGAGTTTGCAATATGTCTTTGACTTTTGTATTTAGTGAACTTGACAACAAGCCTTTTTTCTCTCTATTGTTCATTCTTGAGGCATGCTTCAAGAGAACGCAATTTCTGCAACTGCATTTGTGATTCTGGATACAAAATGCTGCAATGCAGGTACAGCTGAGAAGGCTGAAAACAAGTCTACCGTGACATTTTTCTCATGCCAGGGTGGAAAAAATCGTCTTGACAAGAATCTAAATGCGAAAATGCCATCAATTGTTCTGAATTTGAATCCGAGAAAAGGAGGGAAATGAAGGCGGGGAGTTCCACGGGGACTTTCGCCATAGGCAATTTCTCAGCCAGAAGAGGCTCAAAAGCTTCCGGCTCATTGAAAGCAGGCGAGTTGCACGACGGCAGCGTAGTGGAAATACACTTTATGATAATCAGAGGAGTGAATGACGGTCCAACATTACTGGTGACTGCCGGAATAAGTGGAGTAGGATTAAGCTCGATTGAAGCCGCAAGACGCGTACTTCTAAAAACTGATCCAAGAAAATTAAGCGGAACTCTGATTGTTGTACCGATAGTTAACGAGCCTGCATTCTTGATGAGGGAGCGATCAAACGTACTGGAGAACTATGAGGCGCCCATCTATCTATTCGGAATTTTTCCAGGGAGTGCCAGTGGTTCGTTAACAGAGAGAATGGCGGATATTTTCACAAAGGAAGTGATTTTCAAAGCACAATATTTCATAGACCTTCACAACGCTGTGAAGGGAGGGAGGTACGAACCTTTCGTCTCGATTTATCCCGGATTGGTATCCGAAGAGATGAGAGAAAAAGCCGTCGAGATTGCGAAATCCTTCGGCACTAGGTTCATTAACGACGCAGGGCTTCGCGGTCCGCCGTCTCCTAAGCTGGCAGGGCGGCCCGAAGTGATCGCCAATTCCAAGGGCATCATTTCTTTCATGTCCCAATGTGGAGAGGAAGGAAAACTCGAAGAGGTTGATGTTGAACACCAAGTTCAAGGAGTCACGAACGTGATGAAATTTCTGCGTATGATAGAAGGTCAGCCTGAGCTCCCAAGAGAACAGTTGATCTCAAGTGAAACGATTCAGGTGAAGTCAGGAAAGGGGGGTTTCTTGCACCTTACGGTCCATTTGGGTGAGAGGGTTAAGAAAGGGCAATTAATGGCTGAGATTACTAATTCATTCTACGAACTGATTGAACGGATAGAGGCCCCCGCAGACGGCTATGTGACTAGAATATCGACTACTCCTACCGTTTGTTCTGGTGATAGGATAGGCCACTTGTCAATTGTTTAGTGACTAGATCATGGCAAAGGGCTGAGTTAAGTAGTCCGCGACTCCAGTATTTTCGACTAGTTAGACTGTTTTGTGAAGTTGCAACTTGCTAACTTAACACCTCACGGAAATCTCGACCTGTTGAATCAGACCATTCTCTGTCATTGAGACCAACAAACAACATTTCCAGAATCGAGGAAGGATGAGCTGTCCTTCACATATGATAACTGTCTCATCTGGGAAATCATAAGGAAGATTTTTCAGAATGGCCCATGATGAAGAGCTGTTGAGGTTAGATGTTGTGACAAAGGGCATAGTGCCTCAATTCTTGGACACGATCAATTACGCTATATGTCGGACTGTGAACGAGTATCTAGGTGAAGAAGCACCGGAATTCTTCAAAAGAGTTGGTGAATATCATCTAGACGAAGCCTTGAAACGCGGACTCATTAAACTTGATCGCGCTGAAAAACCTCTAGACAATCTGATAGGGATCGCGAAGTACCTCGAATCAACTGGCTATATGGAAAGGATATTGATTGACAGGCTTAGCGAAAGCGAGGCTATCGTGGAGATGTTCGGTGTCTCGGTAACGGAGTCTTCGGCAAATTTGCTGAAAGTGGGCAATCACCCATCGCACTACATGACAAACATAATGCTCGCGGCACTGCGAAAGCTCGGAATCAATGCTGAACTGCGTGACGTAGAATACGACGAGAAGCAACGTCACTTCAAGGAGCACTGGAAAATTACGAGTACGTAAATTCAATGTCTGGCACGAATCTCTGCATATGAAGTAGATTAGGCTGGATTTCGGCGGGCCCTGTAGAGTCCTAGGGATAGAGTTTCGACCGTCAAATGTCGGGACACAGCCAAGGACGCTGCAGGGAGGGAATCAGCAACTGAGCCGTGTAGTTTCTCGTGTTGCGTTTTGGCGCATTTCGAGCCAATTTCTTGGCATGCGTTAAATACAGAATCAGTGAAAGTCTAAAACGGAATTTCGATGCGCCCTCTCTACAACTTCATCTATCGCCTTCATATCCTCGCCATCGCGGCCTCCAGTGTTGGCTCCCTGCTATGGGTTCTCTATTCGGGCAGGCTTGTACTATTCATATCCATAGACACTGTTATTGTGACAGTTGGTGTAGCGGAAACTATTATCGCAATAACTCTGTTGCTTTCTGCCTGACAATGTCTCTTGTCTTCCTCATGCACGCACACTGCATCTTCTCATTTTATAGGTGTGCCAGATGTGGTGTGATAACAGATGATAAAATCCTGACACAAAGCATAAAGACATCCAGCTGGAACATCAAGCGAGTGTCAGAGTTTTTGTCACGAGTTGACAGAAGTTGAAAATAAAAGACATCACTACTATGAAACTGAGAATCCCGTTAGAGAGACCTATGTGGTTTGCCACAAGAACCGTCGCAGCGCGTGAGTTCACTGTGTGTGAACTCATCACGGACAAAGATATCAGAGGGTTGGGAGTCATACCAATCGGCGATCCTTACTCTGTTGTGGCTTTCATTGAAAGGAAATTGAAGCAGCTAGCTATTGGCGAAGATCTGTTCTCTTATGAGAGACTTTGGAACAGAATGTACCGAGAGGTGTACAGAGACAGGATGGGCTCTGCTATTAGGGCTGTGGCCGCTGTGGACATAGCACTCTGGGACGCCATAGGCAAGACGCTAGAGATGCCTGTCTACAAACTACTCGGCGGCGACAAGGACGAAGTACAGGCGTACGCATCAGGGGGATACTACAGAGAGGGAAAAGGTCCGGAAGGGCTTGCGGAGGAGGTGGCGCGATATGTCAAGAAGGGCTATCGGTGTGTGAAGATAAAAGTCGGAGGCGCTTCCCTCAAGGATGATTTGGAGCGGGTGAGAGCCGCTAGAGAAGCTGCCGGACCAGATGTCAGACTTATTCTGGATGCTAACAATTCCTATTCACCTCATGAGGCTATCAAGGCTGGAAGGAAATTCGAGCAATTTGATCTGTACTGGTTCGAAGAACCAGTCTGGCCCGATAACATCTGGGGCAGTCGCAAAGTGGCCGACGCCTTGGATGTACCGATAGCTTCAGGAGAACTTGTCTACACAAGATATGGTTTCCAGGAGTTGTTTACTAAGCGTGCCATAGACATAGCTATGCCTGATTGCACAGTCGTGGGAGGAGTGACCGAGTTCATCAAGATCGCCGGAATGGCATCAGGACATTCGATTCCTATCGCGCCGCACTGGAACCAAGAGATTCACATGCACATGGTCGGGGCCTTCTCGAATGCGTTCACTGTAGAGTTCTTTGAAAAGGATATTGATATTCGTAAGGAGGAGTTACTGTACGATAAGTACATACAGCCTGTCAATGGTGTGATTAAGATTCCAAACGAGCCAGGATTTGGGCGAGAGTTGTCTAGGAACGCTGTAGAGAAGTATGTGATCGAATGATCATGAGAGTCCCGGAGAAGGCGTGCATACCCTAACGCAAGATGTCAACTCTAACGCCAATCCCTTTTTCCTTCGCCTTCTTGTAAGCAACTAGAGCGGTCATGACGTCTAGCACGCTCATCCCTGCGTGGCTGAAAAGAATCGTTTCCTCATTATTTTCCCTTCCTGGCTTCACCCCTGTTATTACCTCACCCAGACTCGCATAGACATCTTCTTCTGACAGCTCGATGAGATTCTGTGACTCGGAAAGTTTCGCGAAATCGAACTTCGCGTCCCCAAGAACCCACTTATCTGCCCTCTTGCTCAATCTTGGATCCAAATCGCGGAACAATGCAGTTCCAGCAACAAATGTACCTGGTCCGACGTCATCGCTCATCAGCACAGGTTTAGAAGACGTAGTCGTGGTACAGACTATGTCAGCGTCTGTCGCCGCGTCTCTTGCGGTATCTGTTATGCGGACATTCAACCCAAGCCTGCTTCCCATCTCTTCCGCGTACTTCTTCGCGAAATCTCTGTTCACATCGTATATGTTGACTTCATTAATCTGGAAGATTGTCTTCATCACTTCCAGATGGGTTCTGCCTTCCATGCCACATCCGATGATTCCCAGCTTGTTCGAATTTCTATTAGCAAGATATTTCGCCGCTAACCCGGCGTGACCTGCGGTCCTGAACGCCGTTATCAAGGCGCCGTCTAACATGCAGATAGGCATACTTGTGACTTCGTCGTTAAGGATTATTACGGCTGCAATCGTTGGCAAACCTCTGTTCCGATTATCACTATTGTTGGCGACCCATTTAATTCCCCCGCCTTTCTTGTCTATGTAGCACGGTAGCGAGTTGAGTCGATACCTTCCCCCTTCTCCATAATGTAATGTTGCCTTCTCCGGCTGGACGACCTTACCGGTGAAGTGAAGCTTGAAAGCCTCTTCAACTGCAGCCAACACGTCATTCATGGTAATAAGTGAACGGACGTCGCTTTGTGATAAGATTAGAATATCACTTTTGGAGACCAAATCGGACCCGAGCCAAGATCATGAGCGTCGGTCTTATGTTTTGTTCACATACTCCAAAAACGGGAGTATGAATTAGGTTGGAAACCATTTTCGCTAAGTGGCAACATATCTAGGTAGACTGACTGACTACGCTGTTCGTGTCCAATCTTAATTTGCTGCAAGCGTTGACGATATTCTGCCAAGAGATATCATCAATCGGAATACCGTCTTTCTTTCGTTTCTGCATTACTCGATGTTCCATTTCACCGGGTAGTAGGACCTCAGTAAATCCTCGCCTAACAGGTGACGATTTGATTTCGCGCACTAGCCGATTAACTTCCGCTATGAATTCCTTAACCGGAACGAAAGCATCTACGTTCAGTGCAGTCATTAGAACTCCCTGCCCTTTCGCTCGAGATCCTGTCCCTGAAAGATTCAATGCTCCTCCCAATATGTCGATGACCAAGTTTATCCCGTAGCCTTTGTAGGTGCCGAACGGTAGTAGGGCTCCCCCACCTTTCCAGAAGTCGTCTAAGTTATCCAATGTTAATTCACCTTCTTCGATAGGTTCCCCTCTTCGGTTGATCAACCAGTCGCGGGGAATCTCTTTGCCTTCAAGAAGACGAGTTTTGACTTGCCCCTGCGAGACTATTGTAGTAGCGAAATCCAACACAATTGGTAACTCCGAGCCAGAAGGAATTGCTATGCTCATAGGATTAGTTCCGGTGACCGGTTTTGTTCCTCCCCACGGAGCACAGATAGGTCCCTCGCGAGCTACGGCGATGCCAATCATCTCATTTCTTTGCGCCATCATCGAATAATACGAAAGATTAGCAATCCACTCCCCGTTAACAACAATGCAAGAGCCAATACCATGCTTCCTTGCCTTTTCAATGGCTATTTCCATCGCTTTTCTCGCGGAAACAGGTCCCCAAGCGCCTCCAGCATCTAAGACACCTGTCGCCGACGTTTCTTTCAGCAACTTCATTGTCGATCTGGGGTGCTTATCCACAAATCTCGTGAACGCTCTGACACCGTGCGAGTCTATCCCTCTTAGACTTCCTGTCACCAAGACATCAACAATTACCTCTGCTTCCTCCCTAGAAACGCCAGAAGCTCCAACCATCATAATGCCAAGTCGTCTCCAAACCGATTCTGGAAAAGTCGGCATTCTACATAAACACCGGCAACCGCTTTCTAAAGGTGTAGATCAAGGCCATCCACAGCAGTCATTTACGAAATCTTCCTAATCACCACGCCAAGATTGTTCATTATGAAGTACACGCGCAATTTGGTGAAATAAAAGTGGAGCTAGTAAGAGTAGAAAGAAAAGGATACGGCCAGCACTTTTCTATGTTGTTGCTTGAATTGGCATTAGATTCAAAGCCGAGAGTACAGATGCGATCTTTCTCTTTTCGTTGTCGTCCGCCGGCATTAGTGGCTGTCTTGGAGGACCCATCGGATGCCCTATAATTTCTAAAGCTGCCTTGACCATCACAGCACTTCCTCCCAACTTCATCAGTGGTAGCAGTTTTTCATTCAGGTCTCTTGCGCTTTCTGTATCTCCATTTACGAAGAAGTTGAAAAGATCTACGAAGAGCGCCGGTGCAATGTTCAGTGCAGAGGTTATCGATCCTTGAGAGCCTAAGGCAAGGGACGGGAGGAACATAGGGGCTAAGCCTTGCATATAGGACATGCCCCATTTCTTGCAGATGGCAATTGCCTCAGTCACATGAAGGAGGTTGGAAGTAGCGTTTTTCAGTGCGACAATGTTTTCAAGTTCAGCCAAACGTGAAATTACACTCAACGGAATGTCTCTGCCCTGCATTCGAGGCAAGTTATATGCTAGAACGGGAATGTCGGCCTCTTCCGCCACCGCTCGAAAATGCTCGTAGTATCCTTGCTCCGTGATGGGCTCGTTATAGTAGGGACCTATCACCAGTACGCCATCAGCTCCTGCATCTTTTGCGTCCTTCGCGAGTTTGATTGACAGCTTTGTGCCCGGGCTTTTTGCCCCGCCGATTACTGGAACCCTCCCGCGCGCTTCTTCTACTGTGAGTTCGATCACTCTCTTGTTTTCCTCCTGAGATAACGAGACTGATTCACCAGTTCCACCGCATGGCATCAGACCATGAACTTTGCTGCCGATTAGAAAGTCTACCAAGTCTCGCAGCCTCTCCTTATCCAAATCCTGACTTTTGTCTGATTTGAATGGCGTAACCATAGGCACTACTATGCCTTTTAGTTCCGGTTTCCTCAAGTTTCTCAGCTCGATTTCATACTCGGTTTTGGGCATCAGAGAGATAAGCTTGTTCTCTGGCTTACAGAGATGCGATTTGGGCAGCTCCTACACGCGCTCGAACCTTCGCCGAAAATCCTTACACAGTGTATGAAACAAACCCAAAACCACACAAATATGCATTTGAGAATATCGGCCCAAAGAGCCAAGTTGCAGTGTGGAAGGAAGGAATTCCACATACCTATTCAAACTGAATGAGGGACAGCAGTTCTCGAACACTGCTCAGGCTCTCAAGGCTATTAACGGCCTTTATGATCTGCTTGCCTTCTCCTGATCCAATCAACGAGGTAGTCATCGCTAGGAATCTCTCTTCCAAGTCATTTTGAGTCAAAGGGATGCCCGTATTCATCCAATTCATTGCCTCTTGGGAGGGCACAATCTTCTTTTCAAAGATGCTGCCATTTTCAGTCTTAACCTGCAGTATTGTGGTCGCAAAGGGATACTTACTCAGTAAGTCGCTTCCCTGAAGCTTAATGAGACCGAGCATCTTCTGGATTTCTCGATTGTTTGTGTGATCGATCACGAAATCATCCCACCGGCTTTCTCGATTAACCGCTGCCACGGCGAGGATGTATTGAGCGTTGTGGGATTTGAGCGGATTGTTGTCAATACGAGCCTTATGATCTCCTTTGACAGTCATAACAATTTCTCGGATTTCACTTGTTTCAATGCTGTTTTCTTCCAGTATCTTCAATAGAGCATAGATACCCGGTTGGATATCACCGCAGCAATAATACAACTTGAATGTGAGTGCCTTCTCGACTAGGAATTCCGTACCTAGACCGTTGAGCAATGAATCCAAATGCATTTCGTCTGAAAATGCATCATATATGTTGTATTTACCAGCGTCGAAGATTCCTTGAGGGCCACCAAACCCCATCTTCGCCAACAATGCTGCTAGGATACCATTCCTAGCTGCATTACCCATAACAAACGGGCGTGAGTGTTCGGTGGGATCATCAACCCAAGACATTAGTCCCGACGCCATGAGCCCGGCTAGTCCATAGGCATCGGCAAACGCTGGGGCATTCAGTCCGAGATTAAAGCCCGCTACGGCCGCAGCCCCAAATGTGCCGAAAACACTCGAGGGGTGAAACGAATGCGGATAGAACTTATTGCTCCGAGCGGCATCGCTGACCCTGCCCGCTATGTCGTAGGCCAAAACCAAGGATGCGATGAATTTCTTTCCATCGGCGTCCTGTCTTTCCCCCATGACTAGCGCTGTAGGGACAAAAACTGCAGGCGCGTGAATTCTTGACATTTCTCCTCCCTCTATATCGGCAACGTAGCCCATTGTGCCCATTACCAAAGCCGCGTTCAAAGCTGAAGATTTGAAGTCCCGACCCAAAATAGTACATTCAGGAGTTCCCCCCAGACACTTCACCAGATCGCCGATGATCTTAACGGCCTGATATCGCGTAGGAGAAGCAACTATCAGTGCCCCTAACGCGTCTAGGACGACGAGCTTTGTAGCCTTTATAGCACTCGCAGGGATTTTGTCGAAGGCGAATTCGGCCGAATAACGAGAAATCTGTTGAGTGTAGCTCAAAGATATCTCCTCTTTGTTCGATTGTAGGGCCCTCAGCCTCTTCTCAAATATCTCCTACACGTCTCGCAGAAGCTTAACTTCAAATACGAAATGATTTCGGGAGATTTTATATACACTGTCTTATATAGAATACAGCGTGAAACAAACTGCTAGGTTGGTCTGACATCATGAACAAGAAGATAATTGCAGCCTTGGTTGTTTTCGTTATTGTAGTCGCAACCGTAGGTTACTGGTTCAGTGTACCGGTTTCGACTCCACCCAATCAGACTACTACGACTGGCCCTGTAAGGAGCGGGGGGAGTCTGACTTTGGGTTTGGCAACTGAACCCAACTCTCTAGATCCGACAATTGCTCTTCTAGGCTACTCTCAATATACTGGAGTGAAGGCTATCTTCGAAGGATTTGTTATCAGGGACTTGAATGGGGAGGTGAAACCGGCTCTCGCAGAAACGTGGGAACACCCCGATGATGTGACTTATATTTTCCATCTAAGACACGGTGTCATGTTCCAAGACGGAACTCCCTTCAATTCTTCAGCAGCTGTCTTTATGGACTGGTACGTTAGAAATGGCCCGGGAACACAGGGACGTTCAGACTGGAATCATACTGTAAGTTCTGTTCAAGCAATCGATGATTACACAGTCAAGTACACGCTGTTTAGTAAGGCGGCTACCTTCCTAAGCGATTTCATGCGCGTCGGTCCAACGGGTTCGATGGTATCGCCTACGGCCGTCAAGAAATGGGGCGAAGAATTCGGCACACATCCTGTCGGGACAGGGCCCTTCCAATTCGCCGAGTGGGTCAGAGGGTCTTATATTAAGCTCGTAGCAAACCCGAACTATCGGCAAGGCATCCCGGATCTGGACAGCCTCGTGATACGATACATCCCTGACAATGGAGTTCGAGTATTGGAACTTCAGAAAGGCACTGCCGACTTCATCGAGGTCCCGCTGACCTTCGCGAGCCAACTTAATGCGACCAGTAATGTCAAAATGTACATAGGAATGTCAGATCGCCAGATGCAATTATCATACGTGAACACACAGCCCAATCCGAAGTTCACATCCTATTTCACCGATGTTCGAGTCAGACAAGCGATAAACTATGCGATCAACAAGAATGAAATCATCAACACCGTTCTAGACGGGTGGGCAATGCCAGGCATCGGAGCTATACGTTACAAATATGCCGGGTACGCACCCTACTTAGCCAAGTACAGTTACGATCCAGACAAGGCCAAGCAGCTCCTCGCGGAAGCGGGCTATCCTAACGGTTTCAGCGTCGTACTGTTGACCGAAGGAAAAACCTTTAGACCATACGCCGAGGACACGGCAGTCCTACTAAAAAGCGAGCTCGCACAAGTGGGAATTCAAGTTACGATACAAGTAGTGGACAGCAACACTTTCTCAAAAATGAGATTCAACCAAGAATTTGACCTAGCCATGGGTGGCTGGCGAGGTAACGGTCTGGCGGACACCCCTCAAGGCATCCTAAGCCGACTCCTCTCCTCAAACGCGGGCCCAGGGTTGGGCAAATGGAACTGGGAGAACATTAGGGACCCGACCATAGACTCTTTGGTCAACCAACTTCTCGAAACGCCGATAGAAGATATGGCCTCATGGAAGCCATTGTCTGATCAAATTCAGAAAATCGTCATAGACCAAGCCTACGAATGCCCCGTGTTCGACCAACTCTCAGTCCAAGCATCAACAACCAAGGTCAACGGATTCGCCGAGGACCCAACAATCGGCGCCACAATATGGGCTCCTGAAATCGGAATCAAAGTCTCACTCGCTGCCAACCCATCGGCATCCGTCAGTCAGATCATCGGTACGTTCGGCGAGGGCGATCTGGCGCCGCAGATTTTCATTACCCTAGTCACATCAGTCAAGCATCCCAGCGGCTTCCCTCTCGCCGCTTCTCTATTCTGAAGTCACCGGGCCAATACCTAAGGCAAATCCTTTCATTTGGTCAAGACTAGTTTAGTGATGGACGATGTCTCTCCACGTAGAACATCAACAACTGGGCGCTGAGCGCGACCCATTGTTTTACAAGACATCAAAGAGACTGATCGCCGATGTCCTCGGCGTTACGCCAGAAGACTCCGTGGTGGTCTTGTTCGATTCAAGGACTCCCATCGAGATTCCCCGAGTCTATTCCGCAGTGGCAACCGACCTGGGGGCTGAGGTAACGCTCCTTGAATTGCCGCGCCCTCCCGCCGGCGAAACTTCCCACGTTTTGCCTCCCAAGCCAGCAGTTCAAGCAATCAAGGCCGCAACGGCGTTCATATCTTCTTGGGTCACATATACAGAACCACTTGCGGAGGCAATCGAGGCAGGCGTTCATCTCCTATCAATACCACCGGGTCCGGACGTCCCCGACATGCTAATTCGCACAGTTGGGCAAGTCGATCACGAGAAGATGCAACAAGAGAATGCGAAGATTGCCAAGATGTGGACCGAAGCCAGCGAATTGACAATAACATCAGAGTTGGGGACGGACCTGAAGGCAGATCTGTCTGGAGTGGAAGTGAAGCCGTCCAAGATCCCGCCATCCAAGCCTGAGAAGGGAAAACGATGGATGACCTTTGTTCCTTGGGGGCAGGCTGGAGGGTACTGCAATAACGTAGAAGGGACGCTTGTTGTCAATGGTATCATCGGCTCGCGACCCGTTGGATTATTCGGTGTCCCTAGCGGCCCGATAACTTTGGAAATCAGAGACAACAGGATTGCGAAAGCCAAAGGCGATTCAAAGATATGGCCTTTGTTGAAGAGTTTCCTTGATAGCAAGAAAGATCCGAACGTCTACGGATTCCCAGCCCATGGGCCACACATAGGTCTGAATCCTAATTGTTACCTAGGAGGTCCAGCTGAATGGGAAAGGCTGAGAGGCAATATAACATTCGGAGTCGGAGACAACGCTGTCCTCTCTAGGTACGGTGGAGGAAGGGCCTACGGTCCCAGAATATCCGCGAAGGTTCACTGGGATCTTCAGGTCTTGGGTGCGAACCTATACTTGGACGGCAAGGCGGTGGTCGAGAGCGGCGAGTTAAAGGTGTAATGCTCGCCTGATATCCTCTCAAAGCCACTGTGACTCGCGTGACGACTTTGAGGAAACTGAGAATACTGAAAACAATCCCGGTACAGCCAACTGAAGGTCATTTTGTCAACAACAGGGAGATGATAGAAGCATTCAAGGACCCAAATACCGAGGTGGTCTATCGAGGACTCACCAATTGTGATGTGAAGGCTGTATCTGATGAACAGACTAGGCGTAGCGTGGCATCCTTACACGTAAAGATGGTCCTCGACGCTCAAACCGAAGGATTCGACGCTGTTGCAATGGGATGCCTTCTCGAGCCCGGGGTCGAAGAGGCTAAGCGGAAGTGCAAAATCCCGATCGTTGGCGCACTTGAGGCATCACTACACATGGCATCTATGCTTGGCAGTCGATTCTCAATCATAATGGGAGGCTCCGACATCGTGAGGGGAGACTTCAAAAATGGAACAGACAACATTCTCGTGAAACTGATTGATAACTACGGCATGATTTCCAGAGTTGCTTCAATACGAGGTATTGGGCTCCAGGTGCTAGACTTCTTTCCCGAATACAAGAATCTTGGAAAATTGAAAGAACTGATGTTGAGGGAGTCGAGACGAGCCATCGAAAGTGACAATGCTAATGTCATAATAATGTACGGTGGAATCACAGTTCTACGGTATCTACAAGAGCGCTTGCCAGTTCCCGTACTCAACCAAAAACAAGCTCAGATCATGATGGCCGAAGCCCTGGCAAGGTCGCAGTTACCGAGAAACAACTAGATCGTAAAAGGGTAGCTCGCGTCTGCCTTTTGACCTGCAACGGCATCAAATTCAGAGCAGACAGGGCCTATGCAATCCTTCTTTTGCCATTGCCATCAGTAGGTATCGATGATTTTCTCATAGGGCTCATTAGGTGGCCGATCATCTCTAAGGCTGCTTCCATTACAGAGCTTCCTCCTAAATTTTCGACGTACCTGTCTTGCCCTATCTCTCCTTTCACGAATGAATAGAAAGGCCGACGAAGAGCGCTGTAGTCACGTTCAACACTGACGTGATTGAACCCTGAAGCCTGAACCCAAAAGCAAGTGATAAGCACAAATGGGCGCCAGACCTGAATGACACGCTCAAGCTCTTACAGATGGGTATTTTCTCGCTCAATCAAGCGATATTCTCAGGCTCCGCAATGCGTGCTATAACGCTCAACGGCATGTCTTTGCCTTGCATCAGGAGATGCTGTAAACAAGAATAGTCAAAGTAGCTTCTTTCACGGCCACTAGAAAATACTAATAGTGCTGCTCACTATAACGAAAGATGTACTTATCCGCTGACATTCAGAGCTGCGGATGTCTTCGGGCAAATACATCAAGCCTGGCGATCTCAACCTAGAATCTTGAGATTATGCGTGTCATCAATTTTATTCCGTCGATGAAGTCCTCTCTTCTTATGTTCTCGTTTGGACCGTGAACGTTCGAGTCATTTCTTGAGGTTCCCGAAACGCCCGCAGACGGGATGCCGAGGAGATTGATGATTGTACTCATGGGGCTCGAGCCATTTGCAATAGGGTAAATTATCGGGTCCTTTTCATAGACCTCTCGTGCACTTTTCATTACCGTCTTCACAATCTCCGATTCGATGGAACTGCGAGCGCAGTCCATCTGGTTAACGCTCTTCAATTCGATATCATTGAAACCGTGCTTGGCGAGATGTCGTTTGAGCAACTCAAGCATTTTGCTGGGATCTTGGTCGGGAACGAGCCTAATATCGACCTTTGCGGTAGCTTGGTGAGGCAAGATTGTCTTCGAGGCTGGTCCCGAATATCCAGCATGAAAGCCCGCAATGTTGAGAGTTGGCATGAAAAATAGCTGCTTCACAAAATCTTGCGCGTTATCTTCCGCAAGCAGCCTATTTACTCCAAAGGACTTTTTCAGAGAGGCAACATCAAACGCTGTCTCTCGCAACTCAGCGAGGTCTCCTTCAGTCGGTTCGTTGATTTCATCGTAAAAGTTGTCTATGAGGACTCGTTCGTCGCGGTTCTTCATCGAAGCGAGTGCCCAGCACAAGCGCCAAGCCGGATTTGCAAGAATGGGAGCCCACTTCGAGTGCTGGTCAGTCTTTGGGCCTTTTGCGGACAGTTCGACGTATAACATTCCTTTGTATCCGAGTTTAACCACGATCCGTCCTGAAGCGTCTCTCTCGCTGCCCTCCCACAGACAACCATCTGCTCTAAGTTGCTCCTTGTTCGCCTTCACGAAGGGTTCAAGGCTTGGACTACCGATCTCCTCTTCTCCCTCGATGATGAAGATGAGATTTGTCGGGGTCTCGCCGAATACATCCAGAACCGCCTTGACCGCGGCGAGTCGTGCTACAAGAGGGCCTTTGTTGTCTGAAACGCCCCTCGCGTAAAGTCTTCCCTCTCTCTCCGCAAGGGAAAATGGCTCCGAGATCCATTCACTGACAGGTTCCGCCGGTTGAACATCATAGTGATTGTAGAACATCAGGGTCTTGGCGTGGCTGCGGCTGGATTTCAGTTCGCCTAGGATTATGGGGTTTCCTCCGTTGATGGATGAAACTCGTGTCTCAAATCCTAGGTCATCCATGATTCTCGTAAGCATCTGGGAACAATCAGCGATCTTTTGCTTGTGGGATTCTTTGTAAGCGGAGATCGATTCGTAGGTGCAGACAGTCTTTAGCTCTTGCACATACTCGTCGCTTTTCTTTTCTATATGCTCAAACAGCTTGTCTGGAACCAAAGTAGCCTTGCCGCAAAATCTATGTCTCTTCGACTCAAAAAAGCTGCCTAGTACACATCTCATGTGGTTTTTCCATGTGAAAATTGTCTTTTTTTCCGAGTTCCGTTGATGTCTGTGGGTCGCTCAATGTCCGTCCAGCGTGACATGTTGTGTTCCTTTTTCCTACCGGCGCGTCCACCTGAAGGGGCTATCGCAGGTAAGTTCTTACCTGTCATGGGTGTTGACTTCTAGGCTTTGATTTCGAAATGAGTAAACCTTACTTGGTCTTTAATCGACGGACTGAGTTAATCGATTTCTCAAAGATCAGGGTGTACAGCGCGCTTGCAACGAAGATTCCGGGTGCTATCGACCTGACGTTGGGTGAACCGGATTTTGACACGCCTAGACACATTAGGTCTGCCGCCAGAGATGCCATTGAGCAAGGGTTTACACATTACACTCCAACCGCGGGCATACCCGAGCTTCGCGCGGCCATTTCTCGCAAACTTCAGAGAGAAAACGGGATAACGGCAGATCCGAATAGTCAGGTACTCGTGTCTGTTGGTGCTTCCGAAGGGATAATGCTTACAATGCAGGGATTGTTGAACGAAGGTGACGAAGTTCTGGTGCCCGACCCTGGATTTGACATGTACGTTCCTAACATATTGCTGGCTGGCGGCAAGCCTGTTCCATTGCCACTTGCCGAGCCAGAGTTCAACATCGATGAAGATGTATTAAGATCCTTGGTTACAAGCAAAACGAAGATGGTCGTACTGAACTCACCGAGTAACCCGACCGGCGCCATTCTTGATCGTAAGGAAACGAAAAAGGTGCTTGATGTGGCTCTTGAAAATGAGCTATACGTTGTCTCTGATGAGGTTTATGAGGCGGTCCTGTATGATGGCGTTGGCCACTTCTCGCCAGCCAGTTCTTCTGAGTGCTTTCCGAGATGTGTAAGCCTCTATTCATTCTCCAAGACTTACGCGATGACCGGGTGGAGAGTAGGATACGTTGTTGCCCCCGCTGAACTCACAACGAAGTTTACGAAGCTGCATCGGAACATTGTAGCTCATCCAACATCCATCTCACAGAGAGCCGCGCTTGCGGCTTTAACAGGGTCTCAAGAGTGTGTGGGAGAAATGGTCAGGGAGTTCGATAGAAGACGCCTATTCATGCTTAGTCGTCTTGAGGAACTTGGGATTCCGTGTTCTCGCCCACGAGGAGCATTTTACCTTTTTCCCAATGTTCTGAGATTCGGAGAGCACTCGGCAACGACTGCGAAGGAGCTGGCTCAGAGGGGTGTTGTGACCGTGCCGGGGTCCGCGTTTGGTCCATCCGGTGAAGGGCATCTTAGAATATCATATGCCGCATCAATGTCTGGACTCAAGCAGGCGATGGAAATACTGGCCTCCTGGGTGGAACGAAAAGGCAGCGGAACATCTTGAATGCTGTGGAGAGACAGAAGTGGTTCGTTTGCCGTCAATGAGGTATAACCTCAGGAGATGTCTGTCGCTCAGCCACGATTGCCGGCATGATGAAGATGAGGGTTCTCAGAATTTCTAAGGACGATTGTCCTCATTGTTCTACCTCTCCAATCCTCTTGTGCTGCAGATGGAGGTGGTCTTTACTTTCGACGCTACGATGAAAAAGGTGGTCGTCTTTCTCGCCGTGCTGATTGCTGATGGTTTGCGCCATTTCTCCCGTAAAATCAGATCCAGACTCCTGCCTCGACCATAGACTAGCTGATGAATTCATAGGTGTCAAAGAACTTGGTTCGCTGTGGTGGCAAGATCTGCAGTTACACTCCTCATAGACTTTTAATAGGGAAACTGTCCGACTGATCTCCCAGACTTGAATTGAGTTCAGTGGAAGTAGACGGCCTAACGAAAGGATTTGGAGACTTCGGCGCCATAGATTCTCTCGCACTGAACGCGAAGGGTGAGGAGTTTCTAACACGGCTTGGGCCAAGCGGATGCGGGAAGATCACAACTCTGCGATGTCTTGCAGGCTTGGAAAAGCCTGATCAGGGAGAGATTTTTCTCGGCAGCAAACTCGTAACCTCCGTTTCCAAGAATATATTCATCCCTCCCGAGAAAAAGAGACATCGGAATGGTCTTCCAATCCTATGCGCTATGGCCGCATCTCACAGTATACGAGAATGTTGCGCTTCCACTCCGGTTGAGGAAATACGATAAGCCGGAGGAGAGGGAACGCGTTCGAAGAGCTCTTGAGACGGTGAGGCTATCTGGACTTGACACGAGGTACCCGAGTCAGCTAAGCGGTGGGCAGCAACAAAGCTTGGATCCTGCTCTTCATCCATTTCCTTTATGAACTTGGGACATCGGGGCTGCTATACAGTTACGGAAGCCGAGTCTCAACCGTTGTATTAGTCCAGCTTTTCAGTAGCGGCGGCTCTAGCCCTAGAGCAATTTGCCTCTTCCCGCGACCGGCCAAACCGATAGTGTCTCGCCATTTCTCACAACATGGAGCCAGTCGTACATGTTGACTGTTGTGCAAGCATGGTAAGGAACGAACTCGAGTTTCTGTCCAATTCTTGGTTGTTGAACGTTCCTCCTCAGCTGCAGGATCAGGTTTTCTTCCGAGATTCCAACAGGCTCACATCCCGTCAATCCCAATAGCTTAGGAAACCTAGCGTAGTCATACGAGAATGCCTTGATTCCTGCGTCAAGAATAACTCTGTGTCTATCGGCTGCGCTAATCACAGTTGCCAGGACATGTAGTGCGCAGTTCTCACGCTTAGCAGAATTAATCTTGACCTGCATCTCATCGTAGAAGACATAGTTGCCGGGCTGAATCTCGGTTACCCCCGGGACCTCTGCAACAGCTGCAGCCGTTGGTGTGGAGCCACAACTAACCGTTTGTATATCCAATCCCGTCTTGCGAATCGCCTTGGCAGTATCAACGACTTTTCTCGCCACGAGTTTTGCTTCCGCATATCTTTCTGCCTTGTTGGCGATGTGATAGAATTGCCCCTCGTACGCCATTAGTCCTTGTAACCGTAGGCCTTTGATTCGCGACAACTCTCGTGCGAACTTGACCGCCACATGCCCCATCGGGATACCGCATCTGTTCATTCCAGAATCGACCTCCACCAGCACGGGAACAACTTGTCTAGCGAACACAGCGGCCTTTCCTATGGTTTTCGCATTCTCAAGCGAATCAATTGCAACCCTGACAGACGCTTTCTCTTGCAAGGCTACGAGCCTTTGAATTTTCGTCGGCTCAACTATCTCATTGGTAATGAAGATGTCTTTGATCCCAGCGTCAACCATCACCTGTGCTTCGCCTAGTTTTTGAACGCATATACCAGAAGCCCCCTCACGTAATTGGAGCTTCGCAATTTCTGGACACTTGTGGGTTTTTGTATGCGGCCTCAGGTCCACGTAGGCTTTGCTAGCCATTTCCTGCATCTCCTTCAGATTCGCTAACAACTTTTCCTGATCGACTAAGAGGACTGGTGTTTCGAGATCAGATACTTTCATTTTAGTGCAACCGGTTCCACTGTCAACGTTCGACGGACCAACGATGGCGAATTCTTTGGCAACTTACTAAAATGTTGTGAGTTCAGATTCCAATCGCGTGATTCGGGATTGCATGGCATGTTAGGCCCTCGTGTCGCTCGCCGAACCAATGTGCCAACTTCGCATGCATTGCTCGTGTATATAGCACTTGACACTTGACTGCTTACCGCTCCTTCATCGCAAAGCCAATAAGCGAATCGCGATCTGCGCAAAGACATGACTGTAGATGAAAGGTTGTGTGAATTGAAAATCGGTCTTCCTGACCGACCCGCTGCTGTGGGCAATTATGTTCCATGCGCATCTGTGGGGAAACTCATGTTCGTATTGACGACAATAAGACATGAACTGGGGGCTTTAGATAAGGTAAAGAGGATTGTGCGAGTGACGGGGTATGTCAACTCTGTAGGCTCATTCGGCGACCGGCCGAAAGTGGTTAATGGCGCGTCAGATCTTTTTGAAGAAATCTTCGGAGAAGACGGAAAACATGCACGCACTGCTGTTGGAGTGAACTCACTCTACCAAAACATCTCGGTAGAGATCGATACAGTAGTGCAACTAGTCTGAATGACCCCGCACACTTCAGCTACAACAATCTTCACATCTAGAAATATGCTCTAACATCGGAGACACCAATCCTTGACGGGCATTCAGAAGACGCTAAGCATCAACTGGATATTCTTGATCGCGTTCTTCGCCGAGATTGCGAATGGCATTGTTCTCCCAATTCTACCTTCATATGCGACCTTGTTAAACGCCTCAACCTTTCTAGTTTCCGCTATTGCCTCAACTTCAGGACTCAGCAGAATGTTGAGCGAGATTTACTTTGGCAATCTTTCCGATCACAAAGGCAGGCGACCTGTTATGACTGTGGAGGTGTGTCTACTGACTGTTTTCCCTGTCCTAGCTGCCTTAGCATCCGAACCTGGCGCACTATTCATCGTAGCCATAATGCAAGGAGCAGCCAGCAGTATGCTAAGCATTGTCGCGGTACTTGTAGCAGACCTCTCGCAAGGTCATAGACTAAACAGAGCGATGGGCACCTTGTTGATGGTTCAAGGATTCGGTTCATCTATTGGATCCTTCATCGGTGGTTATATAGCTGATCAATTTGGCTTCCATAGTGCCTTCTACGTATCTGCATTATTTGCTCTCCCTGCCTTGGGCGTTGTGATCGTGAAAGTTCAGGATGCAAGGCTAGCCTTCCAGCGTTCGAGTCAAAGGCATCATTACCGATTTTGGACTAAAGCAAGAGAAATATTGGGGGACAAGGAGGTATTGGCGATCTGCCTTCTAGCGTCCATGACCTATTTCGCTCAAGGATTGATTTCAGCTTTCTTTCCTCTAAGAGGCAAAGAACTGGGACTGTCGGAAACCCAAATTGGCCTTGTGTTTGCGAGCAGAGCACTGCTTTCCACCGTCGCGAGGTTGCCCGCGAGCTTTGCCATCGGTGTTGCGGGAGGAATAGTGTGGGCCATCGTGTCTTCTTTCGTGGAAGCAATCTCCGTCGGGTCTGTTGCTTTTGCCCAGAATTTCGAAGGAGTAACGATGGCTATCACAATTCAAGGATTAGGTTATGGGTCCTTCTTAATAATGGCTCGTGCATTGGCTGTCTCTACGGACCAGAATCGCAGGGGCATGACTATCGGCCTTCTCGGCATGTTCGGGTGGCTCGGTCAGACATTTCTACTCCTTGTCCTAGGGGGGTTCAGCAACTTCACAACTCTTTCCAATCTGTTTCTTGTGGGTTCACTCATCATACTTTCGGGAACGATCATCTCGGTTGTTGTGTTGCGACTCAGACGCGCAGCTGCCAGCGAGTGAACGTGTTCCTTTAAGTGAGAATCGGAAGTCAACTCGCGAGACTTAAAAGGACACATGAGAAGTTCTTCGAGGGGAAACGCGTTGGAGAAGATGTTATTAGTGGTGTTATCTCAGGAAAAGAGATTAGGAACGAAGGTCGAGTTTCGATCCAGTTTCCTCCAGATAGGATTGTCCTAATTCAAACGAAAAGCTAGACTGCCACGGGAAACTAGTAGATCAGACGTTCGTCAATCCGCTACGTTTTACCTCTTTTGTTCAGGAAACCAGTCATGTATTTTCGCGGCTCACCTGAGGCAAAGGCTTGGCTATGTGAGAGCTTCGCCTGTGCAACGCCTTTCCTGAGTCTCTCCCATAACAGCCCATTGAGCCAAATCTTCTGCAGCTTTATCGCCGTTGGAGGTTTCACGGCAAGTCTCCTGGCCGCATCCATGGTTGCGGCTTTGAGATGTGAAATCGGGACCACCTTATGCACTAGCCCCAGTTTCTTCGCTTCGTTTGCGCCAAGCATCTCCGCCATCAATGTTAGTCGGCTTACCTCTGCCAGTCCTATCATGGACTCTAGGATCGCGGAGCCCGTGATGCAGGGTATTCCAATGTCGATTTCAGTCATTCCAAACTTGGCCTTTTGTGACGCAACCCTGTAGTCTCCAAGCAAGTATAGTTGCCAACCGGCGCCAACAGCATACCCGGGAGTTGCTGTAACAATTGGGTGTGGAAATCGAAGGACCTGCCGATACAACTCTCCCCATTGCCTGACCCATTCTTTTGCCTTTCGTGAGCTGAACTCCTTAGATTCCTCTAAGTCTTGGCCCGCTGAGAATGCTCTGTTGCCGGCCCCGGTAATTATCAGTGATTTGATAGTACGTTCTGATTCAATTTTCTTCAGGGCACCGATAATTTCGTATCTTGTCTTTTCGCTCATTGCATTTAGTCTTTCGGGGCGGTTGATTACGAGTTTGGCAACATTTCGAAGTTTTTCTATGATTACATGTTCGAACTGCATGGTCGAAGACCAGCGTTCTTGAAGAAGGGGGGCTTTGAGTTTACCGACCTTTGAACTTTGGTTTCCTCTTTTCCAGGAACGCTTTGAGTGCTTCTGGGTGGTCTTCGGTCTGCTTCAGCATGCTTTGGAGTTGTACAACATTATCCAAATCGGCTTGGAGCGCGGGCATTAGTACTCTGTTCAGGGCGTCCTTGGTGGAAGCAACCGCTCGCGGTGCTGCGTCCATGAACTTCTGAGCAAGCTCAAGCGTCGTCTGCTCCAGCTTGTCGATCGGGACGACTCTGTTTGCCAGTCCCATTCTGTAAGCGTCCTGAGCGGTTATGAATTCTCCTGTTAACAAGTATTCCATCGCATGGCCATAACCCACCAGGGCCGGCAGCAAATAGCAGTCTCCGTCGCCGGCAAGCAGTCCGAGTTTGACAAATCTAGGCCCGAATTTCGCTTCCTCACTAACCACTCGCATGTCACAGCACAGCGCCATACCCATCGCGACTCCAATGGCGTAGCCTTTGATCTCTGCGATCGTTGGTTTCTCGAAGCGTCGCAAACGAAGAAGCAGGGTGTGTTCCCATTTCTTGATGTGCTTCATGTAGGCATGTGGGTCCTTCTGCCAATTACCGACCAACTCATCCATTTCTTTGTAATCTGCGCCGGAGCTGAATGCACGGCCTGCTCCGCGAAAAACCAGAACTCTGATGGAGTCGTCTTTTTCGACAACATCCATTGCTTTGTTAATTTCTTCCATCATAGGATAGCTTACGGCGTTCAAGACTTTAGGCCGGTTCAGCGTTATGAAGGCAACGCCTTCTTTAGAATCGTAGAGTATGTTGCTGTAACTCATTTCTTTCACTTTGTTCGTCGCTGCAAGTAATCCGCATATTCAAACATTATGGCCGCAGCAGTCACAGCGCGTTCGGGAGTTGTGTAGAGGGGGACTTCATTCTTTGAAAAGAGGCTCTCAGCTCGAGCGAATGAATCGCGATCAGTGGCCCACCAGAACAATACAGGTTTGCTGGTTTTTTCTCTCACTTTTCTGATGGATTCAAGGCAATACGCCGCCACCTCATTGGCAACAGTTCCACCAATAGTCAACCCGGGGATAACCATGTCGACATTAGGATCGGTAGCCATTGCTTCTATCAGGTCACCTATCATTGTCCTTGCGTTGGGATTTCCGTAAACGTATACAACATCCAGCGGGTTCTTCGCCACAGCCATCTCTGGTAGTAGACTTTTGACCCTTGCGAGAGTCTTGCCCGAGAGGTCTGCAACCTTCAATCCCAAGTCATCGCAAACATCTGATACCAACGAGCATGCGGCGCCTGAAGGGCTAATGAATGCGATTCTGTTGCCCGTGGGGAGAGGCTGTGATGCCAAGGCGGCGGCTCCTTCAATAAGCTCCTCCATGGTTTTGACTCTGAGTATGCCGAGTTGCTTGAACAGGGCGTCATATACCTTGTCCGAACCGGTCATGGCGCCTGTGTGGGTGAGAGCAGACTGTCTTCCTTTTTCGGATTTTCCTGTCTTTACGACGATTATGGGCTTCTTGGCTCGAACGGCTTCTTCTGCTGCTTGCCTGAATTTTGGTCCGTTCCTGATTCCCTCCAAGAAGAGCGTAATAACCTTGGTATTACTGTCAGTCACGAGGAACTTGACGAATTCACTCACCTCAAGATCGGATTCATTGCCTGTAGAGACAAAGTGGCTGATTCCGATCTTTCGCTCCCAGAAGGCACCAGTTAGATAGCCACCCAACGCCCCAGACTGAGTCACCAGAGCAATTTTGCCTCTGACAGGCGTGGTATCTAAGCAGGAATGATAGCTGAGAATGACGTTGTTGACTGTGGAAATCAAGCCTTGGCAGTTGGGCCCCATTATTCTGCAACCCGCATTCTTTGCGGTTTGAACCAGCTTTGTTTGCTGCTCGCGGTTGCCAATTTCCGAAAACCCAGCCGAAAACACAACGATGAATTTCGCTTTTTTCGTAACGCAGTCCTCAACGACAGTCTGTACAGCCTGGCGCGGAACTGCAACACAGACTACGTCTATGTCGTCAGGGACCTCTGTGACTCTCGAAAAGGCTTTCTTACCCATCACTTCTGGTCTGTTTGGATTTATTGGGAAAAGTTTCACGGGGGCTCCAAGCTTCAAGCAGTATGCCATCAGCCTGGCGCCGGGTTTTGTCAGGTCGCTGGAGGCACCAACAACCGCAATGGTCTTGGGATCAAAGAGGTTTGAAAGTTCGTGAGCTTGCATGTTACCGCTCTCGCATGATTCGGGCGTCCACGACGATAGCACCCTTTCCTTCCTCAAGAAGCTTCACTGGATTCAGGTCCATCTCGACGATTCTGCGATCTCGGTCCACTAAGCTCTCGGTCTTTGAGATCAACTCGATCAAGGCAGGTATGTCAGCTTTCTTTGCGTAACGATGGCCCTGCAGAATCTTGTAACCCTTAATCTCCCTTATCATTTCTCTGATATCTAATTCAGTAAAAGGAACGATTCTCATGCTCACATCTTCAAAGAGGTCCACGAAAATTCCGCCCAAGCCGAAAATGACGACGGGCCCGAAAGTTTCATCCCGTTTTGACCCCACTATTACCTCAATCCCGTCCGAAACGAATTCTTGGACGCCTACCCCTTCGATTCTGGCGTCTGGGTTATAGGATCTTGCCGCACCAACTATTTCATCAAAGGCCCTCTCGACATCTACGACTGATGATAGTTCCAGCCTAACGCCGTTCGCATCGGTTTTGTGGATTATGTCGGGAGATACGATTTTCAAGGCTACGGGAAAACCGATTGACTTTGCAGCCTGCACTGCTTCTTCTCTGGTTTTGGCCACAGTCATTTTGGTTACGCGAAAGCCGTTTTCTTCAAGGATTTTTTTTGACTCATGTTCAGTCAGCACTTGGTGCGATTGAGCGTTCGACATGTGACCCTTCGTAGCCTCTCTCACTCTTCCGCTCGGGTGGCAACTATACGTCCACAAAATAGAATGCTATGTTTGATCCTGTTTGGCATGTGAACTCTTTAACATGCCAGCCCCAGATGTATCCATCCTCTGGCATCTCGACGGTCTCAACAATGTTGCCGTACACATTGTACACTTTGGCCACGGGAGTGCCTTTCTTCAGTTTTACTCCCGTCTCAACCAATCTATGAACCTTGCCTCCCCTTTCCGTGGAAATCATTGTTCTAGCTTCGAAATTTCCATGAAGTACCTTTACTCCAGATTGCTCTTCAATCTTGCCAGGGATCATCTTCAAGTGTTTCATAACGTTCAAGATTCCTCTTACCCCAACCTGAATTGAAGCCTCGTCCTCGCGGAACGCTTGTTCCGTGGAGTTCTGTAGTTCAGGGGTGAATGCGGGTATTTTATTGGCCATGCATGTTGCAGAATATGACAGGTCGGTTTTCTTTTTTCCTGGTAGCTCCCAGGCGGAGTCGGCACTCTTGCGAATTATGGTCAGTCCGAAAGCTTTTGCCGAGTCAACGGCTCTTTTCTCAGTTTCCTGGTCGGCTGCCGCGCCGACCATTATGAATGAGAGGCATGGTTTGATGTTTTCATGGAAGTCGATGCATAGATCAGCTTTCTTTGCAGCATTTTCCCAGATGAAGTTAGCGAACCTAGACGTCATTTGACCCTTGCTGTTCCCCGGGTAAGACACACTCAGGTTAAGTCCGTCATGTGGAGACGTGTAGGTGCCAAATTGGTACCCCAGTGGGTTGGCAACAGGGAATGCTATGACTCTCCCATTAAGCTTCTTGGGGTCGATAAGTTCTCGCGTAATTCTGCGTACGGTTTCTATCCCTATAACCTCTGTCGGATGAGTGGCAGCGGTGATCACGAGCGTTGGGCCCTCTTCAGCTCCGTTCACAACTATCACTGGCAGAGAAACTTGGGTTCCGTCCCTAAGTTCGACTTGGGTAGCAGGTCCCCATTTTGTTTCTCCTTGGTTAGCGGTCACTCCTCCAACGATCAATTGGTTTTGCAAAATATCTTCCACCGTATGGCCGTTTGGAATGAAGTGGGCTCGATTTAAGATTAGTTGCTCGTTACTAACTAACAAAATGCTGGAAAATGTTGCTCGTTAGGTGAGATTCCCTTCTTCACGCGGAACGGTCGCCGCCAACACGCCCTTATTCCGAAATGACAATGCCTGCGGATTCTTCATAACGATGCAGTAAGCGAGTTTCGTTATCCGGGCCTTCTGGATCTGATTAATTCTAACGCTGGTTCTTCGAATGACGTTTCAGGAAGATGCCTCTGGGGTCGAGTTCATGTCTCAAGAGTCTAATCTGCTCAGCTGTTGGAGGCATTGTTTCGTGCACTGTCGGGCTGATTTTCAGGTCCCATCCCGTGTTTTCCTTTACCTCGTCAATTGTCACTCCTGGATGGTAGCTCTCAAGGTACATTTCCTTACTTAGTTTGTCGAACTTCAGGATCCCTAGTGTTGACAGCACGACATGGGGGCCTTCTCCTCTCAGCCCATATTTCTCCCGTTCTCCTGGCCCTGAAAGGTATCCAGGGCTTGTTATGAAATCGACTTGCTCGACAAATCTTCTTCTTTCATGTGGCATAATGATAATCAGCTTCTTTACTAGGGCTGCTATCTCATAGGCCCCGCCACTTCCAGGGAGTCTGACCTTAGGTTTTGCATAGTCGCCTATTATAGTAGAATTTAGGTTACCAAACTTGTCTATTTGCGCACCGCTAACGAAACCCACATCGATGTATCCACGTTGCATAATCATGCCAAAGGTATCAAATACGTCATTGATCATCAAACAACGTGACACGAGATTCGGGTCACCTATAGATAGTGATAACCTGCTAGGCTGAGCACCGACAATTCCGGATTCGTATACCATGATTATGTTTGGTGCGTGTGTCCTTTGCGCAAGAAGACTGGCCAAGACGGGTACACCAATGCCTACTATGACAACTTGGCCATCTCTCAGTTCTCTCGCAGCGCTTGCAATCATAAGCTCTTGAGGAGTGTGGTCTTCGATCAACGTGTTCCTACCCGTATAGCCCGAAGTTCACCGAAGATGACATGAAGGGTCTTGGTTTCAGACGCTGCATTCTGTCGGCGCCAAGTTTCTTTAGGTAATCCGAATTGTCGGTCCCGCTGTAGATCCATTCAGTGAGAAATCTCTCGAATCCCTCGGGCTCGCGAGTCCATTTGTCATAGTCAACGTAAAAGTCATTGTCTCTGTCATAGTAGCCTTGTGCATACGATGGATGTGCGCCCCAAGGCTGTTCGACTACAGCAGAGACTTTGAAGCTTGGCACAACAGTCCGGTTTGGATCGCGTCTAATCTCTTCGGTAGGAACGATTTGCTCGGCAGAGAGCACCAGCTTATTGCTGGCAAACGCCCCGTCTTTAGTGTCCCCTATTACACCCCACACCTGGGCATTTCCTTGGGCGTCAGCCTTCTGAACGTGTATCAGGCCAACATCAGGGTTTATCGCCGGTACTACGCAGACATTCTCACGTGTGAAGGGGCAAGTCATTATCATTGCCACTTGGTTATATTTCACCAAATCCGACCCGATTAGAGACTTTGTAGGCAGGAAAGGGATCCCCATAGCTCCGGCCTTTAGCCTGGCTCCAAGACTAAAATGCGTGTATTCCTCAATCTCGACAGATCGAGGAATACCCTTCTCAACAGCCCTTCTGAATGCATGGCATGAACCTATTCCCGCATTTCCGACCCAACCGAAAAGCAGCTTCCTGACACAGCCAGCACCGATAAGCATGTCGGCCATAAGCTCCGGGCTATGCTTGACAAGAGTCAGATCTCTCTTTTTCTGCCTTATCAACTCGAAGACTATGCTGTATGGATACAGATGAGCCCAGCCGCCCAGATATATCACAGCCCCATCGGTCACAAATTTCCTTACGGCTTCCTCCATGCTCATGAGTTTGGCTTCATTGGTCACGGAAAGTCATCTTTCAAGGTGTCATTAAGGGTTTGTTGCCTTCATGAACATCATCTGAGATCCTCATTCTAGTTGAGTTCCTTCCTTGTCCAGTCTGAATGTGTGATCTCCTCTATGCGACCGTTTGAAGCTCATGCGTGGAATGAAAGAATCTCTCAGCCCCCGACTTAGTTACCGTTATTATGTCCTCGATTCTTATGCCAAATTCATTCGGAAGATATATGCCGGGTTCATCGCTGAAAACCATCCCCTCTTTTAGTTGCAGTGTGTTTCCTTCGACCATGTAAGGCTCCTCGTGCGTGTCAAGGCCTAGTCCATGTCCCAGCCGATGAGTAAAGTACTCGCCGAACCCTGCGTCACTGATGACTTTGCGAGCGACCGCGTCGACACTTTCGCACGTAACACTCGGCCGAACGTATCTAAACGCTGCCTGATGCGCAGCTTCCACAATTCGATATATCTGCTTGAATCTATCGGTTGCAGGATTCACCTGAACAGACCTCGTCTTGTCGATCACGTAACCATTTACGTTCCCGCCACAACCAATCTCCATCCAAACCCCATCACCCGCTCTGATCACTCTATCGCTAGAGTTGTGGTGGGGCGACATACCATTGGGGCCACTTGCGATTCCTGCTGGCCTCGCTGGGTTCATTTTCATTTCTTTCGCGAGTTCAAATATCTCTTCGCCCAGTTGCCTCTCTGTCTTTCCACTGAACTTCAGTTGAAGAATCTGTTCATACAACCTATCTGCTCTTCGACCTCCTTCGCGCAGGCGCTCGATCTCATACTCATCTTTTATCATACGAAGGGGGCCGATGACGGTGTTGGCTGATGTCCATTCAGCTCTCGGAAGCGCCTTCTGCATTCTGAGGAGAAAGATAGCCCACCCGCGTTCGTCGACGGCTATTCTTGTTCTCTCAGATGGGTCAATGACCTTCCTAAGCAAATTCATTGGGTCCTCGGTTTCCTTCCAAGTCAAGATTGAATAAAATGTCTTGACTTGAGTAAGTCGCGCTGCCTCAAAGAAAGAGGTAATCATGAACGAATCCTTGGTCTTGGAAACAACAAGACAGGTGAGTCTTTCACTGGGACGTTTCTCATACCCCGTCATATAGAACATGTCTGTCCCAACGCCGATGATTGCATAGTCGATTTGTTGCTCTTTCATTAATTGTTGTGCCTTGGCAACCCTCTGAGCATAATTAGGTTCCATTCGAGTCACGATTCCCTCAGTTTTGTAGTTTATCGAAGTAGAACAAGTACTTCTTCCGGAAAGGTGTTGGGCCAAGTTGCTAATTAACATCTGCTCCAATTATCAATTGTCGTCTCTACAGTAGGTCTCATGGACGATTCGCCTTGGCAGTTGACCAAATTGTGGATCTTCCTCAATTCTCGCATAGTTTTCTGTAGATATCCTTCTATATCCACTTCGTTCGTGGCATTAGTTTGTAGCCGCAGTGCCTTTGCACGCAATTTCCTTCCCTTATAGGCGGTCGCATTGAATTGTGAGTTGGTTATTGAAGCGGGAACTATACTCGTACTCTCCTTCGTCAGAGTTAAAGCAGCGGACCGTCCGAGTCCGCGACCAGCACCAACGACTATTGTCATTCTACCCTCTAGTCTTACAATGTTCTCTTACCTACTTCCCACTTGTCTACAGGCTTTCGGCAGCATTTCAGGTTCGCTGATAACTAATGAGAAGGGTTCTGCTACTGGATACTTTCATCCTAAGACAACCGCTTAAGTCGTTGCTACGCTCGACGAACGAATATTGCCTCGAGTTCTTCGACAACTTTCCGAGAAATGCCTTCGGTTCAAATGCCACCCGCAGCATGGGGCAAGGGAACTCATCAGCACCATGTTCGCATTGTCAGGTTCTTCTGTTTTACTACTTTTGTCAAGACCTGGCCCTAACCGACTTATACGACCAAGTTGAACTGTGTAAGTGATATGAATTGGAAGAAAAATGGTGGGTCAGCCCATACAATTTCGTAGAAGAAGTCACGAAATCTGTGAACCTGGCAAAGAGGGTCAGGTTGTACGATTGCACTCTCAGAGATGGAGAACAGACTCCTGGTGTGGTGTTTAGAAAAGACGAGAAAGTCAAGATCGCACTTGCACTCGATGATATCGGAATAACAAGAATAGAGGCCGGCATGCCGGTCGTCTCACCAGAAGACAAGCAAGCTGCAAAAGAGATCGCACAGTTGCGATTGAACGCAGAGGTTTGGGGTTTCGGACGATGCGTAAAGAGCGATATTGACGTGAACATAGACTGTGGAGTCGACGGGATCATCTGCGAAATAGCAACCAGTGAGTTGAAGCAGAAAGCATACGGCTTCGACAGGGATGAGGTCATACAAAGGGCCGTTGAAGCTCTCAGCTATGCCAGAGAAAGAGGTGTACGCACCGCTTTCTTCGCTGTGGATATGACAAGATCTGATCTAGACTACTTGAAGAGAATATACACTTCGGCTGTCAAGCAAGGACACGCTAATGAAGTCGTCGTTGTTGACACTCTCGGTGTAGCGCTTCCAGAAGCCATGTACTTCCTGACAAGAAAAATCAAAGAGTGGGTCGATGTACCAGTCCACATACACTGCCATAACGACTTTGGGCTGGCGACTGCATGCACATTAGCTGGAATCAAAGCTGGCGCAGAATATGCGCACGTAACCGTAAACGGCCTTGGAGAAAAAACAGGGAATGCCGATTTGGCAGAAACATCATTGGCATTGCGTATGCTTTGCAACGTTGACACGGGCATCAAATTCGAGAAGCTGTGCCAACTTTCGAGAATGGTTGAAGACATATCTGGCGTCAGAGTACCGCCCGGAAAACCTGTTGTCGGTGCAAACGTGTTCAGAAGAGAATCAGGCCTCGCCGTCCAACAATTGCTTAAATACCCACCATCTGTCGAGAGCTATGTGCCTGAATTCGTCGGCGGAAAGAGACAGATCGTGATCGGCAAGAAGAGCGGAAAACATGCAATCGAGCACAAATTGAAGGAAATCGATATTCACGCCACCGAAGCTCAAATAGAGAGCATACTTCAGCTAGTAAAGACAGAATCAGAGAAGAATAAGGGTCTCGTAAACGACGCTCAGTTCAAAGCAATCGCCCGTCGTGTCGTCTCTACCAAGTTCGATAACGGCGAGTAACTTGGAGGTTCATGTTGTCGAGTAGTTCCCTTATCAGCATAAGAACTCGCTATTTCTACAGGTACGCGTATGCTATTCCTAGCCCTTTGGTTTTGCCACCCTTACGGCACACTAACCCAATGATGTTCCTGTCTACGGCTACGGCTACGGCCGGCCGTTAGAGACACACAGACTTCAACGAGGCCCAGCCATCAGAAAGAAACAAGCATAAACATGGTTTAGAGACAGAGCCCTATAATGGCCTATTTTTCTTGCGCCTCTACAGTAATCTCCTTCAGCTCTTCCAAGTAACCGAGCGCGTCAATCGCCGCTTTACATCCTTCCCCCGCAGCCGTGACGGCTTGGCGATATTTGTGG
>Ga0315282_10002069_pt1 | contig 37420 bp, 48 predicted proteins | sample YL17G07_20_MG_FD_203693 | JGI IMG/M metagenome (GOLD analysis project Ga0315282, IMG submission 203693) | Sediment microbial communities from Yellowstone Lake, YNP, Wyoming, USA - YL17G07_20 | ecosystem: Environmental > Aquatic > Freshwater > Lake > Sediment | place: USA: Wyoming | collected... | reverse complement strand
CGCCCCCAAGTCGCGCAGGGCGGCCCGAAGGGCAAAATCTCGAAGTTCTCGTAGCATGTGGTTAACGCCCGCCAACAGTTCATCCCCATACCCTTTCAATCATAAGGTCTAAAGGTTCCTGCCAACTGGTAGGCAGGCCCCTCTGCGTCAAGGGGTGGGCAAGAATAAATCATTCAAGGCTTGACAAGGAAGGGGGAAAATGTTTACTTTGTAAAATTGAAAAGATTTTCATTCTTTTCATAACCTATGATGAACAAAGGACTTTTAGAAAGCATATTGAAGGATAAAAAACTCCGGCGAAGCCATCCAAGGCTTCTGATTTATCAGGAGCTCTCCGATGCCAGAACTCCTCCGAGCCCCCAGGAACTCTACCGTGGTCTTCTAAAAAAGGGCAAGAAGGTTGGATTGACCTCTATCTACCGATCTCTTGACCTCTTCGAATCCCTGGGCATGGTCTTTAGAATCAATAATGGTTCGAGCGTCAGGTATAAGCTTTGTGAATTGGAAGATCACCATCATCATATCATTTGCAAGGCATGCGGGAACGTGGTCGAATTGAATTTTTGTGACATTTCGGATTGGTCAAAAAAGGTGTCGGAGTCGACAGGTTATCAGGTGATCGATCATCAACTCAATTTTTACGGTCTTTGTAAAGACTGTAAGGCTTCAAAAACATAGTCGGATAGTCGTTAGTCTCGTAGTCTGTTAGTCGAGCATATGGCGACCTGACTACAGGACTACGAGACTACAAGACTTAGAGGAGAACGCATGTCTCATATCCATCTTCCGGACGGGGTTTTACCGATTTGGCTTTGGGCTTTGGGTTTTGTCGTCGTGATCCTGATCTGGATGATTCTTTCCCGGCTGATGAAAAAAGAGGAGTTGACCAGGCGTCTCCCTTTACTGGGAATGATGGCTGCCGTGATGGTCTTGGGTGCTTCCGTCGAAATCGTCCCCATTGCTTACCATGTCAACCTGACAGTCATTTCCGGGATCCTGCTGGGACCCTCTCTCATTTTTCTGGCCACCTTTGTCGTCAATGTCATCTTGGCTCTTTTCGGACATGGCGGAATTACCGTCATCGGCCTGAACACGCTCATGTTTGCGATCGAGGGGGCGTCGGGATATTTTCTTTTTCACCTTTTCTGGAGGCTATTGGGAAGATTAAGCCTTGCCGTTTTTCTGGCGACCTTCCTGGCTCTTGCCGTTTCCACCTTCTCGATGATCGGAGTGGTCAGTTTAGGCATGGCTCATTACGAAGAGCTGATCCATCAGGAAAGCGGAAAGGGAATCATCGGGTTCGAATTCGGCAAAGAGAAAGAGGGGCATCAAAAAGAAGGTGTGCCTGAGAAAAAAGTAAGTCTGAAGAGATTCATGGCTATCCTCCTGCCGCTGGGCTTTATCGGCTGGGTACTGGAAGGGATTATCACGGCGTTAATTGCCCGATACATCCATCGCCTCAGGCCGGATTTATTGAGATTGAATGAGGGAAATCGATGATTCAACTTTCATATTTAGACTATCTGGCCGTTGAGGGAAAGAGTTTTCTGCATCGTCTTTCACCCAAGTTAAAAATCATCGGGATGATCTTTATTTTATTTGCGATCGTTACCGTGAGAAATCTTCCTGGACTTTTCCTCCTTTATGTCTTCCTCCTTTGTCTTTATTTCATAGCCAGGGTCCCGATGAGAATCTTTCCCCTCACGCTCTACCCTCTCATCTTTGCGTTTCTTTTCATCTTTCTTTCGGGGTTTCAACTCTTCTTCATTCTTCTCATTTTCTTGAAGGTTCTCTGTGGGTCGACGGGCGTCGTCCTGCTTTTGGCAACCACGCCTTACCCTTCGATCTTTTCCGTCCTGGGAAGGGTCCTTCCATCTTCTTTTGTGATGGCCCTTTTCCTAACTTACCGATCCGTCTTCATCCTCTTAAACGTCCTTGAGGATACTCAGCATGCTCTTTACCTTCGGGGAGGGGTCCAGTGGAGACATCCCTGGAGGAGTTTGACCAACATTTCGAATGCCTTCGGTCATTTAATCATCAAGGGGATTGATGCCAGTGAAAAAATGTATGAGTCAATGCTGCTCAGGGGATTCAAAGGCGAGATTCATTACAGGAGAGAATAGGACATGAACCAAGGAGAGATGATTGTTCAGGTCGATTGTATCACCCATGTCTATCCGGATATGACGAAGGTGCAGATCTGTGGTCTGGACTTTATCGTGAACCAGGGGGAAAGGGTTGGGATCCTGGGAGCCAACGGTTGCGGGAAGACGACCTTGCTCAAACATCTCATGGGAGTTCTGGTGCCGAAGGATGGAAGCGTGAGGGTTTTTGGAGTCGATCCCGGAAAGGAATATTCCAACATACGGCAGAGGATAGGTGTCGTCATGCAAGATGTCGACGAACAGATACTTGGCCCCACGGTCTATGATGATATCCTCTTTGCCCCGCTCAACTACGGCATGGAGAGGACCAAGGCGGAAGCGCTGGCCAAGGCTGTCATCGAAAGGTTGAAGATTGGATCGATCCAGGGAAAGATTGTTCATTATCTGTCCGGTGGAGAGAAGAAGAAAGTTGCCTTAGCCGGGGCGCTGGTGCTGAAACCGGACCTATTAATCTTAGATGAACCCTTTACAGGGTTGGATCCTAAGTCAAAAAGGGACCTGATTCATATTTTGAATGAGTTGAACAGGGAGCTTGGGGTGACGATCGTTATGACGCTTCATGAGGTTGAATTGGTGTCTGAAGTGACGGACATCCTTTACCTCATGCACGGGCATGGAGATCTCAGCGAGCGGGGAAGACCGGATGAGATTTTTGGAAAAATTAGGGACCTGGAAACTTTTAATCTGGAAGAGCCCACCCTGACAAGACTCTTCAAGGGACTAAGAAAGGAAGGGCTCGATTTTGGAGACCCGCTTCGCGTTGATGAGGCAATTCAAATGATCAAGAAGCACTGGGACGAAAGAAAGAAAGGCTAATAGCTGATCGGGAGATTTTCAAAATGAAGCTGGGAAGCCTATATTTGAGCAGTAACCTTGTCCTGGCACCGTTGTCGGGGATTACCGATTACCCCTTTCGACACCTGGCAAGGGAGATGGGATGTGGTCTGGTCTTCACGGAGATGGTGAGTGCAGAGGGGTTATTGCGAAAAGGGAAATCGTTTTTAAGAATCGGAAAAGATGAACATCCTGTTTCGGCCCAGCTCTTCGGTTCAAATCCGGAAATTTTAGCCGAGGCCGCCCAGAGAGCTGAGTCGATGGGAGCAGATGCGATTGACATCAATATGGGATGTCCCGCGAAGCAGGTGGTTGAAACCGGAGCAGGGGTAGATCTCATGCGATTCCCGGAAAAAGTGAAAGGGATTCTTAAAACGGTGAGAAGGGAAGTGAAGGGTCCTCTCACCATCAAAATTCGTTCGGGATGGGATGGGGAACATATCAATGCCGTTGAGATTTCAAAGATCGCAGAGGACTGCGGTGCCGATGCGGTTTCAATCCATCCCAGGACAAAGGTTCAAGGGTTTCGCGGCAGAGCAGATTGGGACTTGATCGGTGAGGTGAAAAAGACGATCGGTATTCCTGTCTTTGGAAATGGAGATGTGACCACACCGCTTCTGGCAAAGAAGATGTTAGAGGAGACGGGCTGTGATGGAGTGATGATTGGGAGAGGAGCATTAGGAAACCCATGGATCTTTCGTTTGAACAATTTCATTCCTTCTGGAGAAGAACCGGTGATACGTTCTTCTCTGGAAGAAAGGAAAGACATGATCCAGTATCATTTCTTGCAGACCCAAGCCCATTATGGTGAACAAGGGGCGGTGAAGCTGATCCGGAAGCACGTTTACTGGTATACCAAGGGGCTTCCTTGCTGCGCCTCCTTCCATTCGAAATTATCAGGTTTGAGAGAGAAAGAGGCTCTGCTCGAAACCATTACATCCTATTTCGATTTCATCAAAAGGAGAGGCCAATGCCAATCGTTCGAGTGAATGGAAAACAGATCAGTTACTGGACGGCGAGGAAAGGCCTCGTAGAGGGAAAGGAAACCGTTCTCTTCATCCACGGAGCAGGGGGAGGGCAGTACACCTGGAGTTATCAGAAAGGTTTCTTTGAAAAGGAGTTTAATCCTGTCATCATTGAGCTCCCTGGCCACGGAGCATCAGGAGGAGAAGGCGAGGAGGAGGTCGGAAAGTACGCCGAACACGTATACGCTTTCCTGAAGGCCTTGGGTTTACGAAAAGTTTTCTTCATCGGTCATTCCATGGGTGGAGCGATTGCTCAGACGTTGGCCTTGACCCATGCAGAGATGATGAAAGGGATGGTATTAGTAGGAACGGGAGCGAGATTAAAGGTTCTGCCCATGATTTTGGATGGGATCAAGAATAACTTTGAGGAGACCGTTCGACAGATCAATCAGTTTGCTTTTTCTCGGAAGGTGCAGACAGATTTGATCGAAAAGGGTGTTTCATTGATGTTGCAGTGTCGGCCAGAAGTCCTTTACGGCGATTTTTTGGGTTGTGACCGTTTCAATCTGATGAACGAGGTGGAGAAAATCATTCTTCCTACGCTTATCCTTTGCGGGGAGGATGATCAGCTCACGCCTGTGAAATATTCCCAATTTTTAAGCAGCCGAATCGTGGGTTCGAAGCTCGAGGTGCTTTCCAATGCCGGGCATATGGTGATGATGGAAGCAGCACAGGCCTTCAATGAAAAGGTTAGAGAATTCATACCCGAGAGTTTAAATAGGGTTCGAGAAACCTAGTGTGTCTATGAAACGTTGGTTGGTCGTCGAGCTCTGCATCGCGAAGGAATTCGCAGAAGGGGTCTCTAACTTCTTGATCGAGCACGGCGCGAGTGGGATTGAGGAGCTCGAAGGAGATCTACAACGCGTCAATCTGAGAACTTATTTCCAGCAGGACGGAAGAGAGAGAAGAATTCTTCAAGCTCTCCGCCGTTACTTGAATTCGCTAAAAAAGATCGCTCCTGAAATTCCTCCTGCAAGAATTAAGACAGCCTCTATTCCTGAACAGGACTGGGGCGAGAATTGGAAAAGGTTTTTTAAACCTGTTCAGGTGACCTCTAAGTTTGTGGTCAAGCCGCCCTGGTCCAAGATTCGACTAAAAAGAAACCAGATTCCCATCGAGATTAATCCAGGAATGGCCTTTGGCACAGGAACCCATCCCACCACGATCCTCTCCATCCAGGCTCTTGAGGAGAGACTCAAGAGAAGGAGGCTATCCGTTCTCGATGTGGGCACAGGCTCGGGGATTCTTTCTATCGTCGCAGCCAAATTAGGAGGTAAAGAGGTTTGGGGGATAGACATTGACCGAGTGGCCGTGGAGAATGCGAGGGAGAATGTGGAGAAGAACCAGGTTTCGGACATCGTCAGGATCAGAGAGGGAAGCATGGGTGGCCTTCAAAAAAAATTTGATATCATTGTAGCCAATATCGATCTCAAGCGTTTGAGAAGGATGAGAAAACCTCTTCTGAACCATCTGAAGAACCAGGGCCTTCTCATCCTTTCAGGGATATTGGTTGAGGAAAAAGAAAGAATTCGTCTTCACTACTTGGAAACAGGACTCCTACGGTGGATCAAAACCACTCAAGAGAAAGAGTGGGTTTGCCTCACCTTTAAGAAGAGATAATGGTTGCTCGTCGCAAATGCTGGGTCGACGATAGTCAGTAGAAGGTGAAGGATGCCAAGATTCTACGTTCCCAACCCTTATATTCAAAATGAATTGCTAAAGATTGAAGGGGACGAAGTGAAGCATATTCGAAAGGTTCTTCGTCTCAAGGCAGGAGATAAGATCATCGTTTTTGATGGCTCGGGCAAGGAATACGAGGGGACAATTCTTGAAGAGAAGCCCTCCTTTGTCCTGGTTAAGGTTCAAAATATTTTCTTCGCCCAAAAAGATTCTCTCCTTGAAATCACCCTGGCCCAGAGCCTGCTCAAAGGGGAGAAGATGGACTTCTTGATTCAGAAGGCCACAGAGTTAGGGGTCAAAGAGGTCATTCCTTTTTTTTCCTCCCGCTCCGTGCCTCTTTTGGAAAGATCGAGGAGACTGGAACGCCACCGTCGATGGGAAAGAATTGCCGTCGAGGCCTCCAAACAATGCGGAAGAGGAGTAGTTCCAAAGATCGAATTCCCCAAAGACTATTCCGAAATGCTTCAAATTCCTTCGCCGGATGCCCTCCGTCTTATCCTCTGGGAAAGGGAAGGGATCAAATTAAAAGAAGCGTTGGAGAGATCAAAGGAAAAGGCGAAAATCTTTTTCGTTGTCGGGCCAGAGGGCGGATTTAGTCGGGAGGAAGTTGATGAAGCGGAAAAATCGGGGTTCGTTCCAGTTGTTTTAGGGAGAAGGGTGTTAAGAGCCGAGACCGCGAGCCTCTGCCTCCTTAGCATCCTTCAATATCAACGGGGCGATATAGGATAAAAAGAGGGCCGGTTCCATTTGGGAACCGGCCCAATCAGAAAGGAGGGGTATGAAGAGGTAATTACGCCGCCTTTTTCTCGAGATTATCGGCAAACTCCTTATAAGCCTTGCATTCCTGGATCAACTTGCACTTTCTCCGGCAAACTTCAACGTGAATTTTTGGGCTTCCTTTCCTTTTATCACAGATCAAGTAACTCATCTTTGAATCCCCCTTTCCACCTATTAGCAGCCGGTCTATACCGAAATAAGCTTTCTCTATATTTAGAACTGTCTGTATCTTAGAACACAAGATATAGAAATGTCAAGAAAAAAAATCAAAAATTAATAAAATACTTTATATATAATTTCAGTAGGTTACACTTCTAAAGAAAGGTAAAATAATAATTTTCAAAATCATTGGCCGTGATTTTTAAAGAATTTGTTTCTATCTTAGGGGTCATGGTCAGTTTTTAGGCAGGCTACGATTGTGGTGGCGGTCTGAGGGGAAAGTCCCCAAATCTATGAATTAGGAGTGGCAACAACCGATGAACCCTTTTCTTCAATAGCGATGCCCAGGCGTTCAACTCCTGCATTTTTCGCCACATCGAGAACTTGTACGACCCGATCGAAAACCACGCTCTTATCCGCCCGGACGATCACGGGTCTCGATTTGTTAAAGGCGATGAGGGATTCAAGTTCTGTCTTCAGATCCCTGAGGTTCTTTGGCTGGTTCTTGAGGAAGACTTCACTTCGATTGTTGATCGTGACAACAATCGGCTCTGTCTGATCTACCGGTGTCTTGATGTCGGCCTGAGGCAATTTCACGATAATTCTGGATTCCCGAGCAGGGTTAAAGGTGTAAACCAGGCTGAAGGATGTGAAGAAGAAGATAAACATATTCAGGATGATATCGGTGATGGCAACTGATTCCAAGGAGACGATTGAATTCCGGTGAGTTTTGATTTTCATCGAACTCCTCCTTCTTTGGGCCTGGCCAAAAGATCGATTAACTCATTACCGTAGTACGTCATTTCCTGTGCGTGGCTCTTGATCTTTCCGACAATGAGGTGATAGATAACATAATAGGGAATGGCAACGATGAGGCCTCCCGCGGTTGTGATCATGGCCTGATAGATTCCGGATGCCAAAGCACTGACGGTGATGTTCGCTCCCAACTGCTCCCAGGCCATAAACGCCTTGATGAGACCGACGATTGTTCCAAGAAACCCCAGCATGGGCTCAACACCGATGATGATGATTAAGGCGCCGAGGTATCGCTCTAAGTATTGGACCTGTTCATCACCTTCTCGCTCCATCATTGCCTCTAATTCGTCGCGCTTCAGAGTACGGTTGAGTATTCCGAGCTTAAATACTTCAGCAATCGGATGCCTCACTTTTTCGCATCGCTCCAAGGCCTTTTGGAAATGTCCTCTTTCCATGGAGAGGAAGATATCCTGGGCAAACTTAGGGATGTCGAGTCGAATTTTCCAGAGAGCCCAGGCCCTCTCAAGAATCAGGGCGAGGCCGATGATCGACAAAGCGATGATGGGGAGCATGACCGGCCCCCCCTTCATGATCAAGTCGATGAACATTGGATACCTCCTTGCCGCCTACGGCCGCAGGGGTGAAGAATAGACCAATCGGAATGGATTAAATTGAAGCCGAAGTGCCGGGCCGCCGAATTGAATGACAAACACCAGCATTTTTGGCCAAAAGCTGAAACCAGGGCGAAACTCAAAAAAAAACTAAACGACTTTTGACATTTAGCGTAACTTAACTTTAATGGAACGAAAAATCAACCCTTCGACTCCCCGGTCTGCCCCTCGACTTCGCTCAGGATGGTGAGTTCTTCGGTAGAGTCAGAGCCATGAGTCGTATCGAATGGCCTGCCGAACCAAAGCCCAAGGTATGCCTTTCGACCCGAACTCTTCGATTGAACTCAGGGCCTTGAGCCTGTCGAAAGGCTCAGGCCGAGGGTGCGCCGTCCAATGTATCAAGATTTTGCACTGGCTATCATCCTCTCTCCTCGGGAGAGGTGAAGTGAAATGGAACCGTTCTATTCTAGGTCCATTGGGTGAGAGATTAACCGAGCACTATGTGAATAAAGGAGAACGAGACTCTGACTTTGGGCTTGACTTGATCAGGGGCTCGGGGCGGATAAAAACTTCGGTGAATCTTTCGGATGAGGAAAAAGTCGGGTCAAAAAAAGGGCTGAGAAAGGGGGGGATCTCAGCCCGAAGAGGAAGAAATGAAAACTTATTTATTATCCTCATCATTAAGCGTACCAAAGGTGCACGGAAATCTAAATAGGGTAGAAGATGTATTTTTTGACTGAAGAGACTGTATTTTTGCCCTGTCTGGCTCCAGATAAGACGATGAGATCGGTTAAACCATGCAGCGACTGCGACAAGCTGAAGCCGTCTGGGAAATAAGAAAGGGTCAGCCGGGGAAAGGCTCACCCTTCGAAGGGATCTTTTTAAGGATCCAAAACATATTTTCAGCGCACCGATTAAATAACGTCGGTGTGTCAATTCAAGTCCCCGAATACTCTACGTTCATACTCCGGATGAGAATGGGAGGCCCCGGGAGAGGGTGGGGGAGTTGATTGAAAAGGTAGGGATGAGGACCTTTTTGAAGGCCATGGGGCTAAAGCCGGTGCCCCAGATGATCAAGGCACCGAGTAGCTCCTCCCTGCATAGATATTCAAGAAATTTGCTAAGCTCTTTCTATCTCCCTTGTCGCGTGATTTTTCGGTTGAAGAAAATAAATTCTTGTTATAGTATTTACAAACATGGGAACCGTCGGAAGAAAAATATTAGTCATTGATGACAATCCAGGAATCGTTGATCTGATAAGAAAAATGCTGGGGGACAAAGATTTTCAGGTCTCTGTCGCTTTGGATGGGAAGACGGCCATCGGAAAGGCAATCTTGGATGTTCCGGAATTGGTTCTTCTCGACCTGAAATTGCCTGATGTTCCTGGGGAGGAAGTATTAAAAAAACTTAGGGAAATTGATAAAGATATCGCGATTGTTGTTATTACGAGTTATGGAGGAGAACAAGTAGCGGTCGATATGATGAGAAAAGGGGCAATCGATTTTCTTTCAAAGCCCTTCGAGCACGAAGTTCTTCTAAGATCCGTGAAGAACGCCTTAGAAATGCGCGATGCCCAAATTGAAGATAGACGGTTTGACCGATATCCCTCGCTTGAGAAGTTTTTCCCGTTTTTGGCGCATGAGATTCGGAATCCCCTCCATGCCATTTCCGGAGCTCTTGCCATCATTCAAAGGCGATCGGATTTGAAAGATGAGCTTCTGGGGCAATCGATAAGGATTATCGATGAAGAGGTTAAACATTTAAGCGATTTCGTACAGGAATGTCTGAATTTCGTCCGACCCCCCAATATTGTTCGCTTCGTGGGAATGGAAATTAACGAAGTCATTTCTGTAGTGATAAATATCATCTCCCATATGTTAGAGTCGGAATCAAAAAAGATCAGGATCGTTACGGATATCGATCCTCATCTTCCAAAGGTTTATGCCAATTACGAAGAGATCAAGCAGGCCTTCTTGAATATTGTGAAAAATGCTTTTGAAGCCATGCCCGAAGGAGGAGAATTGATCATAAAGGCTTACCCTAAATCGGATTCTCCGAAGCAAATAGAAATTGCTTTTGTCGATAATGGAATAGGCGTCCAACAGAAGAATTTGAACAATATTTTTAATCCCTTTTTCACCACCAAACTCAGGGGAACCGGGTTGGGATTGGCCATCTGCCGGAGAATCATCGCCGAGCGACATCATGGGAAAATTTCTATAGAGAGTGAAGAAAAGAAAGGAACAACGATCAGAGTCGAGCTACCTACAGGCCGTCGGTTAGGAGATTAGGGTATGGTGTCTCGTCCATCCATTTTAGTTGTTGATGATGAGCCCAATTCTCTCTTTGGAATTTGTCAGGTTTTAACCGATGAAGGATTTCAAACCATTCCGGCGAGGGATGGGAGAGAAGCGTTAGAAAGACTAAAAACCGATTCAATCAATCTCATCATCACCGATGAAAAAATGCCTGACCTGAGTGGAACAGAACTCCTTGTGGAGGTTAAAAAAGCAAATCCGTACATTCCAGTGATTCTCATCACGGCTTATGCTTCGGTGTCAATGGCCGTCGAAGCGTTAAAAAAGGGCGCCTTCTATTTCTTCGAAAAGCCCATCTTTGAAAACCTGGAAAGGTTTTTTATTATCATCCGGCAAGCCCTCAAAACACAAGAAATGGAAAAGGAGATCGACCATCTTCGAAGGGAGGTCACTGAAAAGTATTCTTTTCCCAATATCATTGGCTATCACCCGAAAATGCTGGAGGTTTTTGAGATCATCAGCAGAGTTGCCGAGACCGATGCGACGGTTTTGATAGAAGGAGAGAGCGGAACGGGAAAAGATCTCATCGCCAAGACCATCCATTATAACAGCCTGAGAAGAGAAAAGCCTTTGCTTACAGTCAACTGCGGAGCTTTAACGGAGAGCCTTCTCACCAGCGAATTATTTGGGCATAGGAGGGGGTCATTTACAGGTGCTGTGAAAGATACCATGGGTCGTTTCCAGGCTGCAGACACGGGGACATTGGTTTTGGATGAAATTGGTGAGATTCCGATGAATTTTCAAAAGACGCTCTTAAGGGTGATAGAGGAGAAGGAGTTTGAGAAGGTTGGAGATAGCCAGCCGACAAGAGTTGATGTTCGAATCATTTCTACCACCAATCGAAATCTTCAGGAAGAGGTAGCTAAAGGGAATTTCAGGGAGGATCTCTATTACAGACTGAGTATCGTTCCCATTACCATTCCCCCCCTGAGAGAGCGCACCTCCGATATTCCTTTGCTGACCAACTATTTTCTTAAGAAACTTCACAAGGGGAAGGCCGCTGTCAGGATTGAACCGGAAGTGATGGAACAATTGAAAGCTTTTTCTTGGTCCGGGAACGTAAGAGAGCTGGCCAATGTTATTCAGCAGATGATGGTATTCTCCAGAAGAAATGTCATTACCATCGATGATCTTCCACCCAATCTTTTTCTCAAGGAAGGAATGGAACAAAAAAAAGGAAGGGGAAAGGTCCAATTGGTGAGGATGGTTTCCGAACTCGAAAAGAAGTGGATTATCAATAAGCTACAGGAGACCGATTGGAACCAAGAAAAGGCCGCAGGACTTCTTGGAATCACCCGGAAAATGCTTACCAATCGAATCGTTAAGTATAATATTAAACCTCAAAAGACTAAATTGCCCAATCCTAAAACTTGGCAGTAAATTTGCGGCAAATTTCCCATGCCCGACAACAGGATTCTCTTAATAGACCCGTTTAAAAACCTCCTTAATGCCTATCGCATTATTTTGGAAGAAGAAAAATACGTGGTTGAGACTGCATTAAATTTAAGAGATGCGTATGAATTTCTTAACAAAGGGCAATATTCTGTAATCATTACAGAATACATCCCTCCCTTTGAGACTACGGAATATATGGTGCAATGGGTGAAAAGGAACAGTCCTGAAACCTACATTATTATGGTTTCCAATGCTTTGATTGACGGAAAAACCTACGAAAGACTTTTTGCTAACGGATTGGATGATTTTATTCTAAAGCCCTATTCCCCGGATAAGATTCTTGTGCATGTCAAGAAGGGTTTAAGGCAAAGGGATTTGATCCAAAAAGTGCAGAAGCTTGAAAAACTCAGTTTTCTTGAACCATTCGCCCAAGAAATTCAAGAGATTATATTCAGCTCAATCTTTTTCAAAAAATGTCTTCGCCAGGAATTGAAAAGGGCAAAGCGACATAACCACCCTTTCTCTCTATTATTGATACAATTGCCTGCCAAGGAGGAGATAGGTGATCGCTTTGATAGTTTTTACTTACAACTTGTAAAAATTGTCAGAAGATATACGAGAGAAGAGGATATGGTTGGCAAAAGTAATGGTGAAATTGGTATCATTCTTCCTGAGACAGACCAAATCGGATCCAAGGTTTTAGTGCAAAGACTCTTGAATTTAATTAAAGATTATCCTTCATTCAAATCTGACAATACTCTGAAGCAGTGTGCTCAAAACCTATTTTTTCAGTCCTTTACATATCCCAATGAATTTGCCCTTCCTGAATCCCTAAAGGCTGTTTTGGAGGGGATAGACGGAGAATCTCTCCATCTATCGTAAAGCCCATCCTCAAATTCATCCCCTTTTGGTCATCGCTAAAACTACTCGCAATCATTCAGAAATATAAGCATCCTGATCCTTTTGGCTCAATCATTGTGCCAAAGGGTCATTTTTAATTGGATGACAAATTTTTCGCAAAATCCGTTCTTAAAATAACCTTTTAAAATCAATGAATTACAAAAAAAATAAAATGACGCTCAATTGGTATACAAATTGCTCTATGTTTCGCAGGCAGGTGAGAGTTCAGAATAGTGTATTTTGTTTTGGAAAATACGTAGTGCGCCTTATTTCTTTTTCAGAAATTTTTTAATAGTTTCGACTATGGCAAAAGAAACGATCCTTGTACTCGACAAAGAATTTCATACCCAATGGACGTTGAAAACAGTATTGGAAAGCGAGAAATATATTGTTCTGGCTGTGGATGCAATTGAAAGAGCCTTACAAAATTTTCAAGAATTTGAAGTGTCCGGTCTCGTTACCGAATATCGAATCGATCATTCCGAGACTCTCGAGATGATCCGGGAATTAAGAAAGGGTTTTCCAGAGCTCTACGTCATGATGCTCACGGATGAGAACTTAGAAGAGAAGGAATATGGGAGAATCATCAGTTCCGGGATCGATGATCTTTTTCTTAAGCCGATCTCAGTCGAAAGAATTCTCATCCATCTCAAAAAAGGGTTACGGCACCGCAGAATACTTATTCAAAAGAAACGATTAGAACAGAGATTGAACGAGATAAAAACGAATAAAAACGGCCGAGAAGTCCGTTTAAGCAGTGGGAGTCAGGTTCCCAATAAATCGTTCACTTTAAGATAGGGCTTAGCCCATTGGAATAAAAATGGAAACAGGTACGACACAGAAAAGATTTGAAACCTCCTCTCATCTTCTCCTCCCTCTTGATAAGAAGAGCAGGGCCTACACACTTTTTCAGAAGGTTCAGGGAGCCATGCTTAACGTCCCCGATTTTGGTGAAACCTGCAAGGCTATTTTGGATGCGGTGATGGATGAAATGGATGCGGAAAACTGTTCCTTGATGCTGAAAGACCCCGTTTCGGGTGATTTAACCATCCGCGCAGCCCGTGGGAAAAATGAAAGAAAAAGCATTTATTACTCAGAGGAATCTGGTAATGGGAAAAGATTCAAATCAGGAGAGGGGATTGCAGGCTGGGTCCTAAAAGAGGGTCAAGCTGTAATGGTGAATGACGTCAATCAAGAGCCCCATTTTGTGGGGGTGACCGGGTTGAAAAATGGGGTGAACTCCCTGATCTGTTTTCCAATCCGAGAAAAAGACCAGGTCGTGGGAGTCTTCAACCTCAGCCATTCTAAGAGGGGCGCCTTTGATGAAGGTGATAAGTTGGCTTTATCCTATATTTCCAACCAGGTTGGGGCTGCCTTGACCTCTGCTCGTTTCTTTTTAGATATCAAGAAAATCAACCGATTGGTGAAGGATTCCGGCAAATCTTTTCCCAAAGAGAAGATTGTTCCGCTCTTTCCTCGTTCCTCTTCCACCTTTGTTGAAGTCGGTGAGATGAGGGGAAAGGATGGGATCTTTATTTACGCCAATGAGAAAATGCGTCGCATTAAGGAAATGATTGATCAGGTAGCCAATACCGATGTCACCGTGCTCATCCAAGGAGAGAGTGGGGTGGGCAAGGAAGTGGTTGCCCGTTCGATTCACCTCAATTCTTTTCGCCGCGAGAAACCATTTGTCAAAGTGAATTGTGCTGCTCTTCCTCAAGAGCTTCTGGAGAGTGAGCTCTTCGGTTACGAAAAGGGTGCCTTTACAGGGGCTTACCGTCAGAAGCCGGGGAAATTTGAATTGGCCAATGGGGGGAGCATTTTCTTAGATGAAATCTCAGAGATGAGCGTGTCTCTCCAGGGCAAACTTCTGCAGGTCCTTCAGGACAGAGAGTTTTCGAGATTAGGAGGCAAAAAGGACATCCGAGTAGATGTGCGGGTATTGATAGCGACAAACAAGAAAATAGAGGAAGGTGTGAAGAATGGCCGATTCCGGGAAGATCTTTATTACCGGCTGAATGTCGTCAATATGACCGTTCCCCCCTTGAGGGAAAGGAGGGAGGAGATTCCGATTCTTTTGGAGTACTTCTTGGATAAATTTAGTAAGAAATACCAAAAAAAGATTAATCCCTTATCCGATAAGATGATGAAGGTTTATTCCCAATATCATTGGCCGGGAAATGTCCGGGAATTGGAAAATATGATCCAGAGATTTGTCGTGCTGGGAGATGAAAGACCAATCTTTGAGGAATTGAGTCTTTTGATGAAGCCAGATACTGCTCCAGAAGAAAATATAACAGTCCCGAATAAAAAGGCCTGGCCGTCATTAAGAAAAGTTCATCAGGAGGCCGCATTAAGAGCAGAATCAGAATTGATCGTCAAAGCCTTGGAGATGACCAACTGGAACAGGAAGAAGGCGGCTAACATATTAAATATAAGTTACAAAACTCTCCTCAACAAGATTAAAGAGTGTGGTCTCGACAAGAGGTTTGTCCCCCTGAGATTTTGAGCCTTAATCCTTCTCCAAACTCTCTTCAAATTCCATAGAAAGCAAACGATCAAGAGATAACAATGGATGACTATTTTGAGAAAAGATTTTCATCTTTGCTGAACGGTGTAAGAAAAAGAGGAACCAAATTCAACTATTTTCCACGAAGGGGAAATGTGGAAGTAATTTACCACTTTTTTTCCTCTTTTTTCCACTTTTTTCTCTCCTCTTTAAAGAGATTAGAAAATGCCTGTAGATCAGGAGCAGACAATTCTATTCTGTTTCAACAGGTTACTCATGAGCAGTCAATTACTCCATTCTTGGCATATAGATTGCTCATTATCCATACGCCATGAGAGATATTTATCAAATTATTTTTTCTAATAGTTCTCAGATGAATAAAATTAAGGCGATCATCGACGAAATCGCCAAGACCAGTATTACTGTTCTGATTAAAGGAGAGAGCGGAACAGGAAAAGAACTGCTGGCTCAGACCATCCATTCAAATTCCCCCCGAAAAGATAAACCTTTCGTTAAAGTGAATTGTGCCACGATTCCCAAAGATCTTCTTGAGAGTGAACTTTTTGGGTATGAAAGGGGGGCTTTTACAGGGGCGCATTTCAAGAAACCCGGGAAGTTCGAGTTAGCCAATAGTGGAACGATATTATTGAATGATATTGAGGAAATGGAAATCTCCATCCAAGCAAAACTGCTGCAGGTCCTCCAGGATGGCATGTTTTCTCGTTTAGGAGGGGATGGAGATGTGATGGTCGATACCCGCGTGATTGTTACCACTCGGGACCATTTAGAGAGATCGATGACGAAGGGCCATTTCCGGGAGGATCTGTTTTTCAGGATCAACGTCATCAATATCACTATTCCACCCTTGCGAGATCGCAGCGAGCAAATTCTTCCGCTTTCCGAATATTATTTAGATTTTTATAAAAGGAAGTACGGGAGAAACGTTCCCTCATTTTCTGCAAGGGTGATCAATGCCTTTAAAGGATATCCTTGGCCCGGAAATATTCGGGAATTGGAGAATATGATTAAGCACTTTGTCATATTTGGCGAGGAAGATACGGTCCTGGAGAACCTTTCGGCGAGGAGGTTGGACGATGGAATAAATCCGCCAAATCCATGGATCCCCGGAAAGAGGCTTGACCTAAAGGAGGCAGGGAAAAAAGCCGCCGAAGAGGCAGAAAGGAAGATTATTCAAAACGCCCTACAAGAGACTCACTGGAACCGGAAGAGAGCAGCTCAATTGCTCCGTGTGAGTTATAAAGCCCTATTATATAAGATTCAGAAATACCACATAGACGGTTTGAGAGAAGAGCGTCGGTTGGATTGGCAAAACAGTTGAGAAACCCCAGAAATATTACCTCAAACAAGGATTACCCATGTGCCGATGAAGGAGAGCGGGGTGAAAAAATTAGAAGATCAGTTTCCAGAAGGGAAGAAGGTTACGTTTAGCAGGATTTTGAATCGGGATTTATTCCTTTTTCTTCTGGACCTTGAGGTGAAACGCGCTCGACGTTACCAGAATTTCCTCTGTCTGATGTCACTTAAGATTGAGCGACTTACAAGAGATGGCGACGGCGCAAATTTGCAATCCTGCCATCGAACATTGATTAACCTCTTGATGGAGGAGATACGAGAAAGCGACACCATCGGCTCTTTAGAATTAAACAAACTGGTCGTTCTTCTTCCTTATGCAGATGCGAAAGCAGGAGCCTATGTGAAGTCCCGATTTGAAGATGTTCTGAAATATTATGATTTCAAGAACAATGGTTTTGAGATTGTAGTCGATCAAGTCTGTTTCCCCGTCCATGGAACAGACACGATGGACCTTATTAGAAAGGTGTTAGGAACAGAACCTGCATAAATCAAATCCTCCCATCCCCCCTTTTCTAAAGGGGGGTGAGGGGGGATTAGGGAGACAGAAAGATGAAAAAAACACTTTGCATCGGATTCATAGGGTTACTCGTCTTTTTGATATCTACATCCATCGTCTGCGCGCAGACGGACAAGGGACCGGTTTTGAAAAAACAGGTTCAGGGGGAAGTAGTCGCCGATAGCGACCAATACGTCATTGGGCCCGAAGACGTTCTCTCTATCCATGTATGGAGGGAAGATGCTTTAACCAGAACCGTTCCTGTCAGGATGGATGGGAATATCTCTCTCCCTATCATTCAGGAAATTAAGGCATCCGGGCTTACTCCCCTTCAATTGAAAGAGGAATTAACTAAGCGGTTGAAAGAGTTTATTGAGAGCCCGAATGTTTCGGTGACCGTGATGGAGGCAAATAGTTTCAAGGTTTATGTCTCAGGGCAGGTCAAAACTCCGGGTGTGTACCGCCTCCGAAGCGAAACAACCGTCTTGCAAATCATTCCCGTGGCGGGCGGATTCACGGACTGGGCCAACCAAAAGAAAATCCTTGTCATTCGGAAAGAGAACGGCAAGGAGAAGCATATCACGGTTAATTATAAAAAGATCATGAAAGGTGACGATCAAGGTTCAAACCTCATTCTTAAAGCGGGAGATACCGTTATTGTGCCGTAAGCTATCCTTACAAAACTTCATCTCCCTTCTATAGAAGAGGGGAAATATACGGCATAAAGAGATATTAGCCGGGGTAGAGAGATGGAAAAAACAAAAAAAATTGGCATAGCGGGTTGGATGATTAGCTTTTTTCTTATCCTTACATCTTCGACGGTAAATGCAGATTTGGGGGATATACTCCCCGGATTCCAAATTTATGGCGTTGTCCAGGAGATGTACGATAACAATGTCAACCTCACTCCGAAAAACAAGAAAGATGATTTTATCACCAGCGTCTCCCTCGGGTTCAGATATTCGACGCTGCCGAGGTCAGAGACAACTGGAGAATTTCAACAGCCTTCGATGAGTGAAGAAACAAGATATGGGATCTACTTAGACTTTCTTCCCGGGTATGTCTTTTATGCAAAACGTACAAATGACAATTACCTCAGTCTCTCTGGAAACCTGGACACCTGGTACACATGGGATAGGAAGCTTACGTTTCGGGTCAAAGATTATTTGACCCGATCCGAGGAGCCATTGGAGCAAAATTATACTGCGACCGCTTTGCCAGGCCAAATTCTCGTCGGAACCCAAAGAGGAAGAGCCGTCTACATCCGGAACGTGGTTCAACCTTCTCTCGAATATCGGTTCGGTAGAGAAGACATCATCTCGATCAATTACCTGAACAATGTCTACAGAAACCAAAATAGTGATCTTTTCGAGGATAGCACGGAAAACTACATAAACCCCAAGCTTACTTACTGGTTCGATATTAGGAATGGGGTATCTTTAGAATATGCTCTTGATTTGGGTGATTTTCAGCGTTCACCGGACATGACAGGAAATCTGGCTAAGGCTCGTTATACTTATCGTTTTAACCCGAGGACGTCGATTTTTGGAGAATATACCTTCCAGAGTCGGGAATTTGAAAAGCAAGTTTCAATACCTACCACTGATTATGACGTTCACGCACCATCGATTGGTTTCGAACACGCCTTCAGTCCGACTCTCTCGCTCAGGGCGCAATTTGGCTATTTCTGGCAAATCCCAAAGAGAGGATCCAATGAGGCAGGCCCGTTATATGACATTCTTATCACACAGCGTGCCCAAAGAACTACCTATACTCTTGGCTTTCAAGGCGGATACATCGAGGACTACTTCACGGCAGAGAATCTTGGGTTTGCGAAGTATCACCAGGTAATCGGAACGATTACTCATCAACTCACACAAAGAGCTGCTGTGACCTTTTCAGGGCGCTATCAAAGACCTAAGTTTAACGATGGCCGGGTGGATAACTTATGGGGAGTTGGAACGACCGGTTCTTATCGAATACTAAGATGGCTGACGCTCGCTATCGATTTCTCCTATGCAGAAGATCATTCGAATAGGGAAATAAACAATTATTCCGATTTTCGGGGAATGGTTAGAGTAACAGCAACGTATTAAAGCGCAAGGAGCATAGGGCATAGAGCATAGAGCATGGAGGAATATAAGAATGTCTAAATTCAGATTTCAAGATTTGAGAATATGGCAACAATCAATTGAGATTGCTGGTGAGCTATTCGACTTAGCAGATCAGATTGAGAAGAGAAGATGGTATCGTTTCGCTGACCAGTTAAGGGGCGCTGGCATGTCAATGTCAAACAATATAGCCGAGGGGTCGGGATCTTCTTCAACAAAAGAGTTTAAACAATTTCTGAATATTGCCAGAAGATCCACTTTCGAAAACGCAAACATATTGATTCTGCTTCATAGAAGAAGTTTACTGAATAAAGAGCTCTTGGATTTAATGTTAAAGAAATTGGATGCCCTTTGCAGGCAAATCACGAGTTTTAGCAATTCTCTTGGGTAGGGTTATTAACACTATGCCCTTTGCCCTGTGCCCTATGCCAAAAAGGGACTTGCGACTCACGGAGAATGAGCATGACTACTGAGAAACCTTTTACCATTCAAGATTATTTGGACATTGGCCTCCGCCGAAGGTGGTACATCATTATTCCATTAGTTATTTGCGTTCTGGGCTCTTTTGGCGTTTATAAATATCTTCCTAAAGTCTATAAAGCGACAACCTTGATTCTCGTTCAACCGCAAAGGGTTCCGGAGAGTTATGTCCGACCGACCATCACGGATTCCGTTGCCAGTCGATTAAATACCATCGGTCAGGAAATTCTAAGCCGTACCCGATTGGAAAAAGTCATTCAGGAATTCGACCTCTATTCAGATATTCGAAAGAATGTTCCCATGGAGGGGATTGTTGAAATGATGAGAACTGTAATCGAAGTCAAGGTTCAGACAAATCCTCAAAATGAACGGACACAAAATTCTTTTTCTGTCTCTTTCGAAGGCAAAGATCCCAAGACAGTGATGATGGTGACAAATAAACTGGCCTCTTTGTTCATCGAAGAAAATTTAAGGGTTCGCGAATCTCAGGCAGAAGGCACTTCCGAGTTTCTCATCAAGGAACTCCAGGGTATGGACGAACGATTAAAGCGTAAGGAGTATGAAATCCGAAATTTTAGGGAACGTTCGATGGGTCAGCTTCCTCAACAATTGGATGCAAACTTAAGAATTCTGGAGCGATTGCAGCAGCAGATAAAAACAACCAACGAAAGTTTGCGGGCTGCGGAGGATAGGATCATCGTTATTCAGAACCAGATGGAACTTTTAAAGAAGCGTGAGCCCACCCAAATCGTTCGAGTAGGCTCTCAAGGAGATGTAAGCGTTGATCGAGGCGAAGATCCCCTCATTGTCCAATTAAGGAATCTAAAAAGCGATTTAGCTGTTGCTCAGTCAAAATACAAAGAAAACCATCCGGATGTAATCGATTTGAAAAAGAAGATTGCAAACATCGAGCCTAAGATAAAGGAATTGACGAGAAAAACTCAAGAGCAAGGAGTCTCTGAGCAAAATTTAACCCCGCCATCCCTCGACCCTGAAACGCAAAGACTACTTACCCAATATACCGAACAATATCATGGTGCCGTTTTGGAAACAAAGCGGTTAAGAGAAGAGGAAAAGGAATTAAAACAACAGATCGCCTCCTATCAAAGAAGGATTGAGGAGACACCGAGGCGGGAGCAGGAGTTAGCCCTTTTAACAAGAGACTATGATCTTGTGAAAACGAATTACCAGTCTCTATTAGATAAAAAGATTCAGGCTCAGATGGCACAGAACCTCGAGCACAAACAGCAGGGTGAGCAGTTTAAGATATTAGACCCTGCACGCGTCCCCGAAAAGCCGGTTAAACCGGATAGGAATAAGATTCTTCTTATAGGAGCGGTCATAGGGCTTGCTTTGGGTTTGGGATTGACCTGGCTTCGAGAAACAATGGATCAATCTTTTCATACGGTCTCGGACGTCGAAAGCTATTTAGAACTTCCCGTCTTGGCAACGATTCCAAACCTAAAAGAAGAAGAGAGAAAGGCCGCCTAAAGCCGAGCCGTAAGGGGCGAGGCGTAAGGCGAGAGGAGTGAGAGAAATGGAGAAACCTCATAAGAAATTGGATGTCTGGCAAGCGGCAATGAAGTCAACCACGATGGTCTATAAATTAACGGATAAATTTCCGGAGGAGGAAAAGTTCGGACTCGTCTCCCAGATGAGACGCGCTGCGATCAGCATCCCGTGTAACATCGCCGAAGGAGCTGCAAGAAGAGGGAAACGAGAGTTTAGAAACTTCTTGAGCATGGCTCAGGGATCTCTAAGTGAATTAGATACTCAATTAGAGCTCAGTATCCTCCTGGGCTACGTGAGAGCGGAAGATCTTCGAGAGTTATGGGATCAGTTGTTGCGAATTGACAAAATGCTTTCGGGATTAATCCGTAGTCTTACAAACAGAACAATGAACAACAAGGAGAAACGCTCTCGCGCTTAACGCCTTACGGTTTGGCGCTTTGCGCCAGGAGGGTTCTTGGCAATTGATTTAACACCTTGCGCCTAACGCCTTACGACTAACGGTTTTTATTATGTATGAAACCTATTACGGCCTAAAAGAAAACCCGTTCAATGTAACTCCCAATCCGGCATACATCTATCTGGGAGAAAACCATAAAGAGGCCCTGGCTCAATTACTCTATGGAGTAAGGGAGAAGAAAGGCTTTATCGTCATTACCGGCGAGGTGGGCACTGGGAAGACCACCCTGATCCACTATCTTCTTGATAAAATGGATGGAAATAGTCACACGAAAACAGCCTTCCTTTTTAATCCGAAATTGACGGTTAACGATTTCATTCAATACATCTTGAAAGATTTGGGGGTAAGGGTTCAGGGAGAAACGAAGGGTGAGTATCTCCATAACCTCCACCGATATTTGCTCAACGCATACCGTAAGGATGAAAGGGTAGTTCTCATCGTGGACGAGGCTCATGGACTGAGCCCGGAGTTGCTTGAAGAGATTAGACTTCTTTCAAATCTCGAAACCGCGAGATCCAAATTGCTCCAAATCGTATTAGTTGGTCAACCCGAGTTGGACAGGACACTTTCACGAGAGGAATTTCGTCAATTGAGGCAGCGAATCAATCTACGATACCATCTGCCGCCCCTTTCTGAAAAAGAGACAAAAGAATATATCGAAAAAAGGTTGAGGATCGCAGGAGCCCAAAACCCTCTTTTCACCGGTAAAGCGATTAAAGAAATTTACATGAAGTCAGGAGGAATACCCCGGTTAATTAACATCTTATGTGACAACGCATTATTGAATGGATATGCGCTGGACCAAAAGATTGTAGATGCAAGGTCAGTAAAGGAAATTGCAAAGGATTTAAAACTCGAGAAGAAATATCGAAGGATTTGGATTCGGGTGCTTTTCTGTATTGCCATCGCTGTTGGTATTCTCTTTCTCATCCATTTACAGAAAGGTGGTTATCTATTGCTTATTTATAAAGGAGTTCTTCGAGCTTTCGAATACCTTGGGGAAATTGTAATCGATGAGTTTCACTACCTATTCAATTGGGTCAAATGAATCAGTTTCTCGCGCAAGGCGTACGGCGTGAAGGGTAGTAGTTCTAAGTTTAACCCCTTGCACCTTACGCCTAACGCCTTACGGTTTGAGTGAAAGGATTAAGTCATGAGTCGAGTATTTCGCGCCCTTGAAAAGGCAGAGGAAGAAAAAAAGCAGAAGAGAAAAGAAGACCCCTCTCTTAAATCATTTGAAAGGAAAGCTGTTTTAAAGAAGGAAGTGCCGACTTTAAAATTTCCTGAGGAGAAAATAGAGAAGTTAGAAGAGTTGGGACTTCCACCAAGAGAAGAGACACCCGTATTGGTCGTCCCGCCCCATTCTTTTGCTGGAGAAGAATTTAGGAAGCTGAAGGCTCAAATTTTTCAAAGGTTGCCGAATCCACCCCATTCCATTCTTATTACCAGTGCAACACCAGGAGAAGGGAAAACAACGGTAGCTATTAACTTAGCGATGGCCATTTCAAGGGAAATTCATAGAAAGGCCATACTCATTGATGGGGACCTCCGAAAGCCGAGTATCCATCTTGAAAAAAGCCAGAACTCAAAGGGCCTATCAAATTTTCTTTCAGATGGGACTCCTTTATCAGAGATCCTGATAAATTCTGAAATGGAAAACCTCCAGATCATCACGGCAGGGGCTTCTACCAAAAAATCCTCAGAGTTGATCGGCTCAAAAAGAATGGGGGAACTGATGAAATCCCTCAATCAGGCCGGGGAAAATACTTATGTTATCATCGATTCGCCACCTCTTATTTCTACGACGGAGCCAGTTTTACTCTCGAGAATGGTGGACGGAATCATCCTTGTGGTGATGGCTGACCGAACGCCAAAAGGAACTGTTCAGAGAGCACTGAAATCCATTGATCATCAGAAAATTATTGGCATTGTTTTTAACCAAATTGATATGAAACCATCTAGTTACTATTCGAAATACTATTACAGATACTACAGGAAATATTAGAACGGTGAGGCGTAAGGCGTGAGTCGTAAGGAGTTAACATGAAACTTAGAACTCGAAACAGGTTAATAGAGATATCTCTTCTGGCGCCTAACGCCTTACACGTAACGAGGTAGTATGGAAAACTGGTACGTAATCCAAACCAAACCTAAGAAAGAAGAAGAGGCGACCTCGTATTTATCGACAAAAGGCGTTGAGATCTTCAGCCCTCTTATGGAGACATTTACAACGAGAAATGCCAGGATCACCAAAGAACTCAAGTCCCTGTTTCCCGGTTATATCTTCGGCAAGTTTGATCTTGAACAAAATTATCCCCTGGTCAGATGGGCAAGAGGGGTTAAGTGCTTATTGGGCTTCGGAGGATATCCCACATCTATTTCCGAAGAGGTTGTGGAGATTATTAGAGAGAGGACAGATGCACGGGGTATTGTGAGAGTAAAGGGTGATTATAGACCCAATGACGTGGTCAGGGTTAAAACAGGCCCTTTGAAAGATCTCTTGGGGATATTTGAAAGATGGGTTTCCGACAGTGAGCGAGTGAGGATTCTCTTGAATCTGATCGGATATCAACCGAGCATTGAACTCCATTACTCGATGATTGAGAAAGTAGCTTGAGAGGTTTGTGTGTTTGTTGTGTCTCTTGAGTTTATTGAGTTGTAACCCAATCAACCCGATAACCCAAGTGACTCAATAAACTGTAGCACTTAACATTTTCCCCAAAAAATTAATGGGGCCCAAACAATCCAACATCGAAACTTTTTGTCGGAAATACCCGAATTCCGAACCGGCGGTAGCCTATCTGGGTTTATGGAGTTCATGGGGTCTTAGGGTTTGTTGAGTTTAAAAAATGAAAATAACACGTTTTGAAGATATAGGGGCATGGCAAGAGGCTCGAAAGCTTGTAAAGATGGTCTATAGTGTGATTAATAAGAGCCCAAAATTTAGAAAAGATTTCCGATTGGTGAATCAGATACAGGATGCAGCAGTATCAGCTATGTCCAATATTGCTGAAGGATTTTCAAGGAGGAGCAATAGGGAGTTCATCCAGTTTCTGTTTATATCGAAGAGTTCGGCCGCTGAAGTTCAGAGCGAACTCTATGTGGCGCTGGATCAGCAATATATAACCCAAGAAGATTTCCAGAAAATTTATGATCAGGCTGAAATTGTGTCTAGAATGGATTCGGGCTTCATCAAGTATTTGAACTCTCAACTCAAACAACCCAACAAACTCAAGTAAGCCAATGAACCCAAGCAACCCAACAAACTCAAGTAACTCAATAAACTATTATCTTATCGCCGGGGGTGCAAATGAAAAACATTCTTGATCAGATGGAAGAGCATATCGCAGCTATCCGAAACCTCCAGAGGAATTTCGATTTTCATTCTAAAATCCTCGAAAAGCTGATGATCTCTCTGAATGACTGGCATTATGAAAGTAATCAAGATAGCCAAGTTGATCGGGCTTCGCACTCAGACAAAGATGAATAAAACGGTTTCCGCTATGCGCTCTGCGCGCTACATTAGTCGTGATTTTGGAACAGCAACACCGCAAAACGGCAGAGCCGCAACACATAACTATTTATGTGTCACCCCTAACCCCTAACGCCTTACGTTTTACGGAGTTATCACATGTTAATCAAATCTTGTCTTCACTGTAAATTTCATGAGATCAAACAGAATGAAGAAGAGAAGACAAGCTACTGCCGGAGGGAGAACTGCTACTCTCGGTTCTCTAAGTGCATAGCCGAAAAAGCTCTGGAGAGATTTCTGCAACAAGAATCCTCAGAGCATGAGCGTCTTCTTGAAATCGCATGAACCATCTTCAATCGATGGAAGCTAATATACTATCCAAAGATCAATTCCTTTATCGCTTACGAATTGAAAAGCGTCGGGCTGATCGATCAAAACTGCCTCTATCGGTCGCACTTTTGTCTTTTCGTGAAGAGAGACTTGGCGAGCGACAGTTGACTCAGAAATTCCTAAATTCGCTGCTGAAAAATACGCGGGAGACAGACATTAAAGGTTGGGTCGATCAAAATGTAATAGGACTTATTCTTCCGGACACAAATGAACAGGGGGTTCAGAGTTTTGTCAATAAGATCCTTAACGGTAACGGAGATACACCTTATTCTGTAACAGTAGGAACTTATCCCGATGATCTTTTTCAAAAGCTCCTTAGTGAACAAGGTCAACCTGACCTTCTTCTCATCGATCTCGATAAATCTTTTAAGACGCGAAGAATCCAAAATACCCTGAAAAGAGGAATGGATATCATCGGTTCCCTCTTCGGAATATTTCTCTCCTTACCTTTAATGATTGGGGCAGCTCTTGCCATAAAAATTACTTCACCGGGACCCACCATTTTCAGACAATATCGATTTGGCAAGGGGGGCATCCGGTTTCCGTTTTACAAGTTCCGCTCAATGTACTGGAGTGTGGATGATAAGATTCACCGGGAGTATGTCGCAAACCTAATTGAAGGGAATCTTGAAGAGATAAATGAAGGAGATGCGGAAAAACCTCTGTATAAGATGAAATCTGATCCCCGCGTTACCCAGGTTGGGAAAATCATTCGCAAAACAAGCATTGACGAGCTCCCACAATTCTTCAATGTATTGAAAGGTGAGATGAGTCTGGTGGGGCCAAGGCCTCCGCTGCCGTATGAAGTTGAGAAATATAAACCCTGGCACCTCAGAAGGGTTTTAGAGGTCAAACCTGGCATGACCGGCCTCTGGCAAGTAGATGGAAGAAGTAGAACATCATTTGATGATATGGTCAGGCTGGATCTGAGATATGCCCAGAATTGGTCTCTCTGGCTTGATATAAAGATATTATTAAAAACCGTAAGAGCTGTTCTTCGTCCAAAAGGCGCTCTTTAACTCCGTAAGGAGTTAGGGGTTGAGGGTAAGGGGTCTCTGATTTAACAAAGTGGGGCTTGTAAGTTGGCACGCTCTCGCGCCTAACGCCTCACGACTTACGCTTGGAAAGGGAGGTTTTTATGAAGATCGCAGTGATTGGATGTGGTTATTGGGGGCCAAATCTTATTAGAAATTTCGTCCAGTCCAATAAGGTTCAGGAGTTGATCTGTTGTGACCTGGATCCAAAGAGACTGGACCGCATGAAAAATCTATATCCATCCGTGGAGATTCTATCGGACTACAAAGAGCTTCTCCGCAGGCCGGATCTGGATGCTGTGGCGATCGCAACTCCTGTAAAAACCCATCATCCATTAGCCAAAGATTTTCTTCTGCACGGGAAGCATGTGTTCATCGAGAAACCGATGACACATTCCTATGAAACAGGGCTGGAGTTGGTTAAATTGGCCGAAGAGAGCGAGAAGGTGCTCATGGTGGGCCATACATTCGAATATACGGCGGCAGTGAACAAGGTGAAAGAGATTGTTGGCAGCGGCGAGCTCGGGAAGGTCCTCTATATAAGCTCCATTCGAGTTAATCTCGGACTTTTTCAGCCCGATATCAACGTAGTCTGGGATCTTGCCCCACATGACATCTCAACGATTATATACGTTCTTGGTGAGGTCCCTGTGTCGGTTAACAGCCAGGGGAAGGCCCATTTCAAGCCCGGCATTGAAGATGTTGCCACAACCACGCTCAATTTCAAAGATGGGGTAATCGCGTTTATCCACAGCAGCTGGCTCGATCCCAACAAGATTCGTCGAACGACCATTGTGGGAACGAGGAGGATGCTGGTTTATGACGACATTGAGCCTCAGGAGAAGATTAAAATCTACGACAAGGGAGTCGATGTTCCGCCATATTACGATACCTATGCGGAATTTCAATTTTCCTATCGCTATGGCGATATTCACAGTCCAAGAATTGAAGACTATGAGCCCCTGAAGAAGGAATGTGACCACTTTCTCACATGTGTCCAGAAAGGAATGTGTCCTTTAAGTGATGGCTACAGCGGGTTACGAGTAGTTTCAATCTTGGAGGCCGCAAGCAAATCGATAAAACTCTCGGGAAGATCCGTCCAAGTTCAGGGTCTTAAGTTAATAAATAAGAAGTCAAAAAACAATGGAAATGGATTTGTGATGGCAAGCAGCTGGCGGTAAGTACGATGAAGGTTAGAGGCAAGAGGTTGGAGGCAAAAGATTTGATCAGGGGTCTCCGTTATTTTCGCCTTAATCCTCGAGCATAGCGGTCCTCAGACCTCCAGCAAGTGTATCTTTCTACTCACGCCTTGCGCCTTGCGACTAACGGTCTAAACGGAGAAATCAATGAATTTTCAATCTATCTCACCTGATGTCAAGCTCGGGGAAAATGTAAGAATCCATAACTTCGTAAACCTTTATGGTTGCGAGGTAGGAGACAACACCAAGATCGGCGTTTTTGTAGAAATCCAGAAGAACGTCAGAGTGGGTAAAAACTGCAAAATTTCAAGTCATACGTTTATCTGCGAAGGTGTCACTATAGAGGACAATGTTTTTATCGGTCACAGTGTTGTCTTCATCAACGATACTTATCCAAGGGCAACCAATGGTAACGGAGGGCTTCAAACCGAAAAAGATTGGAAGGTGGAGCCGATCCTTGTTAAAAGGGGTGCCTCTATCGGTTCTAATTGCACGATCCTCGGTAATGTGACCATCGGTGAAAATGCTATCGTTGGGGCAGGAAGTGTCGTCACCAAGGATGTTCCGCCAAACACGATTGTTGCCGGCAACCCCGCCCGCTTCTTCCGTACAATCGATTTTTTGACCCAAGTCGATACGGCAGAGCAATATGTTTTGTATGAGTTTCTAAGAGATCAGAAATAATGTATGAGGCTAGAGGTTGGAGGTTGGAGGCAAGCAATGAAACAGGGCGGAGGTTTGAGGCTGAAGGTTTCAGGAGAATTCTATGAGCGGATATGTTTTTCCATTTGAGAAATTGGATGTCTATCAGATGGCCGTAGGTCTGGCAGAAAAAGTTCTTGCTTTCTTGGACGAATTACCGCAAAACAAACATGTGCGGTTGTTGAACCAAATGGAAGCAGCCGCGACCTCTCCTGCTCAAAATATAGCTGAAGGAAAAGGACGCCAGTACAAAAAAGAATTCATCCGGTATCTTCATATTGCTCAAGGTTCAGTATATGAAGTTGTAACATTGAACGAAGTCTTCCGAAGGAGACGTCTGTTCTCAGAGGAAGAAGCTGTTGAGATAAGAAACCGGTCTGAACAAATTGACCGCAAACTCAACGGCCTCGTCAACTCGCTCCGTGGTAAGAGGCGACCAGTTCAAGATTGATTTCACGTCAAACATTGAGCAACCTTTATATTTTGCCTCAGCCCTCTAACATTTTTATGTGTTTGCCTCAAACCTAAAGCGGAGCGGTCCTCCAACCTTGAACGACTGTGAGGTAAATTATGGAAATTCCGTTTCTCGATTTAAAGACACCCCATTTGGAACTTGAAGAAGAATTAGTCGATGTCTTTCGATCCTGTCTCCGTAACGCTTCGTTTGTTGGTGGAACTCAGGTTTCGGAGTTTGAAAAGGAGTTTGCTCAATTCTGTGAGACCAAACATTGTGTTGCCGTCAATAGCGGCACCGACGCTCTTCGATTCTCTTTAATCGCCGCCGGCATCGGACCCGGGGACGAAGTCATCACGGTCCCCAACACCTTTATCGCCACGGCAGAAGCTATTTCTCAAGCCGGCGCTACTCCCGTCTTTGTCGATATCGACGAAAGAACCTACAACATGGATCCCAATTGCCTTGAGGATTACTTGAAGAAGAGATTTTCGCCTCCCGCCTTGCGCCTTGCACCTGACGATTCTCAGAGCCGTGAGTCGCAAGTCGTAAGTCGTAAGGGGTCAGAATTAACTTACTCAAGTAACTCAAGTAACCCAATGAACCCAAGAAACCCAAGAAGCAAACCACGGCCTGCGGCCGTGCTTCCTGTCCACCTCTACGGCCAACCCGCCGATATGGATTCTATCCTTGAAATCGCGGATAAATATGGGTTGATTGTCATCGAGGATGCGTGTCAGGCACATGGTGCGCTTTATTATTCTGAAAAGAACAAGAAATGGAGAAAAGCGGGTTCTATGGGATTAGCGGCTGCGTTCAGTTTTTATCCTGGAAAGAACCTCGGGGCCTGCGGCGAAGGGGGAGCGGTCACGACTGATAATGAGGATATTGCACAAAAAATTCGAATGCTCCGCGACCACGGCCAGGCCAAGAAATATTACCACGAGTTTGAGGGCTACAATGGCCGACTCGATGCCATCCAGTGCGGTATTCTCAGAATCAAACTAAAGCATCTTTCCGATTGGAACGAAAAGCGCCGCCACAATGCCTCTCTTTACTCCCAACTCTTAGACAGTGCAGCAGTACAGCGCGGTAGCACGGCAGCACCGCAGCACCGCACCACTTCTTTACTCGTTGACCTAATAAACTCATCGAACCCAAGTAACTCAACGAACCCAAACAACTCAATAAACTCATCACTTAACACTGAAGATTCTTCGGTTAAAGGGGTTTCAATCCGCAATCAACAATCAGCAATCAACAATCGTATTGTCCTTCCCTACGAGCCTTCTTGGTCAAAGGCCGTCTACCATCTCTATATTATCCGAACCCAGAAGAGAGAAGCACTCCAAAAATATCTCTCAGAAAATGGAATCAACACAGGCCTTCACTACCCTATCCCACTCCATTTCCAGAATGCTTACAAGAGAGCCGGGGAGGTGAACGGTACTTTTCCAATAACCGAAACAGTGGCAAAAGAGATTCTTTCTCTTCCCATGTTTCCAGGATTAACTTCAGAACAGATCGAATACGTCGTGGAGAAGATCAAACAATTTTACGGTTAACATCTGTTCTTTCAGGATCTTAAAATGGCTCTCACTTTTGCTATACAAGATTTGAAAACTTCATGGAAATGGTATAGAATGGCTTATGAAAGGGAGTTAGACAATGAAGAAGCAGATGGCGGTTAAGAAGAATCTCGACCTTTTGAATGAATTTATGAAATATGCTTTTGAAAAACCGGGCATTTTGGACGAGATTCCGCCCGGCGCGGAGCTTATCATCCTCCCGATTGATAATCCGGAGCTTTTTGAGCTCAACAAATTGATGGGAGATAGATTAGTGTCAAAAGGCAGGAAGGTGATTTTTGTAAAAATGAAGAAACCGGTAATGCCAACCGCTGAATTCGAACCCGTTCTTGCCTCTCAAGGGTAAGCTTTACCCAAACAAGTTCATCGAAGTACCGTGTTTTACCCTCTTAACCCAAGCAACCCAAGCAATTTACCCCGTGAAATGCGAAGCCTATTTCACTGGGACCCAATGAACCCAAGTAACCCAATAAACCCGCAAGGTGTTTTGCATTCCCAAGAGGAAATGATATAATCATTTGAAAGCAATGCGACTTCAATGGGAGGTTTGTGAACATGGCAAATGCCACGTTGAACAAGGTAATTGATGATTTTAGAAAGCTGCCACTGAACGAGAAGGAGTATGTCATCGACATTATTGAAAGACAGATGATAGAAGCTAAACGAGAAGCGATTTCCAGGAGAGCGAAAAGGGCCATTCTCAATCTGAAGAGAGGCGCCGTGAAAAGGGGAGCCGTCAAGGATCTCTATAAGGACCTCGAACTTGATGATTAGAATAGCCTGGGATCAGGGATTTAGAAAAATCTACAGGAAGAAAGTGAGGAATGATGCTCTTCTGAAGCAGAGGTTTTGGAAGGCAATGGAGTTGTTTTCGAGAAATCCTTTCCATCCAAGACTAAGAACGCACAAACTTTCTGGAAAACTCGAAGGACTTTGGAGCCTCTGATAAAAAATTTCAGCATCTGAGGGCAAACAACCTCGTTATGTGGAAAGCTATAAAATGGTACTCGAAAGCCGGCTACGAAAGTCTTTGTTTTGGAAGGACCGAGCCTGAAAACCAGGGTCTCATCCAGTTTAAATCCGGCTGGGGCACAACCGAGCAACAGATCAATTATTACCGTTACGATCTTATAAAGGAAGCATTTATTGCCGGTTCCTCCAATGTGGCGGGTTTTCACAACAGGATATTCAGAAGAATGCCAATTCCTATTTTGAACAGAATAGGGAATATCCTTTATAGACACGTAGGTTAACGCCTAACACCTCACGCTTCACAGTTTTTAATGGTTATAGACATTTCGCCTAACTCCTTACACCTAACGCCTTACGTCCCTTAGAGGGGTTTTCATAATAAGATTTTCAGAAACATCCCCATTCCCATTTCGAACAGAATAGGAGCTCTGCTCTATAAACACGTTGGCTAAACTTTTACGCCTTTCGCCTAACGCCTTTTCTTAATCTGTTTGTTGAGTTTATTGTGTTTGTTGGGTTTGTTAAGTTTAACTCAAGCAACGCGAAACATGTAACTTGGAACACGAAACCCCCAACCCAACAACCCAAGTAATTTATCCCGTGAAATGCGACCCGCCCTGTGTAATGTGGAAGTTACTACATCGGGGAGCCTTTTTCACTGGGACTCAAGTAACCCAATAAACACAAGTACCTTATCTTGACAGGGCTCCCCGGTGGGTGTAAATTACGTTTAAAATACGATGTTGACAAAAAACGAAATCGAAAAAATCAAATCTGTAGTATCCGGCAGGAGAGGAGTAGCTTATGTCATCCTTTTTGGCTCGGCCCTAAGACACCTTCTGCCCCATAGCGATATCGATCTTCTGATCGGGGGAGATTTGGACCCAAGCCAGAAAACGGATTTATCGGCGGCACTGGCTCTTGAGCTCCGTCGCCCCATCGATATCGTCTTAACAAAGGAGGCGCGATGCGATCTGGTATTGCGGGCCTTTTCTTCCGGGATTCCACTTGCCGTCCGTGATAAGGGAAAAGTGAAGGAAGACTACTTTAATTGCTATCGCGTTTGTGATCAGGAGTGCCTCCTGAAAAGGGTCAGGCTCGAACGACTGAAGAGAGTCTATGGTAACTAAAACTCACTTCTTGTCATCTCTCGCAGAGTTCGCAGGGCGTCCATAGAATGATTCGTTGATTCTTCGCCTAACGCCTTGCGTCTTACGTCCTTTAGCGCGGAGTCTGTGCATGGTTGATCCGGGTGTCATTCTTAAAAGGACAGAACAGATCGAGAAGCACTTAGACCGAATTCGTCCCTTTATGTCTCTGCCCTACGATGCCTTTCTAAAGGATGAAGTTATTCAGGATGTGGTCGAGTATAATCTCTTTCAAATCGTGAACCACCTAATTGATATCCTTCAGCATATTGTCGTTGATGAGGAGTACGGGTTTCCGGAAACAGCTTACGAAGCCGCCCAAATTCTCCTTGCCAAAGGGATTTTGGGGCAACAGGAGGCGGAAATCTTCAAACAGATGGTTGGTTTTCGAAATGTGGTCGGCCACGATTATATCAACATTAATAAAGACGTCGTCTACCAAATACTCACCCACGGCGAAAAGGACATCCACTCCCTCCTTACCCGAGTTGTTTCAAAATTTTTGTGAGACGTCTAATATCCTGGAACCTTGACACCTAACCCGCAACCCGTAACATGTTTCCTTGAACCTCTTTCCTTTTACCTTTCGCCTTAGGATGTCTTGACACCTGTCACTTCTTGCTGTATATTTTAGCTAAAACAGGCAAAACAGCCAAAAGGAGGAGGCATGCGCAAAGCTGCGGCAACGGACGTAAAAAACAAGTTTGGGCAAATGTTGGAAACAGCCATGACTGAGCCGATCGCCATCGAGAAGAAAGGCAGGCCCGTAGCAGTGATGATGTCAATCACAGAATATCAGCGACTGGCCGAGATTGAGGATCGCTATTGGGGCGAGAAGGCCCGCAAAGCAGTCGAGGAGGGTTTTGTGAAGGGAAAAGAAACCCGGGCATGGTTAAAGAGAAAGCTCAATGCTAAAACTTCTCGTTAGCAAGAAAGCTCAGAAGTTTTTGGACGACCTGCCGCCCAAACAGTTCCGGCAGATACTGAAAAAGGTATTCGCCTTGCTCGAAAACCCGAGACCTCACGACTCAGAGGAACTGCGAGGATATCCCTTCCTCCGAAACGACGTGGGAGAGTATCGGATCATTTATGATGTGCAAGGAGACACGCTCCGGCTCATTGTCGTCGGTAAGCGCAACGATGCAGAAGTGTACCGTCACTTATAGGGATGGGAAGCCAATCACGGATTAACTTATTCACTCATTAACTCAACGAACCCAAGCAATTTATCCCGTGAAATGTTATACGTATTTCACTGGGACTCAATGAACTCAAGTAACCCAAAAATATTGACAAACGGGGTAACATGGTGTATGATGATACACATAAAGAGGTGTTTTGATGAGAACCAATATTGTTCTTGATGAAAGCTTAGTCAAGGAAGCCATGAGACTCAGTCATACGAAGACAAAGAAAGAACTTGTGAATCAAGCTCTAAGAGAATTTGTGGAAAACAGGAAGAGGCTCAATCTCCTGGATTTGGCCGGGAAGATTGAATTTTCCAAAGATTATAATTACAAAGCGCTCCGGATGGGTAAATGATCCTGGTCGATACCTCTGTTTTGATTCATTTTCTCAAAGGTGTGGACACTGAGAGCAGCCGAAGATTTAGCATTGTTCTACAAAGAGGAATTCCGTTTGGAATAAATTCCCTGATCTTTCAAGAGATTTTACAGGGCGCTGGGTCCGAAAAAGAATTTTTCACTTTGAAAAAATATTTAGAGACCCAGCGATTTTATCATTTAAAGGACCCGATTGAATCTTTTGCGAAGGCTGCAAGGATTTATCTTGATTGTCGGAAAAAGGGCATCACAATTCGAAGTACGATTGACTGCCTGATTGCTCAGACTGCGTTAGAGAACGATCTGCTCCTCCTTCACGAAGATAGTGATTTTGATTTAATGGCCAAAGTCATCCCCTTGAAGTTCTTCAATTGAAAAAATTTGTGCGAGCTTTTGAACTGCAACACCGCAGTACCGCAGTACTGCAGCACCCTTAATTTGCCTTTATCCTTTAACCTTTCACCTTTTATTCCGCTATGTTCTATGCGCGATTTTGAGACCGCAGCACTTCATAACTTATTCTCTTATTCACTCATTCACTCATTCACTCATTCACTCATTGACTCAATAAACCCGAGAAACTCAATGGTCAATACTCTATGTTGCCTCTACCCTTAAGCGAAGCGATCCTCTAACCTCGAACATGTCTGAAATAAGAATCATTGATCCTACCCAATACCCAAACTGGGATGAAATCCTGATTTCAACCCCGGGTAGTAGCTTTTTTCATTCCTCTATCTGGGCTGAGGTGCTTAAGAAGTCTTATGGGTACACCCCCCTATACTTCGTCGTAGCTGGGAATAAGGGAATTTCTGCTCTTCTGCCGGTCATGGAGGTAAGAAGCTTTTTGACAGGCCGGAGAGGAGTTTCTCTTCCGTTTACGGATTATTGCGAACCCATTTCTAATGGAAAGATAGGATTTCTTCATTTGTTCAATCAAGTCATCGAGTTTGGCAGGAAGCACGGCTGGAAATATATAGAATTAAGAGGTGGGTACAGTCTCAACTCTGATTCTTTTTTCCTCAACTCTGAGATAACCCGTAACTCGCAACCCCTGCCCGCCGAAGCCTCGGCGCAGGCGGGCGAAACCCGAAACATTATTCCATCTTCAACCTATTTGGGCCACACCCTTCCTCTCGAAAAGGGCGAACAATCCCTTTATAAAGGGCTGAGGGATAGCACAAAAAGAAACATAAAGAAGGCCAAGGCGGAAGGGGTGGAGGTCAGGATTTCAGATCAACCTGAGTCAATCGATCAATTTTGCAGTTTAAACTCCCTTACCCGGAAACGCCACGGTCTTCCCCCACAACCATTTTCCTTTTTCAAAAACATGTTTGAGCTTGTCATTAAGAAAGGGCACGGGTTCGTTATTCTTGGTTTTTACGAAGGGAAGGCAATTGCCGCATCGGTTTTCTTCCACTTTGGTAAAAAAGCAGTTTACAAGTACGGAGCTTCGGACCTATCTTATCAACACCTCAGGGCGAACAACCTCGTTATGTGGGAAGCTATAAAATGGTACTCGCAAGCCGGCTACGAAAGCCTTTGTTTTGGAAGGACCGAGCCTGAAAACCAGGGCCTCATCCAGTTTAAATCCGGCTGGGGTACGACCGAGCAACAGATCAACTATTACCGTTACGATCTTATAAAGGAAGCATTTATTGCCGGTTCCTCCAATGTGGCGGGTTTTCACAACAGGATATTCAGAAGAATGCCAATTCCTATTTTGAATAGAATAGGGAATATCCTTTACAGACACGTGGGTTAACGCCTAACACCTCACGCTTCACAGTTTTTAATGGTTATAGACATTTCGCCTAACCCCTTTATCTTGATGGAGAAATCTGCTATGCACTCCGCGCTATGCTCTATGCGAGGTTTTGAAACAGCAGCACTTATTCACTCATTCACTCAATAACTTATTACCTCAATAACTCAAGCAACTCAATAAACCCAAGCAACCCAATCACCTCCAAATGAAAAAAGTTTCGTTTTATGCTATGTTAATATAAGGAGGATAGAGATCATGAAATTGAATATTACCATTGAATTACGGAAAAAAGGAAATTGGTATCTGGCAAGAACACCGGAGTTAGATTTTATCTCACAGGGTAGGACGAAGGAGGAAGCCAAAAGGAATCTTTTAGAAGTGGCAAGAATACAATTTACAGAGATGAAGGAGATGGGTACTCTTGAAGACTACCTTCTGGAATGCGGTTTTGAAACAAAGGAGAATGATATTATTCCCCGGGCAGAGATGATAGAATTTGAAAAGTCTGTGGTTTCAGTATAGTCATGCCTCGAATAACTCCCGTCGATTACCAGACCCTTCTAAAAGTATTTCAGATGTTCGGGTGTCAATACAAACGAAAGGAAGGTTCTCATCATATACTGACTTTCTCAGGAGCAAAAAGAGCAGTAGTGATTCCGGAATATGACGAAATTGATGTGGAAATAATTAAGAGCAATATGCGAACTGTTGGTATGACAAGAGAGCAATATTTTGAATTACTTAATAAAATATAACCTGCTCAGATGATTGGTCCTAAATTAAAAACGATATGCCCTTTGCGCTACCTGTCCTCCGTAGTCCCGCAATGCGGGACGAAGGAGGATGCGCCATGCGTGACTTTGTAACCGCATCACCGCATCACTAATGAATTTGCCTCAATCCTAAAGTGGAACGCTCCTCTAACCTCAAACAGATTTTATGACCGCAACACTGCAGCACATTTGTTAAACTTAACACTTAGTTTTGCCAAACCCCTTACACCTCACGCCTTACGTTCCTTATTTCAGAGGTCCAGGTGGAGTCGAATGGCTTTTTCGATGTCTTTCATTTCAGCATCGCCGAGCGCCCCGATATGCTTAACGATCCTCGCTCGGTCTATGGTTCGGATCTGGTCGGCTTTAGCTTTTGAGTCTTTTGGCAGATTTCCGGTTCCTTTCGGTAAGAGGGCTTCAAAGGGATAGACTTTGTCGAGATTCTGAGATGAGATGGGCAAGATGGTGACCGTTCCTGAAAATGCATTGTTCTTGTCGTTTGAAACGATGACAACGGGCCTCGTTTTCGAGATTTCCCTTCCCAGAGTAGGGTCAAGGGCGGCAAGGTATATCTCTCCTCTCTTAATATTCATCCCATCCCTCCAGATCGGCTGCCTCAAACTCTTTTGTTATAGAGTGGCTTTCTTCTTTGCGAGCCTTGTATCCTTCCTCGAGGGCCTTTTGAGCCTTCTCACGCTGAATCTCCTCGATCCGGTGCTTCAAGGCTTCGGAGATGAATTGACTTCTTTTCCTCGGGTTCGTCAACTCCTCCACCTGGCGGGCAAGTTCCTGGGGAAT
>Ga0315282_10002068_pt1 | contig 37432 bp, 20 predicted proteins | sample YL17G07_20_MG_FD_203693 | JGI IMG/M metagenome (GOLD analysis project Ga0315282, IMG submission 203693) | Sediment microbial communities from Yellowstone Lake, YNP, Wyoming, USA - YL17G07_20 | ecosystem: Environmental > Aquatic > Freshwater > Lake > Sediment | place: USA: Wyoming | collected... | reverse complement strand
CGGCCGCTGTGGCTGAGCGCGAGCGACACGGGCGCCGGCCGGCCATTCAGAATCGCTTCAGGCGCGCCGTCCGGCGCGTTCCTGATCTCCAATGCCTGATAATCGGGCGCGTCTTGGCCGCTTTGGGCCAGAAAGAAACGCAAAGCCCGTTTGGCAGTCCAGCGACCGAGAAGCCAGTCGTTGCGCCGCTTGGGGAAACGAAGGGCGGCGACGCGGTCCCGCTCGCCTGCGGCGAGCCAGCTTTCGTCCGCAGGCACGTCAGCGCCCGTCTGGGAAAGTGAGTAAAGCGCGAGGTGGTCCATCGATATCAACCGCAGCCGCAGGCAAACTCCGGCGGGTGCAGATAGGAATCTACGCTCGCCCGCGCTGCTCTGCGATCTCCGGCGCTCAGCTCATCACCGCCCGGAGCGGCGCCAGCAGAGAGTCGTCGACGGGCTCCGGCAGCGCCATCGTTCGGTAGCCGCGCAGCTTGAGCCAGACGTTCCCCTTTTCATCCACGACGCGAGCATCGAAACCGCCGTCCGCATTCGGAACCACCACCGAATGCAGCCCCGCCCGGTCGCTTCCGGACGGCATGAGGATGCTCAGGTGGTCGACCCGATACGGGAGTCCCAATCGGGCTTTGGTTGCCAGTTCCCACAGGCTGGCAGTCTGGAAGCACAACTCGATCAGGCGCGGCAAGACCAGCGTCGGCAGATGGCCGGGGTCGTGATTTGGGGGCAGATTCGAGGCATAGCGCCCGACTACTTCATTACCCACCTGCCACGAGCTCTCGACCACCTGATATGCCGGTCCATGGAAATAGAGGCGATAGACATCGGCGGCATGGACTTTGTTCCCGTCACCGAGCTCACCGACCGCCTTGTGTTTCTCGGGCTGCGACGGGCTCGTTGTCAACCGCACTCGCGCGGTGAAGTGGGTGGTAATCTCCGGCTCTGTTTGCCCGTGGAGCACGCGGGAGCCGATGAGCTTGCAGTCAGCGACTACGTCTTCTCCTTCCGAAGTAAAGTCTGCGCGCAGAATCAGGGTGCGCGGCTGGGAACGATAGAACTTGAACGGAGCGAGGAAATTGACATTCTCAATCGCGCCGATATGCCGCTCAGGAAAAACGAGCCTTGCCGCCTCGGCCAGCGCCTCGATGCCCATGACGCCCGGGAGCACCGGCGTTCCGTTGATTTGATGGTCGTACAAAAACGGCTGCCTGGCAGGATCGAGGGTCGTCTCGATTGTCAGGCCGCTATAGAGGCCCATGCCGACAACCTTGCCGGTCATGACGCCCAGTGCGGCATCCGTCCAGCCTTCATACGCCGCGTCGAGTCCGCCGCTCACATCAAACTCCTGCAGCATCACGCCCAGCTTCTGCGCGACGATCACCTCGCCGCGCCCGCCGCCAACCAGCTCGCGGCGCACCACGGGGATACCCGCTTCCGGCGCGAGCATGTCGATGCCCGCTTGTTTCATGACGGCCGGTATCGACCCGCGCGCCGCCATGCCGATGCCGCTCCAGGCGGTCCAGTCGATGGCGATGCCGCGCGTCTGCGGCCGCGTCGCACGGAAGCTCGATATGCTCTTGCAGAGCAGATCATTGGCGGAGCTGTAGTCTGTCTGACCCCCGTTGCCGAAACGCCCGGCAATAGAGCTGAAGACCACCGCAGCCCCCAGGGGCATCTGGCCCAGGTTCGAGAGCAGATTGAACCACCCGTCGCTCTTGACACCGAAGACCAAGTCGAACTCCCCCGGCTTCTTGTCAGGAAGCAGATGGCTCACCTCCACTCCGGCAGCGTGCAGCAGAACGTCGATGCGGCCGCTCATGCGGGCAATCTCTTGCATCACTGCGGCGACGGCCGCGGCATCGAGCAGGTTGACGCTGTAGTAGCGCGCCACCCCGCCGGCCTGCTTGACTGCCTCGAGGGCGACGAGCGCCGCGTGCGAGCGCTCCAGGACAGCCATCTCCTTCTCGACCATCACTGGAGTGACGCGTTCGCCTCGGGTCTTGAGCCGCTCAAAGATGTCCCGTTTCAGGCCCTCCTTGTCACTTGCAAAGCGGTGCAGCTCGGGATTGGCGGGATCGGGCTCGGGCGCGAGATCAAGCAGGTGGAAAGTTCCTCCCGAAGCGGCGGCGAGATCTGCCGTGATTGCAGAGACGATGCTCCCCGCGGCCCCAGTGACAACAAACACGGTGTCTTTGCCAAGGGCCAGTGCCGGCACGCCATCGCTCAGCGGCCTTTCCCCCAGACCGATCGACCAGCGATGGCCGTGCCTGTAACCGATTTCCACGGCGCCCGGATCCCAAAGCGTCTCCTCGATCAGCACCTCGGACAAAGCGGAAGTCTTTCGGCTTGGCTCGAAATCGACAGCTTTGACGAGCGCATCGCCCTTTTCGCGCTTGAACGCCTTGGTGAACCCGGTGACGCACCCGCCGAGCGGAGCCACAGCGCCCGCTTCATCGTAGCCGTGCAGGCCGCCGAGCCGAGTTGCCGAAACCAGGAATGTTCCGCGCGGACCCACTTGATCGTAGAGCGAGCGCATGGCCGCATAGAGAAGCTTTACCCTCACGCGCGTCGCCTCGCGCCAGCCGGCAAGGTTCATCGTCGCGACATCTCCCTCGTGGTCCAGTGCCGGCAACCAGTAGACGCCCTGGACCGAGCCCTGCGCCTTCCATTCCTCGATACGGCGGATCAGAGTTTCCGCGTCGGGCGTGTCGTTCACAAGAAGCACCTGCGCGCCGAGTTTCTCGAGCTTCGCGGCGAGCGCCTTGCCGACGCCCCCTTGATCGCTCATGACGATCACGCGGCTGTCCGGCGTTAGCTGGACGCCGGTCGCCTTGCAGAATCTGAGCGCAGGGCGAATCAGCGGGACCGGAACGCGGCGCGGCAGCGCAGCAGCCGCTTCCATACTTCCTGCGATGGCCCGGACGCCCGCTGTCGCCGGAGAGGGTGCAGCCGCAGGCTGTATCGGTTCGGCCGGGACGGTCCCCTGTTTCTGTCTGAGGTCCGGCCTGCGGTCGTACACGAACTGGATCGTGTGCTTCAGTGTCGGGAAGTCGCGCAGCTTCAGCGAATCGTCGCGCGGGATGTCATAAGCGGCACGGATGGCCGCGAACATCTCAGCCTGCTTGACCGTGTCAATGCCGAGGTCAGCCTCCAGGTCAAGGTCGAGATCCAGCATATCTGACGGATAGCCGGTCTTTTCGGCGATGATGCGCAAGACATTGGCCTTCACCGCATCTTCTTCGGAATCGGCCAAGGACATTGCTGCCGCGCCTGGGGCTGCAGCGGCCGGGGGCGTCGCAGGCGCTCTCAGATCTGGCCGCCGGCTGTAGACGAATTGGACTGCATGCCCCAGAGTGGGAAAATCGCGCAGCCTGAGCGTGTCGTCGCGGGGAATGTCGTAAGCTGCGCGAATGGCCGCGAACATCTCGGCTTGCTTGACCGTGTCAATGCCCAGATCGGCCTCCAGATCGAGATCCGGGTCGAGCATGTCCGGCGGATAACCCGTCTTCTCGGCGACGATCGTCATGACCCTTTCACTCACGGGGTCCTGAATGGAAACGACTGTTGCGGCCTGCGGGACGGCGGCCGCTTCGGCCGGAACAGGCGCCTTCAGATCGGGCCGCCGATCGTAGACGAACTTGATCGCGTGGGCCAGAGTCGGAAAATCGCGCAGCTTCAAGGTATCGTCGCGAGGGATGCCGTACGCCGCGCGGATGGCCGCAAACATCTCAGCCTGCTTCACAGTGTCGATGCCGAGGTCGGCCTCCAGATCAAGCTCCGGGTCAAGCATGTCGAGCGGATAGCCGGTCTTCTCGGAAATAATGCGCATCACCTCGGCTTTGACGGGATCGGGGACGCGGCCGGAAGCCACCGGGGCCGGCTCAGGCGCTCCAGGAGCTGCTTCCTGCAGTGGCGGAACAACGGGCTGTTGGACGGCCGCCGCAGGCGTCGGGGGCGCCACCCCCTCCCTCGCTTGCGGCGGCACCGGCAGTTGTATCTGCAGCGGGGCACCTGCAGTCTGAACGGCAGGCCCCTGATCTATGATTCTCAAGGTACGCTGGGCGACCTCGAACTCCGGTTTTTCATAGCCGCTGATGCGCTTCATCCAGGCCCGCCAAGCTCTTTCATCCGCAATGCGGTAGCCGAAGCCCAGAGCATCGGGATCGCGATGCCGGCCGTCCGGGGTCGGGATCCAACGCAAGAGCGTCATGCTGATCTGGGAACCGAAGCCAGCGCCCAGCCGCAGCGCATACTGCACGGGGTAATGCCCGCCCTTCGAGAGATTCAACAGACCCAGTTCGGGATCCACTTCTTTGAAGTTCGGCACGGGGGGGACAATCCCCGTTTCCAGGATCTTGACGCCGACGACGTCTTCGATGCCGACCGCCATCGGATGCCCGGTAGCCCCTTTGGTGTTGGCGACGACTATCTTGTCCACAGCATCTTTGAAGACGCTGCGCAGGGCGAAAACCTCGGCGGAGGCGCTGCCGCCTCGGGCCGGCGTGTAGGTTTCATGGGATACGAACACCGTTTGGGGCGCGATCTGATACCGGTTGATGCCCCACTGTGATTCCACATCCGAGATCAACTTCTCCATAATCTGGCAGATGTGGCTCACATCGAGCCTCGTCCCATGATAGGCGCTGTTGGCTGCCACGGAGCCGAGCACTTCGCAGATAGGCTGCAACCCGCGTTCGCGCGCGGATTCGAAGCTTTCGAGGACCATAGCGGACGCGCCCATGCCGATGAGCAATCCGTGACGCCGCCGGTCGAAGGGAGTTGCAGCCTCCTCGACAACTTCGTCGGTGGCCGCCGCGCCGGAAGCGAGAAAACCCGAGCCGAACCAGCCCATCAGGTTGTCCGAAGTGATGTCGTCGGCAGAGATGATGATGACGCGCCGGCACCGGCCCGTCTGGATCCAATCCGACGCGAGGGCGACGGCCTGCGTGCCGCTGGCGCAGGCGGCGTTCGTAGAGGTGTTGGGGCCGCGCGCGCCGATGTACTCGGCGAACTGCGAGTGTCCCATGGAAAGGACCCGGAACAGGAACCGCCGGTCGAATCGATACGGGTTCTTTTCAATTTCAGCACGAAGCTCTGCTATGCGCCGATCAAGCTCCTCTACCAAGCCGTCGCCGCCGAACTCGGACGCTCTGGCGCGCAGGGCGGCCAATTCCTCCATGCGTTCGCGGCGGATGCGCTCGCGATAGAATTCCGATATGATCTCTTCGAACGAATCGTAGCCCGGGAATGCGGAGGTGAAAAGCACGCCGGTGTCGTCTCTCATCTCCTCGGGGAGGCCCCAGCGGTCGGGCAGCATGGTCCCCTTGGTCGTGGTTTTGTAGCGCATCACGAGCGGGATGCCGGCGTCGCGCAGGGCGTCGATTCCTGCAGCAATTGCGAGTCGGGTGACGCGATCGAGAGCCGCCAGCCGGTCCTCGGGAAAACCGAAGTCGCGAACCAGGTCAGCGTTCCTCGCCCGTCCCGCCAGCTTGATGACATCGTCGAGATTCTCGATGGTCTCAAACCTTCCCTCCCCTGCTTCGCTCTTTACGAGGCGCGTAACGTTTTTCTCGACCATGGCGCGGCGCAGATGAGTCGGGACCGGATCGATGAACTGGTCGCCTCGCAAGATCCGCTTGATATTGGAGTCGTCGAAGACTCGATCCACTCCGGGCAGGCCGAGCGCCGCGCCGGTAATGCCGATCCGCACTGGGCCCCGCGAAGGCCGGGCGCCCGTATAAATCTGAAAACCGCGGTCCAAGAATTCGGCAAAAAGACGACCCAGCTCCAGGTAGCGGTCGGCCTCGGGCGCAGCGTCTGCGCGGGTGGGAGGGGGAGCAAGCGGTCCGGGCGGCGCCTGCGGCACGAAGGGCAGAGCCGATTCCCTTCTCGCCGCCGGCGCCGGGCCGCTGGCCCGCGCTTCAGGCACACCGGGCTCCGGGACCGCAGCACGCGACTCTCCGACGCCCAGGCCGGCCGCATACAGGCCGCACAAGGCCAGATTGACAGACGCAGCTTCTCCGACTCGGGGGTGGTTGGTAAAGAGCGAGACCACGCCCTCGCGGCCGCCAAGCACGTCCTCAGCGAAACCATAGAGCACCCGCTTGGGACCGACCTCTACAAAAATGCGGGCGCCCGCCTCGTATAGAGTCTTCAATCCCTTGACGAACTGCACGGGCGAAGCAACCTGCTTCCCAAGCAGGTCAATCATGTCGGGAACCGCTCCAGGCCCCATCGGGTAGAACGACCCGGTGACATTAGCAATGATCGGAATGGCCGGCGGCTGCAGCTTCATGCCGCTCAGGACTTGCGTAAGCGCTTCACTGGCCGGAGCCACTATGTTGGTGTGGAATGCGTGGCTGACCTGAAGCGGGCGCGCCACATAGCCGGCGTCACGCACGGCAGCTATCGCCTTCTCAACCGCCGCCGTCGCACCGCCGATGACGGCTTCTCTGGTGCTGTTTATGTTGGCGATCACCACGTAGCCGTCGATGGTGGAGAGGATCTTCTCGATTGTCTCGATCGGGCCGAAGACCGCCGCCATGACCCCATTATCATCGAGCGCGCATCTGGTCATCTCGTTGCCTCGGGCGCTGACGGCCCGCAGGGCTTCGTCGAAAGACATCGCGCCAGACGTCACAAGTGCCCCATATTCGCCCAGGCTATGCCCCATCACCATGTCGGGAGTGACGCCGTAAGCGCCGAGAAGGCGGGCGAGCGCAACTTCTGCCGTGAGTACTGCGGGCTGAGTAATGGCGGTCTGCTTCAGGTTCTGTTCGGCAAGCGCCAGGGATTTTTCATCGGCTTCATCCAGAAAAACGAAGGCGCTCAGCGGCTTGCCGATCAACGGTTGCATGACGCGGTCCGCCGTGTCGAAGGTCTCCGCAACGATAGGCTCGCTCTCCCGCAACAGCTTGAGCATGTTGACGTACTGCGAACCTTGCCCGGCAAACAAAAACGCCACTTTGGGCGCTGGTCCTCTTCCCAAGAAGATGCCTTTGGCGCGCAGCGCCTTCCAGCGACCCGCTTCGCTCTCCTCGAACGCTTTGAGCGCCTTGGCGCATTTGTCGGCCAGATCGGCGGCATCGCCATAATCGATCGCCAGGCGCACCGGCGCCCGCAGATCTTGTTCGGCTGGAGGCGCCGGCGCCGGAGCGCAGCCGGCGGCCGCCTCCCGCTGCACCGCCCGCAATCGTGCAATGACCGCCGCTTCCGAGTCCGCGCCGATCAGCAGCGCCCCGCGCAGCGGCGTCTTGGCTTCCATTCTGCCCGCCTGCCACTCCATAGCCGGCACCGAAACCTTCAGCTTGGCTTCGGCCTGAAGACGGCCCGGAACGTACTCCTCCAAAACCGTGTGGAAGTTGGTTCCGCCAAAGCCAAAGGCGCTCACGCCGACATGGCGGGCGCCGTCGTCTTTCTTCTCCCAGGGCTTTAAGCTGGTGTTGACGTAGAAGGGAGAATGATCAAAGTCGATATCAGGATTCGGCTTCTGGAAATTGACGCTCGGCGGCAGCACTTTCTCGTGCAGGGCGAACATGGCCTTGAGGATGCCGGCGGCACCCGCGGCACCTTTGAGATGACCGATGTTGGACTTCACCGACCCCAGAGCGATCGAGCGCAAAGGTAGGCCGAATTCCGCAAACGCTTCACTCAGGCTGTGGACTTCGACAATGTCACCCACTCGAGTAGAGGTGCCGTGACCCTCTATGAGGTCGCCTGCGCAGGGTGCGATGCCGGCGTTGTACCAAGCGCGCCGGACGCAGATCTTTTGCCCGATGGGATTGGGCGCGGTAATGCCTTTACCCTTGCCGTCGCTCGATGCGCCCAGGCCGCGGATGACGGCATAAATCCGGTCGCCATCGCGCTCCGCGTCGCTCAGCCGCTTCAGGAGGAAAATCACGGCGCCTTCACCCATCACGAATCCGTCGGCGCCTGCGGCATAGGGGCGGGATCCAGTTCCGGAAAGCGCGCCGATCTTGCAGAACTTCACGAAGGTGGAAGGGCTCATGTTGGCATCGATGCCGCCGGTCAGCACGGCATCGTAGTCGTTGTCTACCAGGCCGCTGACAGCGGCGCTCAGGGCCGCCATTGCCGAAGCGCAGGCCGCATCGGCGACAAAGTTAGGTCCCTTGAAATCGTAGAGTGCCGCAATGCGCCCCGCAATGATATTGGCGAGCTCGCCGGGCATCGTGTCCTCGGTGATCTCAGGAAGTCGTTTCCCGATCCCTCTGTGCAGTTGCTCGACGATTGTCCTGCGCGCGTCAGCGGGCAACGCCGCGAAGCTGGGGATCCGGGTCAGTTCCAGCGCATACTCAGAAAACAGCACGCGGGCAGCGGAGTAGAGGTGACTGTCGCCGGCCATGGCATTGCCAAGAATGACCGCCGTCCGTTCCGCATCGAGTGAGCGGTTCGGGTGGCCGTAGTCGGCCAGCGCCTCGCGCACCGCGACGATCGTCCACTTCTGCGTGAGATCCATGGCCTGACCGACCCGAGGCGGTATCGGCATCCGCCACTTCAAGGGATCCCATTCCCACTCACGCACCCAGCCGCCAATCTTGGAGTAGGTCTTGTCGGGGGTCTTCGGATCGGCATCGTAATAGAGCTGAGGATCCCAGCGATCGGGCCGCACCTCGGTGATGCTGTGAACGCCCTCCTTAATGTTCTGCCAGAACTTGCGCGCGTTGGGCGCGTCAGGCAAGACCGCCCCCACGCCGACAATGGCGACTGCCCTGTGAGCCGTTGCTTTCATTACGTTCCACCCCCTCAAAACATAAATAGATCGCGGCTGCGACCCACTCTCTTTCAAACCGGCGCTTGCCGTCGGGACATGGCGTTTTCCGAAGTGTCGCCCCTCCAGACCGCCGCGCCTCCGTCCGTGCGGAATCAGTCAGCCGGCGCCGATGCAATTCCCCACGCCATCACAATTCGCGGATAACCGGCGATTCCTCAGGCGGCGGCCCGCCCGTACAGAATGTCGGCCACCTGGTCCATATCCTGAACGAGGCCGGCCTGCGCCCGGTAAAGCGCAGGCAGGCCCATTTTGTTTTCCAGATCGGAGATTTCCCTGTCCTGCAGCCCGGCGGCGCCAACGATCCAACGCATGCCATCGGCCGCCAGCTTCATCGCCGCTTCTCGGGCAAAAACCCGGCTCATCGCCGCCAGCGCCCCCGCGCCGTAACGCGTGGAAGCCTTCTCGTTCAGGCCGTTCTCGGCCGCGCGGGCCGCACGCCGGACCTGGCTGCCGGCGCACTCGGCATAGGCGATCAACTCGCCCAAGCGGAATAGGATGTGCTGATGCCGGGTCAGCCTGTGAATTCGGGCAGTCTCCAGAAGCTCCGCGAGCGCGTGCAGGCACGAGCCGGCCAAGCCGGCGCCCAGGTTCGCATGCCGCGCCTGCAGTTCCTCAAACGTGCGTGCCAGATCATGATAGTACTGCCCGTGCGTCTTCAGGTGGGACTGCCAGCGGTCACGGCAGATGGTCATCTCCATGATCTCAGAAGTTCCTTCATAGATTGTGGTAATACGCGCATCGCGCTTGATCTTTTCGACCAAGTACTCCCTGGTGTAACCGTAGCCGCCAAGCCCCTGGATGCTGGCATCGGCGGCGAAATTGCCGGCTTCCGTCGCCATGTACTTCGCGATGGCTCCCTCGGTGTTCAAGGTGCCGCCGCCGCCGTCAATGCGCTCGGCGGTCTCTTCGATATATGCGCGCGCGGCTTCGAGGCGCACAGCGTGCGGAACGATGAGCTTGTGCGTGTACCCCTGCTTCTCAGAGAGAGGCGCGCCGCCCTGGATGCGGCCCATCGAATACGGTATGGCGCGGTCGAGCGCCGCCCAGCCGGCGCCGAGACCGAAGGCGGCAACCATGAGGCGCGTGTAGCCGAACACCAACTGGGCCTGGATGAGACCCATACCCTCTTGGTCGCCTACCAGACGGTCGGCATCGACATAGACGTCTTCAAGCGAGACGGTTGCCGTGTTGCTGGCGCGGATGCCGTGCTTGTCCTCCGGCTTGCCGTGCCCGAGCCCTGGCGTGCCCTTCTCAACAATAAACCAGCTCGGACCCGCAGGGGTGAGGGCGAGCACGCTGTAGAGATCGGCAACGCCGCCGTTGCTGATCCACTGCTTGTTTCCATTGATCTTGTAGCCGACCACCTTGCCGCCTTCCATGACTGGCGTGGCCGTCGTGCGCAAGGCAGCAAGGTCGCTCCCCGCCTCGGGTTCGGTGGCGCCGTAGGCCATGAGCAATCCTTCACGTGCAATGCGGGTCAGCCATGTCTTCTTTTGCTCGTGCGTGCCCCCAAATATGATCGGATCACTTCCCAGGAAAGTGGCCAGCACGCCCGTGGCGACGCCCAGATCGATGCGCGCCATCTCTTCGCAGATCCGGTAGACGTCAAACGCACCGCCTCCCATCCCCTCGAATTCCTCGGGGATAAAAAGAAGCTGGATGCCCAGTTCGGAGCCGCACATGTCGTGGACGATCTCTGCCGGGAATTCATGCGTGGCGTCCAGTTCGAGCAGTTTGCTTTCCGGCAGGCGCGCCGCGGTGAAATCCCGGATGGCCTGCAGCGTCAATTCGAGAGTTTCCTTGTCGAGTCCTTTGTGCATATGTTCTGGGGGCCCTAGATCACATCAGCACCCGCGGGGAGCCGCCGGCGTCAAAATGACGACTCATGATGGAGACAATCCCCACCGAACTTCCCGGCCAAAGAGTGGACCCACCCTCACAGAATCGGTCATTTTCGCATAAAACGCGCCTTATGGAAGCGAATTTCTTGCGAACATCGGCTCCCATGATCCCATAGCTGCCGGTCGTTTACCAACTACTCCGGATTAGGAACCTTTCACAAAACGTTCTTTTCGTATCATTTTTCGCCGCCTGGCGTATCTTTTATCTGGCGTATCCTTATATGAAGAACATCTGCTCCTTAGGGAGGTTGCAATGAAACGAGGGACGATCTTGATGTGTTCAGTGCTATGGATGATTTTTGCGGCAGCATCGCTTTCCGCGCAGACTCCCGATATCAGCGGAACCTGGGTCGGGGACACCGAACTCCCCAACTCGACAGGCACGAGCCATGTGACGTTGATCTTGAAAAAGGCCGACGCCTCGTATTCCGGCACAATTACGCTTGGGAGCGCAAAGGATGCCGCGATAGAGAAGTTCGCGTTCGAGGACGAGGACACGTTCAATTTTGAGTTTGTCATGCCTGGCGGCGATGACAAGATCAGAGTCAAGGTCAAGCTTGACATTATCGACGACAGGCTTTCGGGCAAGAAACTGATGGGCGGCTGGGCGATGGAGGACGGCTCCTACGGCTCCCTGGATCTCCAACGCAGCAAATAGGACAACGCTTCCGCCCTGGGCTTTCCCACGCCGCGCTTTCAGCGCTCAGCAAAATCGGCCGGTCCACTATCGATTCAACTGTTGCAGGCCACTAGTTTTGGCTGTTGCGGCACCCCTTCTTTGATATACGATGAGTGTTGGCTTTTTCACCTCAAGGGGTACTGCTCCTTGGGATCGAGTTTTGCAGGTGCAAACACCAATTCCCTGGTACTGCCATGGCCAATCTCCTCACGCCGCTCTCGTTCTCCGGTCTCACTTTGCGAAACCGGATCGTCATGCCTCCCATGTGGTCGGGGCAAGCGTCGCCGGAAGGCGGCGTCACCGCAAACATCATCGAGTACCACAGGACGCGCGCAGCCGCCGGCTGCGGACTCGTCATCGTGGAGCATTCTTTCGTGCATCCTCGAGGAAGACACACGCCGACACAAATCGGGGTGTACTCCGACGACCTCATTGTGGGCTTGAGCCGGCTGGCGGCTGCGATCCGAGCAGAAGGAGCCGCGGCCGCATTGCAGATATCCCATGCCGGCTCGCGCGTGTCCTCCGACGTCTTGGGCGGCCTTAAGCCGGTTGCCCCCTCGGCCCTGCGTCACCCTTACGAACCTGCCGGGGAGGTTCCTGAAGCGCTCACGAAACCTCAAATCCAGGAGATTGCCTCCGCATTCGGCTCCGCGGCCGCGCGGGCACGCGACGCCGGTTTCGATGCCGTCGAGATCCACGCCGCCCACGGGTTCCTGCTCTCTGAGTTCCTCTCGCCGCTCACCAACCAGCGCACCGACGAATTCGGCGGGGCGCTGGAAAACAGGTCGAGGATGCACGTTGAGGTTCTCCAGGAGGTCCGCCGGCGCGTCGGCCCTGAGTTCCCCGTGTTCGTGCGGCTGGGCGCGCACGATGAGACGCCGGGCGGACTCGAGCTGGAGGACGCCTGCCGGACTGCGGTTCGGCTTGCGGATGGCGGCGCCGACCTGATCGACGTATCAGGCGGCTTGCAGGGCTCGCGGGGAATTAACAAAGATCCCGGATATTTTGTTCCGTATGCCCAAGCCATCAAGGCAAGGCTCACGGTCCCGGTCATTGTCACCGGCGGCATCCGGGAACCTGCTCATGCCGATCGAATCGTACGGGAGGGTCATGCGGATCTCGTGGGAATCGGCCGCGCAATGTTGGAGGACGCCGGCTGGGCGCGAAAAGCCATTGCTGCTCTCGCATAGCGCTGATCTCTGCGGTTAGGACGCTTTCGAAGATGTGCCGATCATGAGAACGTCCGGGTCGAAGTCCAAGTCCAGGTCCAACTCCACGCGAGGCAAAACGCCTAAGTTGGCACTTCCGCTCGGTGTCTCCCGGCGTCCAGCGGTGATGGACCTTAGGGGGTGGTCGGGCTGCGATTCGGGAATGCTATCGGCCGCAGGTCGAGCTGCCGATTGAGAATGGAAGAGTTCCAGTTACGGGTTAGCAAGTCCGTCGCTGAAATGAAACGGAGGAAGATTCATGAGCGGAATTCATCGTATCGGTGTACTGACGGCAGGAGGCGACTGCCCCGGCCTGAACGCGGTCATTCGCGCCGTGGCCAAGACCGCCATGAACCGATACAACCTGGAGGTCTACGGCATCGAAGACGGCTTTTTGGGTTTGATCCAGAACCGCATGCACCCGCTCACCAACGAGTCGGTCAGCAACATCCTTACCCTGGGCGGCACCATCTTGGGAACCAACAACCGTGTGACTCCCCGCAGCTACCCTGTCACGACCAATGGCGTAACCGAGAACCGTGACGTCACCGACCGTTGCCTCGAGCATATCGCGCACAACCAGCTCGACGCCATCGTTGTGATCGGCGGCGACGGCTCGATGACGGTCACGTCGCATTTCGTCCGGATCGGAGTCAATTGCATCGGGGTGCCCAAGACGATTGACAACGACCTTTTCGGCACGGACGTCACGTTCGGTTTTGCCACTGCGGTGTCGATCGCCACGGAGGCCCTCGACCGCGTCCACACTACAGCCGCGAGCCACCACCGTGCGATGGTTGTCGAAGTCATGGGCCGGAATGCCGGCTGGATTGCGCTGCATGCAGGCGTCGCCACCGGCACCGACGTGATTCTCATCCCGGAAATCCCATACGACATCGACAAGGTCTGCCAATACGTGCTCGCCCGATCCAGGCGCGGCAAGCGATTCAGCATGATCTGCGTATCGGAAGGAGCCCGATCCAAGGAGGGCGGGCAGGTGGTCAAGCGCATCGACACAACGAGCGCCGATCCTATCCGCCTCGGCGGCATCGGCCAGAAAGTGGCCTTCGACATCGAGGCCGCCACGCGTATTGAAACCCGCACCGTCATTCTCGGCCATGTGCAGCGCGGCGGCACGCCGGTGGCGGCCGACCGGGTGCTGGCCACGGAGTTCGGCGGCGCTGCCGTTGAGCTGCTGGTGGCTGGGGAACGGGGCCGGCTGGTGGTCATGAAAGGCGGGATCGTCACGCACATCCCGCTGGAAGAAGCGGCAAACAAACAGCGCCTCGTCCCCTTGGACCTTCCCTTGTTGCTCATGGCCCGCAACATCGGCACTTGCTTCGGCGATTAGAGGGGGGAGAATTGACTGATCGGGTGCCTAAGAACGCCTCGGCAGCCTGCGGCGGCATCAGTATTCTCAACGATGTGCTCGGCCCGGTGATGCGAGGCCCTTCGAGTTCGCACACGGCCGCCTCATATCGCATCGCGCAGCTGGCGATCGCGCTCTTCGACGCCCACCCGGCCTCCGTGCGGGTCGCATTCGATCCGGTCGGGTCCTATGGGCAGGTCTATCGCCAGCAGGGAGTGGACCTCGCGTTTGCCATGGGCTTGCTGGATCTGCCCCTCACCGATGCCACCTTCTTTCGAGCGCTCGACCTGGTTTCGTCCCGAGGCATCGATCTCAAATTCGACGTGCGTTCCCTCGATGATCCCGATCACCCAAACACGGCCGACATCCGTTTGCAGGCGGCCGACGGAAAAACGCTCGCCGTGCGCGCGCGCTCCATTGGCGGTGGATCTGTCGAGATAACGCGCATCGATGGTTGGTCTGTGCTGGTGACCGGGCAGAGCCACGAAGTGCTGGTCGAACTGGCCGGCGCTGCGGGGCCTCGCGTGCGCGCGCTGGTCGCCGGTGACGGGGCCTTGATCGGCGAGCCGGCTCTGCAGATGCGCGGCGGCCAGGCACTTCTGCACGCGAAGCGGCGGAACGCCCTTTCCCCGGAGACGCGGGCCGCCATCATGGCGCTTGACGGGGTCGCGCGTGTTCGCGAGGCGCCGCCGGTAGCGTTCGTCAAGCAGGGGCCGCCGCTGTTTCAGAGTGCCGCCGGAATGGTCGCCTTGGCACAGGCGCGCGGCTGCTCGCTCGGCCGCCTCGCGCTTGCGCATGAGGCGGCGCTGCTCGGCATCTCCGAGCAGGAAGTGTGCGCGGAAATGGCTCGGCGGGTCGACCTGATGCGCGCGGCAGTTCACGCGGGCCTCAGTGACCAGGTCCCCGAAATGCAATTGTTGACGCCGACCGCCGGCCAGATCTTCCAGGCCGATGCGGCAGGAAAGCTCGCCGTCGGCGGGCTGCACATGCGCGCGGCGGCGCGCGCGCTGGCGGTCATGCACATCAACAGCGGCATGGGGGTTGTCTGCGCCGCGCCCACCGGCGGTTCGGCAGGCGTCGTGCCCGCTGTGCTGGTGACGCTCATGGAGGAGCGGGGCCTGGATCGAGAAGCAGCAACGCTCGCGGCATTAGCCGCGGGCGCAATCGGCGTGATCGTCGGAGCGCGCGCGACCTTTGCCGCTGAGATTGCAGGCTGCCAGGTCGAGATCGGCGCGGCGGGCGCCATGGCCGCCGCAGCCGTGGTGGAAGCCGGCCACGGCTCCGCGCAGCAAGCAGCGGACGCGGCGGCGATTTCCTTCCAAAACACGATGGGTTCGGTGTGCGACCTGGTGCAGGGCATGGTCGAGATCCCCTGCCACACGCGCAACGCCGTGGCTGCATCCGGCGCCTTCGTCTGCGCGGACCTTGTGATGGGCGGCTACATCAACTTGATCCCCCTTGACGAAACCATCGATGCGGTGCTTTCGGTGGGCAAGATGCTCCCTCCTGAGCTCCGCGTCACTTCACGAGGGGGGCTGGCGGTCGCGCCGTCCGCGCTCAAGTTGCAGCCACGTAAACGGTGTTGCGCAAAGTCGGACTGACCGTTGAGGCCGGAGAATACCTGGTCCCGCAAAGAGCGGATTGCGCGGTTGTTACCGAAGCTCTCAGCCATCAGCATTCAGCCGTCAGAATAGCAGGGGGGTATGCTGAGGGCTGACAGCTGAAAGCTGACAGCATTTAGACTGTTGCGCGGTGCGCTGTTTTGTGAAATAAGAGCATCCCAGTTCCGGTACTACCCATTCATAGAAGGAGAAGACACGATGGTATCGCGGCGTGGCTTTCTAAGGTCATTGTCGTTATCGGCGGCTCTGCCCGCCATCCCCGCGCTCAGCCAGTGGAACTTTGAAAAAACGAGCGCGCTTGCCCTCAACTTCCCCAGAGAGGGCGACCCTGCCTACTGGAAAAAGATCCGGAAGATGTTCCTGTTGCCGGAAAACAGAGCATTTTTCAACACGGGAACCCTGGGCGCGCAGCCTGCGGTTGTCTATGAAACAGTTTCCCAGCACATGCGCAAAGTGGCCGCGGACATTGCCGACTGGGACTACAAAGGCGATGACTGGATCTCCGGCTACCAGCCTTTCACGGTTCTGCGCGGCAAACTGGCGGCGCTCGTGAACGCTTCGGCCGATGAAATCTCCCTCATCGAAAACGCCACCACCGGCATGGATATTGTGGCCAACGGTTTGGATCTCAACTCCGGCGATGAGATTCTCGGAACCGATCAGGAGCATCCCGGCGGCCGGCATGGCTGGGACGTGAAGGCGAAACGGTACAAGGCAGTCTATCGGCAGGTCGCAATGCCCAAGCCGCCTCAGAATCCGGATGAAATTGTGAATCTCTTCCTCAACGCATTCACGAGCAGGACCAAGGTTCTGGCCGTGCCGCACATCGTCTCCTCGATCGGGACCGTGCTCCCTGTGAAGGAACTGTGCGTGGAGGCGAACGCTCGCGGCATTTTCACGATCATCGACGGCGCCCAGGCATTGGGCCACGTCCGCGTCGACGTTAGGGACATCGGCTGCGATGCATACTATTCCAGCATGCACAAATGGCTCTGCGCGCCCGCCGGCAACGGCGTCCTCTACATCCGCAAGGCGCAGGCCAAGAACGTCTGGACGACGCTCGCCAGCTCTCAGTGGGACAACCATAACGACGAAGGATACCGGCTGCAGCAGCGAGGCACCGGCAACCTTTCACTTCTCATGGGACTGGACGCCGCCATCGATTTCCACAACAAGATCGGCCCTGAACGCGTCTTCCGCCGGATCAAAGAGCTGGGCGATTATCTGCGGGCCGGCCTGCAGAAAATCCCCAAGGTAAAAATCAACACTCCCGTTCACCCTGCGATGTGCGCCGGAATCACGAATTACCAGATCGAGGGAGTCAGCGGAACCGCCATGCAGGATGCGCTGTGGGCCAGAGGAATCCGCATCCGAGGCAACCGCCAGTCAACGCATATTTACAACAGCGAAGCCGAACTCGATGCCACGCTCGGCGTCATCCGCCAACTCGCCGGCTCCTGACCCACAGGAGTCGCAACTGGAGAATTCAGTTCTCGGCGGTCTCTTTGAATTCTGCAGGTACGGCGCCCTATGAATAACAATGCCGTGACGATTGCACTCGAGACTCAGGATCTGAAGAAGCATTACAGCATGGGCCCGGCGGTGGTGCGGGCCTTGGATGGAATCACGCTCAGCGTCGAGCGAGGAGAGTTTCTCGGCTTGCTCGGCACGTCCGGATCCGGGAAATCGACTCTGCTCAACCTCGTCGCCGGGCTCGACCGCCCGACGTCGGGCATGCTCAGGGTGTTCGACCAAAGCCTGGCGAGCATGTCCCGCGAAGAGCTGAGCGTGCACCGCCGCAGGAATGTGGGCATGATTTTCCAGTCCTTCAACCTCATTTCCACTATGACCGCCCTGGAGAACGTGGCGCTCTCGATGATGTTTGCGGGTGTATCCCGCAGGCAGCGGGAGCGCCGCGCGCGGGAACTCCTTGATCAGGTCGGGCTGGGCGGGCGCCAGTTTCACAGGCCCGCGGAACTCTCCGGCGGAGAACAACAGCGGGTCTCCATCGCCCGCGCGCTTGCCAACGATCCTGAGATCCTGCTCGCCGATGAGCCGACGGGGAACCTCGACAGCCAGACGGCAAGGGAAATCCTCGGCGTGCTCCATGAGCTGAACGCCCGCGACAAAAGGACAATCATCCTCGTCACCCACGACTCGGTTCTGGCGTCGGCATTTGTCCGGCGCACGGTTACCCTCCTCGATGGCAGGATCATTGCGGAGACCCGGTTATGATCGTTTCCGATACTGTTCGTCTGGCGCTGCGAAACCTTCGAGAGGCCGTGCTGCGCACAGCCTTGACCAGCCTGGGGGTCGCCATCGGCATTGCCTCACTGGTAGGAATGGTGTCGTTCGGCGTGGCGCTGCAGGAACAGATCGTCGGAAATTTCCTGAGATCCGGGGTCTTCGATTCGATCACCGTGATGCCGGGAATGCCGGCCGCTCTCCGAAACCTGCGCCTCAGGACTGCGCGCAGGGAGTTCGGGGCCGCGACGAAATCGAAGGGAGCGGAGAGGCCTGAAACCGCCCGAGCCCCGCTGGACGACGAAGCACTCAAGAAGCTCGCCGCTCTCGACCGCGTTGTAGAAGTCTATCCGGACATCCGCGTTCCCGTCGAAATCAAGTACGAGCAGTTTTCCGAGTTTTCCGGAGCAGTGGGGGTGCCGATGTCTGCGCGGGGCGAGGGAGCGTTTCAGAACATTGCCTTCGGCCAGTTCTTCCCGAATGATACCGGTGACAACTGCATGCTCACCATGGACTTCGCTCGCCGCATCACGGATGAGGAAGCAAGAGATCTGATCGGCAAAGAGCTCACCTTAGGTTACGCCAACCCGGTGAACACGGCGCCCGGAAACCTCATGCAGGCCCTGAGCGGTGTCAGCATACAGCGCACGGAGAAAAAGTTTCGCATCGTGGGAATCGTCGAAAGACCGCCGGGGCTGGGCGCGGCCGCCGGAGCTCTTTCGCCGGTGATGATCCCTTTGGCGAAGGCCCGGCAGATGGGGACCCTCGACGTGAGCAGTCCGCAGAACCTCCTCCGCACACTCTCTGACAAGCGGACTTACACCGCAGTGACCGTGAAGGTGAAGAGTCCTCGAGACACTGACGAAGTCGAGCAGAAAATCAAGGACATGGGATTTACCGCCGTTTCGGTGGCCGACGTGTTGAGAGGCCAGAAGAGGGCGTTTATTCTGCTCGATCTGCTGCTCGGCCTCGTCGGTTCGATTGCGCTCACGGTGGCATCGCTTGGCATCGTCAATACCATGGTCATGTCTATACTCGAGCGCACCCGGGAAATCGGCATCATGAAGGCGATCGGCGGCAGTGATGAAGATATCCGCAAGATTTTCCTCTTTGAAGCTGGACTCATCGGACTCATGGGTGGCGCTGGGGGTGACTTGCTGGGATGGGTGGTGGGAAGAGCGATCAATTTGGGCGCCAATTACTACTTGCAGAGCCAGGGAGCTCCGGGCGCCAATCTGTTTCTGATCCCCTGGTGGTTGTCAAGCGGAGGGATTGCATTTGCCGTAGTGGTCAGCCTCATTGCAGGGAGCTTTCCAGCGCTGCGCGCAGCCAGACTGGATCCGATTCAGGCCTTGCGCCATGACTAGCGCGGAATGGGCTGTCCCCTTGTCTCACAGATTGGGGCCAATGGAAGGTGACGATGGAAGATCTCGAGAAACGCTTAGGCAGCATGACGCTCGCGCCATACATCTTCAAGGCGATGGCTCTGATCGGCGTGCGCCGCAGAGCGGGCAGCAATATGTTCCGGCACCAGATAAGCACAATGGGGATCCTGCTGGATTACAAGTTCATTGATCCCGTGCTTCTCAAGGCGTCCCTGATTCACGACCTCTTCGAAAATGCTTTAGGCATGCCCGGGGTCAGCCGGGAAGAAATCGTCCGCATCGATCAAGACGGCCAGGCCGTCTATGACCTGGTCATGGAGGTAACCATCCGGATCGCCGACGGGGTGAAGGAACCGAAGTCGGAGTACTTGATGCGCGTTATGCAGTCCGGCAGCCGCAAGGCCAGGATTTTGAAGCTTGCAGATCGAATCAGCAACCTCGTTTCCCTGGGATTCGTCCACGACGACGCGTTTGTGGCGCAGTACCTGGCGGAGACCACGGAGTTCATTTTGCCTTACGCAGAACAAGTCAACGCGAATATGTTCCGTGAGCTGACCGATCTTGTTAAAGACCGGGAACAGAAGCTGAGGTCCAGGCTGCAACCCTAGCAGTCCCCGAGCCGAGATATTTCTCAGTGCTCCGCGCGCGACGCCCATGGTATTCTTTTTTTCGGGCAACAATCAGATTACTGCCTTCATGAATGGAACATCTTGCCCGGAGAGTTATGGACGGACTGTTCAGGCGCTTGATGCCGGTGAGCGGGATCTGCGCGCTGGGGCTGGCGCTTGCGGGCTGCTCCGTCAAGACGATGGCCATCAAGACCCTGGGAAACGTATTGTCGGAGAGTAGTTCGACCTTCGCCAAGGACGACGACCCGGAGCTGGTGCGCGATGCGGTGCCCTTCGCGCTGAAGACCATCGAGAGCCTGATCGAACAAGCGCCAAAGCATCAGGGTCTCTTGACTGCCGCGTCAAGCGGATTCACGGAGTACAGCTACGCGTTCGTCCAGCAAGAGGCCGATTTCATCGAGGCGCAGGATCTGGATCGCGCCACAGAGATGCGCGGCCGGGCGAAGAAGTTGTACCTTCGCGCCTTCGAGTATGGAATGCGCGGGCTCGAAGTCGATGTCCCCGGGTTCCGCGAGCGGCTGCGGAACGGCCCAGACGCGGCCCTCGCCAAGACGACGAAGAAGGACGTCCCGCTGCTGTACTGGACCGGCTTGGCGTGGGCCGCGGCGTTCGCCATCAACAAGACAGACTCCGAGCTGTCGGCGGACCAGTCACTGATGGACAAGATCATGCGGCGCGCGCTGGCCCTGGACGAGGGGTGGGAAGCGGGCTCGATCCACGACTTCTTCATCTCGTGGGAAGGCGGGCGCGCGTCAACCGGGGGATCGTATGAGAAGGCGCGCCAGCACTTCGAGCGCGCAGTGGCGCTGTCCAAGGGGCGCCGCGTGGCGCCGTATGTTTCCATGGCGGAAGTTGTTTCGGTCGGGACGCAGAACAAGAAGGAATTTCAGGAACTGCTGGATATGGCCCTGAAGATCGATCTGAACTTGGCCCCAAACCGGCGGCTCGCCAATATCGTGTCGCAGCAGCGCGCGCGCTGGCTTTTGGCGCGGATCGACGAGTTGTTCGCAGACTAGCTGCCGCGCACTGCAACCTTGACGGGCGCAAAACCGGGCAACGGGGACAGCACATATGAGATCGCCTCATACACGCATGGACGGTTGCATACGCGTGCTTGCCATCGCGCTCGTAGCGGTGTTTGCCGCCTGGTTGGCGCAGCCGCCGGCCCTTGCGCAGGTGACGGTCAAGATGGCCACGCTGGTGCCGAAGGGGTCGGATTGGGGCCTGGTTTTGCAGGAATGCGCCGCTAAGTGGAACAAGCTGTCGGGCGGGAAGGTGCGCGTCATTCTCTACCCGGGCGGCACACAGGGGGATGATCCCGACGTCGTCCGCAAGATGAACCTCCGGATACTGGACGCCGCCGTGCTCACCTCGGTCGGTGTCGCCGAGATCGACAGATCGGTCTATGCGCTCAGCGTGCCGCTGATGTACGACAACTATGACGAGGTCTACGCGGTCCTCGAAAAGATGCGCCCGCGGCTCGAGAGCAACTTGGAGTCCAAGGGCTTCGTGGTTTTGAACTGGGTGGACGGCGGGTGGATGCATTTCTTCGCCAAGAAGCCTGTCGCAACGCCCGACGATCTGAAGAAACTGGCGCTCTTCCAGTGGGCCGGCGACCCGCAGACACTGGAGATCTGGATCACGGCCGGCTTTAATCCCCGCCCCGGCGCATCCACCGAGCTGGCCACCGGCCTGCAGACCGGGCTGTATGAGGCATTCACGGCCTCGCCCCAGATCGCCGTCGTAACAGGTTACTACGAGCACGCCAAGAACATGACCGACCTCAACTGGGCGCTAATCCTGGGGGCAACCGTCATGAGGAAAGAAGTCTGGGACCGGATTCCCGCCGACATCAAACCGGCGCTCTTGCAGGCGCAGGCTGAGGCCGCGCAGAAGCTCCAGACCGAAATCCGGCAGAGCGCGGTGCGCGATGTCCAGAGCATGAAGGAGCGCGGCCTGAACGTCGTCCCTGTCGACGCGAAGGCTCTCGAACAGTGGCGCGCCATCGTCGACACAGCCAAGGCCAAGATCCGAGGCGGTTTCGTGCCGGCCGACGCATACGACGAAGCCCTGAAATACCGGGACGAATACCGGAAGGAGAAGGCAGCGAAGAAGTGAAGACTCTTGCACTCGTCTTCCGCGGCACGGAACAGGGTGTCTTGGTGGCCACGCTCGCCCTGGCTACCCTGCTGCCGCTCATCGACGTCGTGGGTCGGCCGCTGGGCGGGGTTCACGTTCCTGGTTCCGCCGACTACGTCAAGCACCTGACGCTGTGGCTCGCCTTCGTGGGCGGCCTCGCTGCGGCCCGCCAGGTGAAGCATTTAACCCTCTCGACCGCCGAATTCCTCAGCAAAGGTCTGTGGCGCACGCTCTCGCGGCTGCTGTCGTACTCGGTGGCAGCCGCCGTGATCGCGGTGCTGGCATACGCCAGCGCGCAGGTCGTGAAGGTCGATGCCATCCAAGCAAAGATCCTTCCCATCGGGCTTCCGGAATGGGTCAGCGAAACCATCATGCCGGTCTCGCTCGGCCTGATGGCGCTGGTTTTCGCATGGAAGGCTTCGGACCGGTGGTGGGGCCGCGCAATCGCGCTCGCCGCGATCCCCGCGGCGTTCGCGATCGACTGGCTGCCTCCCGAGCAGGTGGCCAAGGTATGGCCTCTCACGCTGGTGATCCTGGCTGCGGCGCTGCTCGGAGCGCCGGTGTTCGTCGCCATGGGCGGCGTCGCCCTGGTTCTGTTCTTCCACGACGGCACTCCGGTAGCAGCGGTCTCGGCCGAGGTCTATCGGCTTGTGGCCTCGCCGGCCTTGCCCGCGATCCCGTTGCTCACTGCGGCCGGTTACGTCCTGGCCGAAAGCCGCGCCGCGGAACGCCTGGTCCGGTTCTTCCGCGCCATCTTCGGCTGGATGCCAGGCGGCATCGCCGTAATGGTGGCTGCGGTCTGCGCCCTCTTCACGACGTTTACGGGCGGTTCGGGCGTGACGATCATCGCGCTCGGCGGGCTCGTCTACCCCGTCATGCGCAAGAACGGCTACTCGGAAGGCTTTTCGCTCGGCCTGGTAACGGCGTCGGGCAGCCTCGGCCTGCTGTTCCCGCCCAGCCTGCCGGTGATTCTCTACAGCGTGGTCGCAAGCACCCGGAATCAGACTGTTCCGGCTGACAACCTGTACCTCGCCGGCCTCCTGCCCGGCCTGTTGCTCATCGTGCTGACCGCGTTGTACGCCATATTGATCGGCGGCCGCAGCGAGTCGGAACGCGTGAAGCTCTCATTGCGCGAGGCGCTCGCGTCCGCATGGGCGGCCAAGTGGGAGCTCCTGCTGCCCGTTTTCATCGTGGCCATCTTCGCGAGCGGGCTCACGACGATGATCGAGACCGCCGCGGCAGCGCTCGCGTACGCGGTAGTCGTCGAGTGCTTCGTCACTCGTGACATCGGGATCTTCAAGGAACTCCCGGGGGTCCTGTTGAAGGCCTCGGCGCTGATGGGCGCCGTGCTTACCTTGCTGAGCGTGGCCATGGGCCTGACCAATTACCTGGTGGATGCCCAGATTCCCGATGCGCTGCTGGCGTGGGTCCAAACGCACATCCACTCTCAGGTGATGTTCCTGCTGGCGCTGAACGTCATCCTGCTAGTTCTGGGCAGCGTCCTGGAGATCTACTCGGCGATTATCGTGCTCGCCCCGCTGATCGCGCCGATCGGTGCTGCCTTTAACGTCGACCCGATTCACCTCGGAGTGATCTTCCTGGCCAATTTGGAGATGGGCTTCCTCTTCCCGCCGGTCGGCCTGAACCTGTTCCTCTCGTCGTCGCGCTTTGGCCAGCCGCTGACGCGCCTGTACAGGCACATCATCCCATTCTTGATCATCACGGGCATCGGCGTGCTGCTCATCACCTACACCAACTCGATGTCGTTGGGCATCCTGAGGCTGCTGGGGAAACATCCATAAGAATCGGCGTCAGGCGGCTATTGCGCCGGTCTGCGGGCTGCAATCGCGCAGGAGCCCGGCCCCAAAAACGATGCAATCACCCCCTGCCGCCGACTTTCCGCCCGGCAGAGCCCCGTACGGGAAAGCGCTGCCGAGAGCAAATTGCTATACATTTCCTATGGATCTATGAGATAAATTAAAATCTCGTACCTTGGAAAAACTTAGAATTCCGATTGCCTGTTTGTGAACAATGACGGCGATATCGTCACCTCGGCCTGGGGAGTGGCAATGAACACAAATTCCAACAAGATCAGGGAAAGAATCGCGGGGTACCACGACGCCGAACGAGTCCAGGCCATGGGCATCTATCCATACTTCAGAGCGATCGAGCATGAACAGGACACGGAGGTCATCATCCAGGGGAAAAGGCTGCTGATGTTCGGATCGAACAGCTACATGGGCCTGACTACCCACCCCAAGGTCAAGGAAGCGGCAGCAAAGGCAATTTTGAAGTATGGAACCGGATGCGCGGGTTCGCGTTTCCTGAACGGCACGCTTGACATACACATCCAATGCGAAGAAAAGATCGCCAGGTTCATCGGCAAGGAAGCGGCACTCCTCTACTCCACGGGTTTCCAGGTCAACCAGGGCGTGATATCCACGCTGGTCGGGCGCGACGACTACGTCCTGCTCGATAAACTGGATCACGCGAGCATCGTGGACGGAGCGAAGCTCAGCTTCGGCAAGACCATCCGATTCAAACACAATGACATGGACGGGCTCGACGAAGCTTTGCGTCAGCTTCCTGCGGACAAAGGCAAGCTGATCGTTGTCGACGGCGTTTTCAGCATGGACGGCGACGTGATCGATCTGCCCACACTGGTCCGGCTCGCGGAAGAGCACCACGCGTCGATCATGGTCGATGACGCGCATGGCATCGGCGTGATGGGCGAAAGAGGGAGCGGCACCGCCTCTCATTTCGGATTGACCGATAAAGTCGACATGATCATGGGCACCTTCAGCAAGTCGCTGGCCTCGCTGGGAGGATTTGTGGCCTCCGACCAGGCCACGATCACTTACCTGAAGCACCACTCAAGGGCGCTTATCTTCAGCGCCAGCCCCCCTCCCTCCAATGTCGCCGCCGTCATGGCGGCCCTCGACATCATCCAGTCCGAGCCGGAGCGCATCAAGCAGCTCTGGGACAACACTCATCGCATGGCCAGCAGCCTTAAGAGCATGGGCTACGACTTGGGCAATTCCACGACACCCATCCTGCCAGTCCTCGTCGGCGAGGACCTGAAGTGCTTCAAGATGTGCCGGGCCCTGCAGGACGAAGGGGTCTTCGTGAATCCCGTCATCACCCCGGCGGTCGAACCGGGGCGCGCCTTGCTCCGGGTCAGTTTGATGGCTACCCACACCTTTGAGCAGATCGACTGGGCACTGGAAAAGTTTGAAAAGGTCGGCAAAGGACTCGGCGTTATCTCGTGAGATCTCGGGCCATGGTTGTTCACGAGGTTGCATCCCGCAGAGACAGGAACAGCTTCATTAAACTCCCCTGGAAGATCTACCAACACGACAAGAACTGGGTGCCGCCTCTGATCGCTGAACGCAAAGAGTTTCTTGACCCCCGAAGGAACCCGTTCTTCGAGCACGCCGCGGTGAAATTGTTCCTGGCCCACGACGAGGCCGGCAACCTGCTGGGCCGCATTGCAGCCATCGTCAATTTCAATCATATCCAGACCCACAAGGAAGATGTGGGCTTTTTCGGGCTGTTCGAGGCGGTCAACGATCAGGCCACAGCCAATGCTCTCTTCGATGCCGCCTCCGGTTTTTTGCGCTCGCATGGGATGAAAATCATGCGCGGCCCGGAAAACATGAGTGTGAACGACGATCTGGGGCTCCTCATTGAGGGATTCGAGGCTCCCCCAATGATCATGATGCCGCACAACCCGCGTTACTACGAAGCGCTGGTCGAAGGATACGGCTTCAAAAAGGTCATGGATCTTTTCGCCTATCACGGCGCGCCCAGTCCGACCCTGATGCCGCAAAGAGTCGTGCAAGGTGCAGAGTTGTTGCAACAGAAGTACAAATATACGGTCCGGACGGTCCGGATGGACGATTTCGACGCAGAGATCGAGCGAATTCACGCCGTCTACAGTTCAGCCTGGGAGGACAACTGGGGCGCCGTGGCCATGACGGGCCGCGAATTCGCGCACCTGGCCCGGAATCTGAAACCGGTCGTCGATCCCGACCTGTGCCTGATCGCCGAGGTCAACGGTGAAGTTGCCGGTTTTTCTCTGGCGCTGCCAGATTACAACCAGGTCTTGATCCGGCTCAACGGCCGGCTGCTTCCTTTCGGGATTTTCAAGTTCCTCTATTATCGGTGCAGGATCGATGCAATCCGGATCATCACCATGGGCGTGATCAAGAAATTCCGGCGCATGGGGATCGACAACCGGTTCTACTGCGAGACTTACAAGCAGGCTCTCGCCAAGGGGATACGGCATGGCGAAATGTCGTGGATCCTGGAAAACAACGTGAGCATGAACCGAATCTTGGAAAACTTGGGGTTTACCGTCTACAAGAAGTATCGCCTCTACGATTTTCCGCTTCACTCATCTTGACCTATGCGAACGGTCCTCATAACAGGCGCTTCCGGATTTGTCGGCAGCCACATTGTCGAGGCGCTCCACTCACGCGGTATCGGCGTGCGCTGCCTGGTCAGACGGACCAGTAGCCTGGATTTCATTGCATCTCTGCAACCGGAACTGGCGTTCGGGGACGTGACTCTGCCTGCTACGCTGGCACCCGCCCTTGAAGGGGCCGAGGCCGTTGTCCATTGCGCCGGATTGACCAAGGCTTCATTCAGCAGGGACTATTTCCGAGTGAACGAAGAGGGTTGCCGGAACCTGTATGCTGCCTGCATGGACATCCGTCCACGGCTCGCCAGAATCGTGCACATCGGCAGTTTGGCTGCGTTAGGCCCCGCCGCAGAGGGCAGGCCGATTACGGAGGAGAGCCCGCCGCGTCCAGTCAGCGACTATGGAAGAAGCAAGCTCGCAGGGCAACGGATTGCCGAAGAGTATTCAAGGCACTTGCCCATCAGCATCGTCATTCCCCCTGCCGTCTATGGGCCGCGTGACAGAGATTTCCTCGCCTATTTCAGACTTGCTAACCGGGGCATCATGCTGTTCATTGGAAGAGCCGGACGCCACATGTCACTGATCTACGCAAGAGATCTCGCCGAAGCGGTGGCCCGTGTCCTGCTGAGCGAAAGTACCGCAGGCCGGACCTACATCGTGGATGACGGTTCTGTCCAAAGCTGGATGAGCATGGCAGAGACCATCGGGCGCGCGATGGGAAAAACTCCGCACCACGTTTACATCCCTGCCGTCGCGGCCAAAGGTGCCGGCGTGATCGGGAACTTGATGGGCAAGCTCAGAGGAAGGCCGGTGCTCCTGAACGGACAGAAGGTGAAGGAGTTGCTGCAGTCCACGTGGGTCTGTTCCTCGGATCGCATCCGGAGAGAACTAGGGTTCCGTGCGGCATACCCGCTCGAGGAAGGGATTCGGGAAACCCTTGCATGGTACAGAGAACACCAATGGCTATGAAGCTGGGCCGGCTTAATCTCGCGGACAAGTCCACGCTCGTCTACAACCTGATCGTAATCCTGCTCCTAATCCTCTTCTCCCACCGCATCCCTTCCTGGCACCGCCTGATCCTGCTCAACCTGAGCATGATCGCGGCCATTGTATTCTTGTTCGCGCGTGTCACCGATCGGTCGCCCGCCATCCTGCGCTTTCTGGCGAGCTTCTATCCCATGTTCTTCTTCTTTGGCGGTTACCAGCAGACAGAGAGGATGAACCTGATCTTTTTTGACCAATTCCTCGATCCGTTTTTCCGCCGGATCGAGTACGGCCTCTTCGGCACAAAGCCGGCGATCGTGCTCGCCGAGCATTTTCCACAGTGGTGGATCAGTGAATACATGCACTTCGCCTACTTCAGCTATTACCTGCTCTTTCCCATCATGGGCATCATCCTTTATTTGGGAAAAGACAGGCGGATATTCGAAGAATACATGTTCACTTTGTGCAGCTCCTTCTATATCTACTACCTCATCTTCATCGCCCTGCCTGTTATCGGCGCGGAAAGCGTCGGCTTGCCCGCGACAGCAGCGGACGGTCCATTCACGCGCATTATGAGGGTGCTCTACCACAACTTCGAGGTGGGGGGCGGTGCATTCCCGAGCTCTCACGCGGGCGTCGCCGCGTTGCTGATCGTTTACGCTTTCGGCCACCTGCGAAAGCCTGCGGCGTGGATCTGCGCGGTGCTTTGTGTCAGCCTGATGATCGCAACGGTCTATTGCCGATATCACTATGCGATCGACGCAATATCCGGCGCTCTGACCGGCTTGGCCCTCACCTACTTCTGGCGGCGCTTCTATCGGGCTCACACCGAATCCTCCGGCTGACGTCCCGTCGGGGATCAGTGTGAAAGTGCATGAAGTGAAAGATCGAGCCGGTTTCTGTCGCGAGATTTCATAATCATCCGTCCTGGACGTGGACCTAGCCGTAGACTTGGAGGTGGACGGATAAAGGACGACCTGCTGAATGCCATTCTTGGAAAGCTTGCTTCGGACAACACCGTTCAAGTCCACGTCGAGGTCCAAGTCCACGTCCAAGCTGCTCACCCGGCATTTCGATGCAATCAGCGAATTTCGTTACAGAAACGAGCTAGTGCGCTCCACTTCACCAATCAAGAGAGGATAGGGGATATGGACAGATCGTTCTTCCGGAAACCAAACTTCATGTTTGCCTGTTTGCTCGCATTAAGCCTGCTCCCAGTACCGCGAGACGGCGCAACGGCCCAGGGAGGCAGAAGCGCCGCCCCGCCGACGCCAGGCCCCATGCTGAACGACGGCTACATCAATATCGACACTCCAGACTTCGACCTTACCCTCGTGCGTTCATCGCAGACGATCGCAGCGCTGAAACCCAAGGGCGCGCAGGGCTTCGATTTCGCGCCGGGCGACATGCTCATCCAGCGTTCGCAGAACGGATTCTACCACCTCGGCGACATCAACCTCCGCGCGCGCTCCGGCAATTCTGGGGAGTGGAAGAACTATACGACAGCCGCCGATCGCAAGCCCGTCGCGGCTCAGAGGGCTTTTGGTCCGATCCTGGCTCGTGCAGATCTGACGCCGACGCTGGCCGCCGACTGTCCGCTCCAGATCGAGCGCGGCTGGAGGCTCGACAACGGGAAACTGGTTCTGCAGTTCTCTCTCAGGAACAAAACGGAACAGCCCGTCGAGATCGGCGCGCTCGGCATACCCATGATCTTCAACAACATCATCACCGGACGCACGCTCGCGCAGGCGCACGCCGCTTGCTCTTTCTTCGACCCGTACATCGGCAAAGACGCAGGCTACTTGCAGGTGACCCGCTTGAACGGCCACGGGCCGGCACTCGTTGTGGTATCCCTGGGCAACACGCCGTTTGAGGCCTGGAGTCCGATTATCAACGAGCGTACCTCCGACGCGGGCCGCCCGGTCTTTTTCGATCCCATGCGGCCGAGCACGACCTTCGAAGGCTTCTATGATTGGATGGTCTGCAGCAAGGCGTTTGCCGAGACCGAGTGGAAGGATGCGACCCCTTGGAATCCGCCAACCTCGGTGACGCTCGCCCCGAACCGGGCCAGGGATTTCGGCGTCAAGTTTCTCGTGTCCCCCGAGATTCGCAGCATCGAAAATACCCTCATCGAGAATGGCCGTCCCGTGGCCGTCGGCATCCCAGGTTATGTTCTGCCTACGAACCTGGATGGCCACCTGTTCCTGAAATACTCCAAGGACGTCAAGTCGATCAACGTGGAACCCCAGGGCGCGATCGTGACCAGCAAAGATGCAGCCACTGCTCATGGATGGGCTGCCTATACCTTACACGGCAAATCCTGGGGGAGCGCGCGCCTCGTCATCACTTACAGCGACGGGCTCGTGCAGGCCATCGCCTATCGCGTGATCAAGCCCGAGGGCGAAGCAGTGGCCGACATGGGCCGATTCCTCGCCACCCGGCAATGGTTTGTCGATCCCAGCGATCCCTTCCGTCGCAGCCCGTCGGTCATGAGCTATGACCGCAAAGACAACAAGATCGTGATGCAGGACAGCCGCGTCTGGATCGCCGGCCTGGGCGACGAGGGAGGCTCGGGCTCATGGCTGGCCGCCGCCATGAAGGAATTCGGCCTGCCCGACAAGGAGGAGATCGATAAGTACCTGCAGTTCGTCGACGGCGTGCTTTATGGCGGCATCAATTACAAGGACGGACCGACACAGTACGGCGTGCGCAAGAGCATGTTCTACTATGCGCCCGACGCCATGCCGCCCAACTATTACATCACCGCGATAGACCCGAAGAGCTGGATGAGTTGGGATAAGAAGCAAGCCGAGTCAGTCAATCGGTCCTTTAATTACCCCCATGTCGTCGCGGCCTATTGGTCGTTATATCGTCTGGCGCGCAATTATGTCGGCCTGGTCACCAACCATCCGTGGGACTGGTACCTGAAGAACGCTTATGAAACCACGCTGGCAATGACCAAGTATGCCGCAGATCGCCGAAGCGGGCTGGTTCCATTCGGCCAAATGGAGGGAGACATCTTTCTCCAGGTCCTCCTCGACCTCAAGCGCGAAGGATGGACCGAACAGGCCGGCAAACTCGAGTCCGATATGAAGGCTCGCGCCGACCTGTGGAAAGAGCAGGCATATCCGTTCGGCAGCGAAATGCCGTGGGATTCGACGGGTCAGGAAGAGGTGTACGCCTGGACGAAATATTTTGGCTATCAGGACAAGGCCGAGGTGACGCTCGACGCGATTCTGGGCTACGACCCGGCAATTCCGAGTTGGGGATACAATGGCAGCGCGCGCCGCTACTGGGATTTTCTGTATGCGGGGTATCCCGGCGTGACCTCGCGCATCGAACGCCAGCTCCACCACTACGGCTCGGGCCTCAACGCGATGCCGGTGCTTTCGGCGTTCCGCGACCATCCGGACGATTTCCATTTGCTGCGCGTCGGCTACGCCGGCACGATGGGCGCCCTAACGAACATCGACCAGGAGGGCTTCGCTTCCGCCGCGTTCCACGCCTTCCCGTCGACGCTGCGGTTTGACTACTACAGCGGCGACTACGGCCCGAATTTCTTCGGCCACACGTTCAACACGGCCACTTACATCATCCATCATCCCGAGTTCGGCTGGCAGGCGTTCGGCGGCAACCTGAAGGTCAGCGGTAACACCGTCGACGTGGCGCCGCTTGATTCCTTCCGCATGCGCGTCTACGTAGCCCCGCTGGGCCTGTGGCTGACGCTCGACGCCGGCACGTTCGAGAACGTCGAGATCAATCCTGCCACTCATGTCGTGCGCGTGAGTTTTTCGCCCGCCACGCAGTACGCGCCGGCGGCGCGCCTGCGGATAGAACAGCCGGCCAAGCCGAAGGGCGTCGGCACATATCGTCCGGCCGCGCCGCTAGAGAGCGAGCGCGGCGCGTTCGTCATCCCCCTGAAGCAGGCGGCCACCTGGGTCGAATTGACGGATGTGGCGCGATCCGCGCGTTGACTTGTAGAAGACGGATAGGTGATCAAACGTCCGTTGTCCACCTCGGTTGCCGCCAGCCGCAGGCCCTTCAAGCAGCCGCCCTCGGCAAGGTAAGCGACCGGCATTCGCTGGCTCTGGAAGCAGACAGGTACTTCTTCATGCAACCTCCTTTTTGTTTTCTAACCACCTGAAATTATTCACCACTTTCACCCGTCGCTACTTGATGCGCAGGCGGGGAGGAAGTTTCAGCGTCGCGCAGACTGTCATTTGATCATCGATGAATGTTGCGGCACTCTGCCGCTGCGAGAAGCGGGCATTCGCGGGGAACAGACGCATGGAGGCGTCGCTCACTTGCTCGAGGATCTACGTCCCCTTCTCCAGCTCCAAGATCTCGCGGATAGGCACCACAATCTCGAATCTGTTCAGGATTGAACGAGATGGGTTTCTGCGAAATTTCGAGGTTATGGCGCCTGTCCCCAAAATCACAGTATTTGCCTGAGGAGCTCTGCGGCCTCGGCAACCTGGTCGGTCGAGCAGGAGAAGGCGAAACGGACGTGTCCGGCTCCCGCCGGCCCAAAGACCTCGCCGGGTGCGCTGCCGATGCCGGCTCTGGAAATCAGATACTCGGTCATGGCCCATCCGTCATGCCGGCCTGAGTGGCCTGTCCAGCCTTCGTCAATTCGAGCCCACATGTAAAAAGCTCCCTGGGGCTTAAAGGCGTGCAGAAGCTTCGAATCCTTAATCCCATTCCACAGGACGTCCCGGCGTGTCTGGTATTCGCGCGCCATCCGAAAGGTCGCGTCCTGAGGGCCGGTCAAAGCTGCAATGGCGCCGTATTGGGTTGCGGAGTTGACGCCGTTGATGGTGCAGCGCAGGAGCTTGGTCATGCGCTCGATCAACAAGTCGTCGTTGCAGGCAATGTAGCCGAGGCGCAGTCCGCTCATGGCATAAGTCTTTGACATCGAAAAAATGCTGAGCACCTTGTCATATCCCAGCGATGCGGCGCTCACGTGCTGGTTGCCGTCAAACAGCACGTGCTCGTAAGCTTCATCGCTGACGATCCAGAGGCCGTGCTTCTCCGCTACTTTCAGAATCCCCATCAGCGCCTCGCGGTCCACGATCATGCCCGTCGGATTGTGCGGGGTGTTGATGACAATGGCACGGCAACGCGGCGAAATCGCATCCTCGACCGCCTCCGGTTCGTAGCGGTAGCCGCGCGAGGGATTGAGTCGGGCGCGCACAGGCACGCCCCCTGCAAGCGTGACGTTGTCTGCGGTCTCGGTCCAGGTCGGATCGGGCATGACCACTTCGTCGCCCGGATGGACCAGCGCTCCGAAGGCGATGTAGAGTCCATTCATGGCTCCGTTGGTCACCAGCACGTGCCCGGGGTCCTTCACGGGAACCCGGTTGGCCTCCTTCACTTTCTTGTAGATCTCCTCGCGCAGGCGCCTGATGCCGGCACCGGGGGTGTAGTGAGTCTGGCCTTCATCGAGAGCGTGCTTGATCGCGTCGCGCACGTGATCCGGAACGGGGAAAGATGGGTCCCCAGATTCAAGCCGGTACACCTTTTTCCCTCGAGCCTGCAGCTCGAGCAGACGGTCTCGAACGGTTACGATCCCGCCCAACGCAATGGAATCAACCACGTGTGTATGACTTTTCATCATCTCCAATCCTCTTGCGAGCGGCACGCTCGCTAATCGAAGGCAACATTATGAACCATCGAAATTGGCGGCAGGCACTTTTTTTCGCCCGGGATATCTCAGCGGATGGATCAAAGCGCCGCGGAAAAAGGTGTCTGTTACCAATTTTGCAGATCCGCTGCATGGCAGAATGCAGATGGGTGTATATTTGCCCCGAAACAGCAGATCAAATCGCTCGTTTCGGCACGCGGTTTCCGATGTCGAGGATTCCGTAAGCGCAAAGGAGGACAACCTATGTCTCGCCATAAGATGATCGACCGGCTGTTGGTCTTTGGAGTCGCAGCTGTGCTGCTTGGTTTCTCGGCCACGCCGGTCTTGCCCCAGGGACGTGGACAGGGCGCCAGCGCCGCTCCTGCCGGCCCTTGGATGGACAAGAGCCTGTCTCCGGACCAACGGGCCGACCTCGTCATCGCACAGATGACGCTGGATGAGAAGATCCAGCTCGTGCACGGCGGCCAAGGCGGATTCGGCGCTCCCGGCGGCGCCCAGGCGCAGCCCAACAGGTCGAACGGAGGCGCCGGCTGGATTCCCGGAATCCCGCGTCTCGGGATTCCCGACATCAACATGGCTGACTCGGCAGTCGGCGTCACCCGAGGCGCCGCGATGGGCCGCTACTCGACGTTGCTGCCGTCGACTCTCGGCCTGGCTGCGAGCTGGGACCTGCAGGCCGCTCACCTATTTGGCTCCGTAATCGGCAGAGAACTCCGTGACCAGGGATACAACATGTCGATCGGCGGCGGCGTTGACCTCACACGCGAGCCGCGCAACGGCCGCAATTTCGAGTATGCCGGCGAGGATCCGATCCTGGCCGGAAAGACCGTCGGCCAGCTCATGAAGGGCATCCAGGACCAGCACATAATGGGCGACCTCAAGCATTACGCGCTGAACGACCAGGAGACCGGCCGCAACATAGGCAACGTCATCCTCGACAAGCGCTCGATGAGGGAAACCGACCTGCTGGCCTTCGAGGTAGCGTATCGGGAATCGCAAGCCGCCGGCGTGATGTGTTCCTATAACAAGGTCAACGGCGACTATGCCTGCGAGAACGACTACCTCCTGAACCAAGCCCTCAAAAAGGGATTCGGCTTTCGCGGATGGGTCTTGTCGGACTGGGGCGGAACGCATAGCACCGCGAAAGCCGCTATGAACGGACTCGACCAGGAAATGCCCGGCAGCACGTACTTCGGCGATGCGCTCAAGAAGGCAGTGGAAAGCGGCGAGGTGCCCATGTCCCGCCTCAACGACATGGTGCACCGGATACTGCGGTCGATGTTTGCGGTGGGCGTCATCGACGACCCGCCCGCGCGCCAGGTGCCCGATGTCTTTCGCAACCTGGATGCTGCGCAGCACATTGCGGAAGAGTGCATCGTAGTGCTCAGGAACGCCAACAACCAGTTGCCGCTAAATGCGGCTGCCACCAAGTCGATTGCTGTCATTGGCGGGCACTCGGACGTGGGCGTTCCCTCGGGCGGCGGCTCAGCGCAAGTCAACGCTCCGGGCGGCAATGCCGTTCCCCCTCCGCCGCGGCCTGCCGGAACCACTCCTGGCGCAGGCGCCAGAGGAGGCATGGGCGGGAATCCGACGTACTTCCCTTCCTCCCCGCTGAAAGCGATTCGCGCTCAAGCGCCGAACGCCAAGGTAGAGTACAACGAAGGGACCGATCCAGCCGCGGCCGCGAGTCTGGCAAAGTCTTCCCAGGTCGCGATCGTGTTTGTCGTGCAGCCGATGGCCGAAGGCCGCGACGCAGCGACGTTGTCGCTGCCCGGAGATCAGGACGCGCTGGTGAGCGCGGTGGCCGCGGCCAACCCTCACACCATTGTCGTCGTGGAGAGCGGCGGGCCGGTGAGCATGCCGTGGGCAGACAACGTCAGTGCCATACTGGAAGCGTGGTATCCCGGCATCGGTGGCGCCCCAGCCATTGCCAACATCCTATTCGGCATCGTGAATCCATCCGCTAAACTGCCGGTAACCTTCGCCAAGAGCGAACAAGATCTGCCGCATCCTGAAATTCCCGGAATGTCTCTCATGGCCCAAGCCGCGGCGGCCCGCGGCGCCGCCGATGCAGCCGGTGCAGGCCGCGGAGGCCGGGGCGGGCTGCCGCCCTTCGACATCTCCTACACCGAGGGGCTCAAGGTCGGCTACAAGTGGTTCGAGGCCGAGAACAAACAGCCGCTGTTCCCCTTCGGTTTCGGACTCTCGTACACTAGCTACGCCTACTCCGGGCTCAAGGCGTCCGTGTCCGGCCGCGACGTCACCGTAACCTTCAGCGTCAAGAACACAGGCAAGCGCGCGGGCGCCGAGGTCGCACAGGTTTATGCCTCACTGCCGGCAAGCACCGGCGAGCCGCCCAAGCGGTTGGTGGCTTGGGAGAGAGTGCAGCTGGCGGCCGGCGAATCCAAGACCGTCACGCTCAGGCTGGATCCGCTGTTCCTGTCCATCTTCAATGTGGACAAAGATGCCTGGGAACTCGTGCCCGGCGACTACAAGTTGCTGGTGGGCGGCTCGTCACAGAGCGCACCACTCACGCAGACAATGAAGATTGGCGGTGAACGATAGGTGGACGAGCAGATCCCAGGATGCTGGCGGCTCACCGATCCGACCGGCTCGATTCGATGATGCTTGCCTAAGACCGTTCAATCCGAAACCATTTGTCGCGGAAGTGACGGCGGTGGCCGCCCTCTTACCACAACCCATTTTCAGGAGCGACGGAATGACCTCACGGCCCAAAACGGAAACGCGCCCGTTGATCTTCGGGTTTTCCATTCTGCTAATCCTGCTGCAGGTTCCCGCGCGCGCTCAGCGGAATCTGGCGGGCGCCGTGCGGACTCAGCTTGCATTGGAGCGGCTGAACTTCCTCGGCAGCGTCTTGATGATCGGCGCCCATCCCGATGACGAAAACACCGGGCTGCTCGCCTACCTTGCCCGCGGCCGCAAAGCGCGAGCCGCTTATCTCTCCGTGACGCGCGGCGAGGGAGGGCAGAACCTGATCGGGCCGGAGCAGGGCGATCTGCTCGGACTGATCCGGACTCAGGAACTGCTGGCCGCCCGCAGGATCGACGGCGCCGAGCAGTTTTTCACCAGGGCAATCGACTTCGGCTTCTCGAAGACCGCCGAGGAGACTCTGGCCAAGTGGGACCGTCAAACAGTGTTGGCTGACATCGTCTGGACGATACGCCGCTTCCGTCCCGACGTCATCGTCATTCAGCACACCGGGACGCCGGCCGACGGGCACGGAAATCATCAAGCCACCGGGATCCTGGGTAGAGAAGCATTCACCGCCGCGGCCGACAAGTCGCGCTTCCCAGATCAACTACGATGGGTGGAGCCGTGGCAGGCAAAGCGTCTCGTCGGGCGCGGCGGCGGTTCGTCTCCCCAATCGATTGCGATCGACACCGGCGACTTCGATCCGCTGCTCGGATTTTCCTACAGCGAAATTGCCGGCATGAGCCGCAGCATGCATAAAACCCAGGGCATGGGCGCGCCAGAGCAGCGGGGCGCGTCGAGGAGTTACCTGGCGCACGTCGCCGGCGAGCCGGCCACGAGCGATATTTTCGACGGCATCGATACGACGTGGAACCGTTTCCCCGGCGGGGCGGAGGTAGGAAAGATCCTCAATGAGGCCGTTCGAACGTTCGTGCCCGAACAACCCGAGAAAACGGTCCAGCTCCTCGTCAAGGCTCGCCCGCTTATCGCCGCGATCAAAGATCCGTGCGCCGCTTTGAAGCTTGCGGAGCTTGATGAAACGATCGCCCTGTGCGCGGGCCTCTGGCTCGACGCCTCATCGGATCGGCATGAGGTAGTTCCGGGCGACTCACTCCAGGTCAACCTTGAAGTCATCAATCGCTCCCGGGTTTCGCTGGCTCTGAAGAGCATTAGGTTGGAAGGAATGGCAGAGGCAACGGAGGATTCTCCGGCGCCGGTTTCACTCGCATACAACGAGCCTCTGCGCCGCTCTCTCAAGGTCGCGGTCCCTGCAGACCAGCCGTATTCCCAGCCGTTCTGGTTGCAGAAGCCCCAGCGCGGCGAGACTTACATCATCGAGGATCAAACCATGGTCGGGCTGCCTGAGCCGCCCCCAATCTTGCGCGCGCGCTTCCGGATTCAGGCAGGCTCGGAGGAGATCGATCTCGTTCGCCCCGTAATTCGCCGCTATGTCGACCGGGTGGAAGGCGAGACGTCCAGACCGCTGGTAGTCGCGCCCCCCGTCGCGGTCAGCATTCCGGTTCCGGTGCTGGTCTTCCCGGACGGGAAGGCAAAGACGGTCGAGGTGGTGGCGCACGCCGACGTCGCAGGCGCGTCCGGTGAACTCAGGCTGGAGGCGCCTGCCGGCTGGCGCGTTCAGCCGGCTTCTTCGCCGTTCCAGATGGCAGACCTGGACGATCAGACAATCTTGTCCTTCACGGTCACTCCCC